>SWCC01015912.1_pt1 | contig 11683 bp, 10 predicted proteins | sample 4692971 | NCBI WGS metagenome assembly SWCC01 (sample SAMN10267277, study PRJNA491770) | bioreactor metagenome | isolation source: DHS bioreactor inoculated with subseafloor sediment | place: Japan: off Shimokita Peninsula | collected 2006-08 | reverse complement strand
TAAAAAGCTGACGATCATGCAATGACTGCTGCAGGCTGTAATCAAATCATTCGTTTAGATAAAAAACCAATTATGCCCTCATTAAAAGCCATTTCAACAATTGATTTCCCTTACAAAACCGAACAGCATAAAGTTAAGCATGGAGCAAAAGAGCTATTTGCACGCGCTTTCCCTCAAGTGGAACGAATGATGAGCGCCTTTGACAATACTGAAATCGCAACACGCAATTTTTGTAAGCCTTTGGATTACTACACTACAGCTCGCTCATTTCAGGAACAGAACAACGACTACATCAGTCTTTCGTTGCAATACTCCATCGAAGCCATTGAAAAATGCCTCGCTCTTTCCAACAGCAAGAAGGATGAAATCACTGACATCATATTTATTTCAACTACGGGGCTGGCCACTCCCAGCTTGGATGCTTTGATCATCAACCAGATGAAACTGAACCACAACGCAAGCCGCACACCAATTTTCGGGCTGGGTTGTGCCGGAGGAGTGGCCGGTTTTGGCAAGGCTAATATTTTGGCCAAGGCAAATCCCAAAGCAGTGGTTTTGCTGGTTGCTGTTGAATTGTGCTCACTAACCTTTCTGAAAAATGATTTCAGCAAGAGTAATTTCATCGGATCCAGTTTGTTTTCAGACGGTGTGGCCGCCTGCCTGATTACTGGAGATCAGCACGCGAACAAAACTTCGAAATCAGTTACTTTTGTGGATGCGCAAAGCAAACTGTATTACGATTCTCTCGATGTAATGGGCTGGGATTTCACTGACGACGGTTTTAAAGTAGTGTTTTCGCGCAGCATCCCCGACATTATTTCGGCAAATATTCGTCAGGACGTGGTCAGCTTTCTGCAGAAACACGAACTAAGTTTGGAGGACATAAAGAATTTCATCTTTCACCCGGGTGGCACAAAAGTTTTAGCAGCTTATGAAGAAGCCTTGCAAGTTGAAGGCGACTTTTTGAAAAACACGCGACAGGTGATGAAGGAAAATGGGAACATGTCGAGTGCAACGGTTCTGTATGTCTTGGATCGCGTTTTCAATGAGGGTTTTGAAGATGGATATGGCTTGATGGTTTCAATGGGACCCGGATTTTCAAGTGAAATGGTGCTACTTCAAATGAAAAACAATTGATATGGTTTTTATCGGGTTCATGGCTTTTGTTATCCTGCTGCGCATTGGCGAATTAATTCTGTCAAAGAGAAATGAAAAATGGCTTCTTAAAAATGGCGCTGTTGAGCATGGTAAAAAGCACTACCCCCTAATTGTGACGCTACACAGCTTCTTTATTCTAGCGGTCATTTTAGAATATCTGTTCCGCTCACCCACCGCCTTCTCCTTACCCCTGATCATTTTCTATCTCTTGCTCATCGCGTTTAAAGCTTGGGTCGTTTTATCACTTGGGAAATTCTGGAATACCAAAATATATCGCATTCCCAACTTCGCCTTAGTTGAAAAAGGTCCATATGCTTTTATCAAACATCCGAACTACTTGGTGGTCATTGCCGAAATTGCAATCATCCCACTGGCCTTTCATTTGTACTACACCGCAATCCTGTTTAGTTTTCTCAATGCGCTCATGCTGACTGTAAGAATCCGGGTGGAAAATAGCGTTTTGAAAGGTAGAGATTGAATACGGACAACATCACACGGTTCCAGATTTGGAGAATCAACAATTACAGGCTACATTTGTAGACTGATTAGTCGATTTATTATGAATGAGAAAAGACAACAAATCTTGGAGGCGGCCCTTAGTCTATTTGTAACCAACGGGTTTCATGCCACCCCAACGTCAAAAATTGCGAAGGAAGCTGGCGTAGCTACAGGTACTTTGTTTCATCATTTTAAAACCAAAGAAGAACTAATTAATACGCTCTACTTGGAAACCAAGGATGTGTTGATTCAGTCCCTGTCCAACAAAGTGGAAGAACAGGAAACGATCAAAGGAAAGCTCCGGAAAATTTTCTTTAATGCCATCCGCTGGGCGGTGGATCACCCCGAGCATCAGCTATTTTACGATCAATACAGTAATTCGCCCTTTATCTCCAACATCACGCGAGAACTTGGACATCAACGATTTCAGTTCATCTACGATCTACTAAAACAAGGTCAGGAAAACGATGTCTTAAAGCCCGTAGCCATCGACCTGTTGTTTGAAGCCATTCAGGGAACCTTAAATGGAATTACAAAATATCTGATGAATCATCCTGAGAAGATAACCGATGAACAATGCATGGAAAGTGCCTTTTCCTTATACTGGGACACCCTGAAAGGCTGAACAAGCAAACTGAGAATAGACTAAATAGTCGCTATTAAATCAACCTTGAAAAAATGGAACGAACAATGACTACAATTGATAAAAAGAACCCCGTATTGGTAACCGGAGGAACAGGTTACCTCGCCTCGTGGATTGTAAAACAACTGCTTGACCAAGGCTTCCACGTAAACACGACTGTGAGAAACAAAGCAAACCAGCAGAAATACCACCATCTGCTCGACATGGCCAGCGAAAGCCAGGGCCAACTATCGATTTACGAAGCAGATCTGCTGCTTGACCATTCCTTTCAAGAAGCGATGAACGACTGCGAGCTGGTAATCCACACCGCCTCGCCATTCAAAATTTCAGGCATCAAAAATGCCGACAAGGAGCTGGTGCAGCCAGCACTGCAAGGAACACGCAACGTGCTGTTTTCGGCCAACGATTCAAAATCGGTAAAACGGGTGGTGCTCACGTCGAGCATTGTGGCCATGATGGGAGATGCGGCAGACATTCACGAGTTAAACAAAGGCAAATTAACGGAGACAGACTGGAACACAGCCAGTTCAGTCAATCATCAACCTTACCCTTACTCCAAAACAATGGCTGAGAAAGAAGCCTGGACAATCGTAAAAAAACAAAACCGCTGGGACCTGGTCGTCATCAATCCCGGCTTTATTCTTGGTCCCTCGCTCAGCCGACGAACCGACTCGACAAGCATCGACCTGATGATCCAACTCTATTCAGGAAAATTTAAAATCGGGGCTCCGGCAGGTGATCATGCCATGGTTGACGTTCGCGACGTAGCTAAAGCCCATATTTTAGCCGGGTTCACCCCGGGAGCCAGTGGGCGTCACTTAACAGCAGCTCACCAAAAGGATTTTCTGGCGATTGCCAAAATTGTTAAAGACATGCACCCCGCCTATCCCGTTCCAACAAAACATCTCGCCAAGTGGCTATTTAACCTGCTTGGTCCGTTCATGGGATTTTCAAGAAAATATGTTGAACGCAATGTGGGACACGATGTGGTGTTCGACAACTCCTACATTCAAAAAGATTTAAAAATGAGTTTTATTCCATTTGAAAAAACGGTTATTGATCATTTTGAGCAACTGGTTGCCGATGGATTAATCCCCGACAAAAGATGACAATCATGAAAAAATTAACAGCCAACATCATTGGGGCAACCGGGCTTGTCGGCAGCCATTTGCTGCAACAGCTCCTAAACGACGACCGGTTTGAGCAAATCCGGATTTTTTCCCGTAGAACAACCGGCTTATCACATCGAAAGCTCGAAGAGCATTCGGTAGATTTTGACCAAACGAAGCAGTGGACATCGCTCATCAAGGGTGACGTATTGTTTTCGACACTTGGCACCACCCTGAAAAAAGCCGGCAGCAAGGAAAGGCAGTTTTTGATTGATTATAGCTACCAGTATCAGGTTGCTGAGGCCGCTGCCAAAAATGGCGTGGCCGATTATGTGCTGGTTTCATCGGCCGGGGCCGATGCCAATTCCAAAATTTTCTACTCTAAAATGAAAGGAGAACTGGATGAGGCCGTAAAAGAACTGGAATTCAAAAGAATTGTCATCCTGCGCCCTTCTATCCTCGATGGTGACCGACAGGAAAAACGGACAGCTGAAAAAATCGGAATTAAAGTCACGCGCTGGCTGACGCAATATTTCTTCAAAGAATACCGTCCCATTCATGCCAAAACTGTAGCCAAAGCCATGATCAGTTCCATTTTCAACGAAGAGCTTACGCCCAATTATCAGATTTTCGAACTGGACGAGGTGGCTAAACTGGCTTCTTGATCAGCAATGTATTCGTGAAACCATGGGTTCTGTTTGATTTAAACCTAGACTATCTTATTTTTGACAGTCCCTTATTCTTTTAACTTAATCGAATATGAAAACTTCAGGCCTAATCTTGTTTCTTCTCTTTTTCACTAGTCAAACCTTCTCGCAACTGGTTGAAATAGAAGGCATCCCAAGAGACACATCCTTCACGCCTTATTCGGCCTGGATGAAAATCAAAAAAGATTTCCCGGATGCTGAAATCGTCAAGCCTCATTTGCCGGAAAACGTAAATGCAACTTACAACCTGGCTTATGCGAGTTTGCCTGAAACGAAGCACGGCAAACGTGATCTGCATTTGGACCTCTTTCACCCCAAAAGCGAAGGAAAATATCCAGCCCTGATCTTGGTTTTTGGTGGCGGATGGCGTTCGGGCAGCAGAGCGGCACAAGTGCCCATGGCCCAACAAATCGCTGCCAAAGGATATGTCACAGCGACTGTTGAATACCGTCTTTCGCCGGAAGCACTTTATCCGGCTGCCGTTCACGATATCAAAGCCGCCATTCGTTACTTGCGGGCCAATGCCGAAAGGTACAACATCGATCCAGAACGCATCGCCATTTCGGGAAGTTCGGCAGGAGGGCAGCTCGCTGCCTTGGTTGGGATGACCGCTGATATAGAAAAGTTTGACGGTTATTCGGCATCCATGAATCAGCCGGTAAATATTCAGGCTATTATCGACATGGATGGCATTCTGGACTTCACCGATCCCAGTGAAAGCGCAAAGGATGATGATCCCAAGAAACGCTCAGCCGGGGCCTACTGGTTTGGGGCAACTTACAAAGAAGCCCCTGAACAATGGGTGGAAGCATCGCCCTTAATCTATGCCGGAAAAGACACGCCCCCGATCTTATTTATCAACAGCGCGTTGCCCCGATTCCATGCCGGCAGGGACCAGGTCATTGAAAAACTCGATAACTATGGAATTTACAGCGAGGTACAAACCATCTCCGATACACCGCATCCATTCTGGTTGTTTCATCCGTGGTTTGATCAAACGGTTGGCTACATGGTAACGTTCCTCGATAAACAATTTAAATGAAATTGCATCATTTGCATCCCTTGTTTTAAAACCCAACACAAGATATCTTTGATGTAATATTAGGTTTGATGAGGGAACTTGCTGTCATAGTTCCCTCTCTTTTTACCGACTAAAACAAAATCAAAATGAAACTTTCGAAATACTTTTTCTTCTTTGGAATGTTCCTCTTTTCTGCCGGACTGGCATTCGCTCAATATGAAACAAAAATCACCGTTGCACAAGATGGCAGCGGCGATTTCACTACCATCCAGGAAGCCATTGATGCCAGCAAGGCCTTTCCCGACGAGCGGGTGAGCGTCTTCATAAAAAATGGGACCTACCGTGAAAAAGTACTCGTGCCTGCTTGCAACACCAAGCTGTCGCTTATTGGCGAGAGCGCCGAAAAAACCATTCTTACCTACGATGATTATTTCGACAAAATTGACCGTGGACGGAACAGCACTTTTCACACCTACACGCTGAAAGTGGAAGCCAATGATTTTCATGCCGAGAACCTGACCATTGCCAATACAGCCGGACCTGTCGGACAAGCCGTTGCCCTGCATGTCAGTGGCGATCGCTGCTCGTTTACAAACTGCCGATTGCTGGGGCACCAGGATACGCTTTACACCGAAGGGGAAAACAGCCGCCAGTATTTTTCCAACTGCCACATCGAGGGAACCACCGACTTTATTTTTGGAGAAGCCACCGTGCTTTTCGAGCAATGCACGATTCACAGTTTGAGCGATTCGTACATTACAGCGGCCAGCACGCCCAAAGGAAAACCGTTTGGTTTCGTTTTTCAAGCTTGTAAACTGACTGCTGCCGAGGGTGTAGAGAAAGTTTACTTGGGCCGTCCGTGGCGCGATTACGCCAAAGTTGTTTTTATGAATTGTGAAATGGGCGTGCACATTTTGCCCGAAGGCTGGGCAAACTGGGGCGGAACCTCACGCGACCAAACCGCTTTTTATGCTGAGTATCAAAATTCGGGTGAAGGAGCCCAAGGGGAGAAACGGATCAGCTGGAGCCACCAGCTGACAAAAAAACAGGCCCGACAATACTCCAAAGACAAGATTCTGGCTCCGGTATTTGCCGATGAACCCGAAACAAGCGTCTGGACAAACAGGGCCGTCAGCCGTACTACAATTCGGCATTAATCAACTGGCTTTCATCACAAACTAAGAATATACCCCAGGGAAAAACGAAAGAACGAGCTTTTCTCGTAGCTTATGCCATCACCCATGGTTTGCGGAACGTTGTAAATCCAGGCCGCTTCAAAATCAAATTGCTTGTACTTGATATTCAAGGGCAATTGCAACTGCACGTTCATCAAACCAAAAGCATCTTCATAATAATAGTCGTACCCGATGTTGGTCACCGGATCAATGATCACTTCGTTCAGTTGGTATTCAACCAGTTCCGACCCAAAATAAAGCGACACTTCCGGCTCGAGCCTGATTTGATCGTAGGTGCCCAACCGAACCAAATTCACGTAGGCAAAAGCATCCCACGAAAGAGTTGTACCCACATCATCACCCAGCAAAAAGTAAGCATCGAAACGAGTCCCCAGGCTCTTGCTTTTCAGGCTGATTCCGGCATTGAGCCCACTGTTGTACAGCGGATCAAATTCGGGGTCGTCGTTGTTGAAAAAGAAATAATCATACGAAAGGCGGTACCTGAAAAAATCCATTTTCTTCAAGCCTTTGCTGTAACCGGCCGTCAGGATTGTCGTGCGGTAACCGGGTTCAAGCTGGCTGTACCATGCTCCCGAAACCCCGGCATAAAACCCTTTGGAGTGTAGGTAATACAACTGGCCAGACAGGTTGTGCTGTTGGGTGCCAATCTCTCGCCCAGCAAAAAAAGTCCGCGAATCAAAACTGCTCCGCCAGTACAAAAACTGAAAGTTCTTTTTCAAGCCAAACAAGTAACTCAGGTCATCATCATCAAAAAACACTTCATTTAATAGTGAATCAAGTCTTGCTTCCCGCAGTTCATCAATCATATTCGGCTGCTGGGCTTTCAGGCCTTGAGTGAAAATGAGAACTAGAACAAATCCGGTGGTAATCAGTTTTCTCATGATGATGGTCAATTTTTTTGAGTCAAAAATAAAATGATTGTCCGCTTGCATTCTAATTTCTTCTGTCATGGCTGCCGATTATTGTCATTCATAGTCATTAGGCAGTCATTAAGTTGTTTTTAAACGATCAATGACAATAAAATGACTATGAATGATTTTTTACTGGCCTTAGCTAATCTTTCGGGCATCCATTAAAGATAAAGCCCGCGGCAACTGGTGTTGCCAGCGAGCTATACCTGCTCATTGGTCATCTGAGCTAGTTTCCCCCTTTACCGTTTCCTTTTTGTCCTCCCTGCTGAGCCTGCTCCTGAGCCCTTTGCTGAGCTTGCTGTTGAGCCTGTTCCTTCACTTGCTCTTCCATTTGGGCTTGGGTTGATTGATGAACTTGATTCCGGATTCGTTGCTGCACTCCGTCACCGAGTCCATCGGAGTTTTCCTGGTGCTGCTGTAAACGTTTCCGGACTTGTTGCATCTGACCTTCGCCCATATTGGCCTGCATTTGTTCCCGATGCTCCAGGCGAAGTTGCTGATGAGCTTCGAGCATTTCTTTTTGTTCGGCACTAAACGATGCCTGCAAAGCTGCCCGTTTTTCCTCGCGGGTCATCTCGTTGTTTTCTAAAATAGCCAACTGTTCTTCGGAGAAAGTAGCCCGGAAAGCTTCTCTAAACTCCTGTCCATTGGCGCGTGCCTGATTCAATATGGCCTGTTGCTCACCGGTAAGCTTCAGCGTTTGATCTTGCAAACGGAGGCGATCCCGGTCTTGATCTTTGTCTTGGTCACCGTCCGAATCCTGATGGATTCGGTCACGAATTTGGTCACCATTTCCCTGGGCCCATACGGTGGTGATTGTCATCCCTGCAATCAGGGCCAGTACTGCGAATGCTCTCATAATTGTTTTCATAGTGCGTGCTTTTTTATGATTTCTTTTGACTGTCTTTCATCTGCTAACCGCATAAGATTGATTTTACCCTACCCTGTTCTACGAATATTTTTTTGAAAGTATGTTTTTTTAAACATCGATTTTTTTGGGGGACGAATCTCCGCTACAGAATATCGCTGGTTCAGTTCGATCTCAAAAGAAAACGTTGAGAAAAACCGTTGGCGTAAAGGGAATTGCCTCGGCATGAAGGTTTAGCGAAACATCCTGTTCCTCGGGCAACACAATGAAGTTGGCGTACTTTAAGTTGGCATGATTCAGTACATTCAAAATCGAAATCCCTGTCTCAAGCGTAAACGTTCGGGAATCCAATTGGTAGGCAGCAGCGACATCCAAGCGATGATAATCCCGCTCAAAATCTCCATCGATCAGCAGTCGCGGATCCGGAAAGCCGGAGCCAAAAACATAGCTGGAAGACAGACGCACTGGATTGAAATTCAGCAAAAGGGCTCCCTTCAGCTCGTGCCGCTGATCGTGTAAAGCCCGCTGAAAAACAGACTGATCAAAATAAGCAAACTTCTCCAGGGTTTCGCTCAGCGTATAGGTCATCCAGGCTGAATGTCCCTTATATTCTTGCTTCACAAAAAAATCGACCCCCCTGGATTTACTTTCCCCACGATACAAGCTCGGCTCTTCAAACCGTTCGATGTAGCGTGTTAGTCCATCCGTTTGCTTCATAAAACCCTCTACGCTCAGGGTGAAACTGTTTCGATGGAAGGTCAGTCCGGCCACGCCATGAGTTGCCTCCAAAACAGGCAAAGACTGGTCATTGCAAACCGACCACAAATAGTGATAGTTACCAACACCGTCCACTAACGAACTACGTGTGATAAACTGATTGTGCCGGCCCGCGGCCAAGTTGAACTTCACTCCTTCAGTCAGTGTCAAGCTAGCCGAAGCTCGTGGTTGCCAATACCATTTGTCGAGGTTCAGCGAATAATTGGCGCGCAAACCTAGTTTGAGTTCGAGCCGGGAACCGACCGATATCGCATCCTGAATGTAGACATTCAGGCGCGAAGCTTCAACCCGCTGATCAACCCGCTGAACCTGAAAAGAGTCTTCCATAAACTCAATGGGATTGACCACCCACCCGGCACCCAGCTCCAGCTGATGCTGTTCAGCCAAAGCCAGCTGATGCGTCAGGCTGATGCTCCCTTCTGCCACCGAATTCCACAGCGTCTGATCTTCATTGACCACACTTTCGGAATCTCCAGGCCCCTGCCCCGGACCATGGCCCTGCCCGCCCTGCCCCGACTGCTGCCGGCCAATGGCGCGTAGGGTTCTGACTTCCTTATCGAGAATGGAATAGGCTGCCGACAACTTACTTCGGCTTCCATCAGTCCAACGCTTCTGTAAAAAACCGGAAACCGCATATTGCTTATTGTGCTCATGATCTTCGTAGTTAAATCTTGACTGCTCGCTTTCCAGATCCAGCAAATACGAAAAACGGTCTTCGCTCAGCAAAGCGCTGATGCCATAAGAGTCGCCGTTCGAATTGGTTCCCGAGTATTTCAAATTCAGATCACGAAAATTGTAATCCGGATAGATCGTCCGTTCGCTGGTGTTGGCCGAATTGCCCGAACGTCCGCTACGAAAGGAAAGCTGTTTGGAATCGTACAATTCGTAGTAGGTTTGCCGAAAGGCAACGGTGAGTGCCGACTGCTGAGCTATCGGCACGCTTAACAACCCATTCAGCGTCATGTTGTTCAGACTTAATTTCAGACGAGGCCGGTTTAAATCACCATCCAGGCCCGTAATATTCACCAGGCCGCCAACCCGTCCGCCCTGATCTGCACCGTAAGCCCCTTTCAATACCTGAATATCTTTCGCCATCAATGGGTTAACCGCACTAATATTGTCATTAAAATTTTTCATACCAAACAAGGTAAAGCCATCAAACAGCACCTGGCTTTGACCTTCGTAACTGCCCCAAATCACCAGGTCGTTCGACTGTTCGCCGGCAGCCAAAATGCCGGGTTGCAAACGCAGCAAGTTGAAAATGGAGTTGTCGCCATTACCTGGCAGAAACTGTGCGACTTGATGATTCAGGCGTAACACCCCTGCCCTGTTTCCAACCTGCAACGAGCGGACAACTTTCAATCCTTTTATCTCAATCTCACGAATGCTAAAATTGGAAGGGCTTAGCAAAAACTGGTGGTGTGTTCCAGCTAAAACTAGCGTATCGAGCAAAAAATATCCTAAGTAAGAGGCTTGTAAATGAAATTGAGCGCCTGATCCAACAAAAGAGAAATTCCCTTCCTGATCGCTAATCAGCCCTGTTCCATCAACCATCACATGGGTATAGGGCAAAGATTCCGAGGTGAATTTATCGGTGAAGCGGCCACTCAAAGTGTAAGCCTTTTGAACGGCAGCCGACTGATTCTGATAAAAAAGATAGACAGAGCCCACTTTTTTATAGGCCGCCGGAAGTTCCTGCAACAAATAATCAAACGCTTCCTCAGGTGAAGGAAACTGCCGTGAGACTGTTACCGTGAAGTTAGAAAAATATCGGTCATCCAGCGAATATTGCAGTTCGTACCGTTCGCAAAAGTCAATAAGAATACTGCTCAGACTTTGTTCCTGATAATCCATTTCAACCTGCTGCGCTGCCGTCAGCAAAGTTGAAAAGAGTAAACTGAGCAGTAGGATCTTCTTTTTCAAGTTGATTTACTCATTTCGACGAATCCGGTATTCGTTTGAATTAATCTTTTCAAATTTAAGATTATAAATCGTACAAATCATGTCCAGCATGGATTCTGCATTCAGTTCAGACCGAACTAAACGCCCGGAAATGGAAGCATCGTAAGTTCCATCATTCAACACATCCTTACCTTGAATTCGCACTCCATATTGCCGTTCCACCTCTTCCAGAACTTCCGCCAATGGTTTATTTTTAAAATCAAACTCATCATTAATCCAGGCAGCTTCGGCTTCAAAATTAATTCCCCGTTGCACGTCGAAGCCATTTCCGGCTTTTAACTCAGCCTTTTCATTGGCTGTCAGAATCACTTCCGCCCCGGTCTGCTGCCCAACCACTTTCACTTTCCCGGTTTGACAAGCCACTCGGTACGATTCGCCGCGTGCATAAATATTGAATCGGGTACCCAACACAAAAGTAGCACCCATGGCCGAATTGACTGTAAAACGACTTCCCGATTCCACCTCGAAAAAAGCTTCCCCCTCCAAGCTAAGTTCGCGTGCAAACCGCCACCAGTATGGGTGGTAGCTCACCGTAGAAACGGCACTCAGATGAACGGTTGAGCCATCCGGCAAATCGACCAACAGCTGCTGTCCGGGATTGGTTGCCACATCAACAGCATAAAAGCGTATCAACCCGACCAGGCCAACCACCAGCAAAACAGAGGCGGCCATCGCCAAGCGAAACACTTGCCGGTGAACCAGCTTGATGGCTTTCACCGGAGCCTTCGTTTCCAGTTGCGATTCCATCGCCTCCCACACATCAGCCTTCGACCGGGAGTACGGAATCTCCAGCCGGTTATTCAGCCGATCCAGGTTTGCCAGGATCTTGTCTG
>SWCC01006485.1_pt1 | contig 11704 bp, 12 predicted proteins | sample 4692971 | NCBI WGS metagenome assembly SWCC01 (sample SAMN10267277, study PRJNA491770) | bioreactor metagenome | isolation source: DHS bioreactor inoculated with subseafloor sediment | place: Japan: off Shimokita Peninsula | collected 2006-08 | reverse complement strand
AGCCATGGTCCATGCTGCCGTGGTCCATGGCCCCGTGGTCCATCTGGCCATGGTCCATGCTCCGGTGGTCCATCTGCCCGTGGTTCATCTGCCCATGGTCTGCGGGTGCGGCGTGGCCGGCATGAGCGGAGTGGTCCATGCCCTGCTGCGCCTGGCTTGTGGTGGCGATCAGGCTCAGCGCGATGGCAATGGGCAGTGGCTTAATGATCATGCGGGTTGCCCTGCCCGGCATCCTTGGGCATGTCCTTGTTCATCTGCCCGTTGCCCATGCTGCCGTGGTCCATCATCTTGCCGTCGCCCATGTGCTCCTTGTGCATCTGCATCATCTTGTCGTGATCCATGCCCTGCATCATGCCGCCCTGGGCTCCACCTTGCGGTGCGGGCTGCGTGGCTGGCGGTGCGGCCTGTTCGGCCGGGGCATTTTCGGGGTGATGGCCGTCGTGTTCGCTTTGCTGCGCGTAGGCAGCGTTGAGGCCGAACATTGCGGCCAGGCCGAAGGTGAGCAGGGCGCTGCGCTGGATGGTTTTCATGGGTTTCTCCGTCATTCTTCTACGCGGACTTCACGGAACATTCCGAGGTCCATGTGCATCAGCATGTGGCAATGGTAGGCCCAGCGACCGAGGGCGTCGGCGCTGACCCGGTAGCTGCGTTTCGAGCCCGGCGGCATGTCGATGGTGTGCTTGCGCACTTTGAAATTGCCGTTCTCGTCCTCCAGATCGCTCCACAGCCCGTGCAGGTGGATGGGGTGGTGCATCATGGTGTCGTTGACCAGCACGAAGCGCACTCGCTCGCCGTACTTGAGGCGGATCGGCTCGGCGTCGGCGAAGGGAATGCCGTCGAACGACCAGGAAAAGCGCTCCATGTGGCCGGTCAGGTGCAGCTCGATGGTGCGCGACGGCTCGCGGCCGTCCGGATCGGGGAAGGTACTGCGCAGATCGGCGTAGGTCAGTACGCGCCGGCCGTTGTCGCGCAGGCCAATACCCGGGTCGTCCAGCTTGGGTATCGGCATCATGGTCTGCATGTCCACCAGCGGATTATTGGTCTCGCTGGCCGGATGTGCCTGCATCCCGGAGTCGGCAGCGCGGCCGTGCCCCATGGCGGTGTGGTTCATCTGGCCATGGTCCATCGCGCCATGCCCGGCATGGGCGTCGCGGCCCTGCGCGGGTGCCGCTGCGGCCTGGCCATGGGCGGAGTGATCGCCATGGCCCATGTCGTCCATGGTCAGTTCGGGACGTGGATCGGGCTGGGGCACCGCGGCAGACAATCCTTCGCGCACGGCCAGGGTGCCGCGTGCGTAGCCGCTGCGGTCCATGGCCTGGGCGAACAGCGTGTAGGCGTCCTGGCTGCCATCCGGCTCGACGATCACGTCGAGGGTTTCCGCTACCGCCAGGCGCACCTCGTCGACCTGCACCGGCTCGACGTTCTGGCCGTCGGCGGCGACCACGGTGAGCTTGAGACCGGGGATGCGGAAGTCGAAGTAGCTCATCGCCGAGCCGTTGATCAGGCGCAGGCGGATACGCTCGCCCGGCTGGAACACTCCGGTCCAGTTGCCGTCGGGCGCCTGGCCGTTGAGCAGGTAGGTGTAGGTGGCGCCGCTGATGTCGGCCAGATCGGTCGGCGACATGTTCATCTTCGCCCAGGCCCAGCGGTCACTGAAGGTTTCACGCCAGCCCTTGTCGGCGACATCGTTGATGAAGTCGCCAAGGGTACGGCGGCCCTGGTTGTAGTAGTCGGCCTGCTTCTTCAGCTTGGCCAGCACGCGTGCGGGGCTCTCGTCGGTCCAGTCGGAGAGGAATACCACGTAATCGCGCTCGTAACTGAACGGCTCCGGCTCCTTCGGATCGATGATCAGCGGGCCGTAGACGCCGAGCTGCTCCTGGAAGCCGGAATGGCTGTGGTACCAGTAGGTACCGCTCTGGATCACCTTGAAGCGGTACTCGTACATGCCGTCCGGGGCGATGCCGGCGAAACTGAAGCCGGGCACGCCGTCCATGTTGGCCGGCAACAGGATGCCGTGCCAGTGGATCGAGGTGTCGTGGGGCAGGCGGTTGCGCACGCGCAAGGTCACGGTGTCGCCTTCGCGCCAGCGCAGCAGCGGGCCGGGAATGCTGCCGTTGATGGCCATGGCAGTGCGGCGTTTGCCGGTGAAATCCACGCTCATGGAGTCGATGGTCAGGTCGAATTCACTGCCGCTGAGCACCGTCGGTTGGCCAGGGCTGGTGAGCGCCCAGACGGGCTGGCGCCAGAGCCCGAGGCCGGCGAAGGCACCGCCGGCGGCGAGGCTTTTGACGAAGGTGCGCCTAGAGCTGATCAATTGCATGCTGGTCCTGTTGGTTCGGTAACTGACTGCGTCTGGGCAAAGTGTCGCAGTCTCGAGGGGCAACCATAACGCGGTCAGTCTGACGACAAGCTGAACTGAAGATTACGGTTTTGTCAGCTGGTCCTGCGCTGCCGGGCAAGTGGGCCGAGGCCTCTGTTTGGCCTTGCCCTCATGTACGGTCCGAGAGACGCGCTGCGCCGGCCCGTAACGACGAGGCATTCGTGCCGGCCATGGGCCATCTACACTCGTGTCAGAGCCGGTGCCCGGCGTCTGGAGCAACCCTGATGAGCAACGCATGGCGGGCAGGTCGCACGCTGCTGTGGCTGGTTTCGCCCGTCTGGCTGTCCGGGTGTATCAGCGTGACGAACAACCCCGGCTATCCCGCGCAGTGGCCGCCGCTCGCCTACGAGCAGCTTGGCGAATGCCCGCTGATCGCCGGTCGCTATCTGAACCTCGGCGAGCAGTCGCTGCTGGCCGGCGTTGATTGCTCGCTGCCCGAGAAGCTGCCGGTGCCCGGTGATGCCAGCGTCTGCACGCCCTGGCTGGCGCCGAACCTCGGTCTCTGGCGCGAGGCGCAGACGGTCCGGCTCAGCCAGCCGAGCGAGGACATGCTGCAGGTTGCCCTCGACGATGCGGCCAGCGGGCCGCGCGTGCACACCTATCGACGCGGCCAGGATTTTCGCTGCGACGCGGACGGCTTGCATTTCGAGCAGGCGCAATCGGCGCTGCGCAGTACGGGAGCGACAGTCGCCGGAGCCTTGCTGCTAAGCGGCGGGTGGGAACGCACCCGGCGCAGCTTTCGACGTGACCGCGAAGGCGCGCTGGTGATGACGCTGCACAAGGATGTCGTCGCATCGCTGATGCTCATCGGCGGCAAGCGATCAGCCACCAGCCATGTGCGCTGGCAGCCCGCGACAGAGGCGCGACAGCCATGATCGGGAGCATGGTCTTTCGACTGTTCGGCGTCCTGCTGGCCGCCGGGCTGAGCGGCTGCATACCGCCGATCTACTTCGATCGCGAGGATTATCCAAGCGATTGGCCGCCGCAGGGGCGGGTAAGCGAGGGCTGTCCGCAACTGAGCGGCGACTACCGCAACGCAGGCGAGGGGCGCTTTGCCGTCCCTCTGGCCCGCCACGTACTGCACGAAACCGCTGACCCGCTGAAACAGGTCGAGCAGCTGCGTTTCGACGGGCCGCGTGTGGGGCAGGTGCGGGTGGAGCTGCTCGACGGCCAAGGCAAGGTGCTGCTCGAGCGACACTGGCGTGAAGGGCCGGACTACAGTTGCGATGAGGGCTGGCTGGTCAGGCGGCAAACGTATTTCTGGGCCACGCCGGTGCTTAGCGGGACCGACAGCCAGCGGTTTGCCCGCAGCCAGACCGGCGACCTGCTGGTACAGACCCGCACCGAGGCGGGCGGCGTGTTCCTCGTGCTGCCGGTCTATCGCGGCGAGCGTTTCTGGTTTCGCTATCAGGCGGCGGATTGAACCGCGCCACCGTCACATCAGATCGATACCGAAGCGCCGTAGCACGAGCGTCAGCCCGGCGAAACAGACGATGGTGAGCAGCGCACAGCCGAGCAGCGTCGGCCAGAAGCCAAGGCGCGACAACAGACGCGGAAACACCAGAAACATCGGCAGTGTCGGCAGTACGTACCAGAAGGTGTACCAGGCGTGGTTGGCGATCTTTTCCGCCGGCTGGCGCTCGATGTATAGCCAGATCAGGCTGAGCAGGGTGATCAGTGGCAGGGCGGCCAGAAAGCCGCCCAGCTTGTCGCTGCGCTTGGCGGCTTCCGAGACCAGCACCACGACGGCGGCGGTCAGCAGGAACTTGGTGACGATCCAGCCCATGAAAAAACCCTGATCAAGTACTGCCACCGCCAGGCGGAGGCTCAGCGTGCCGGCTGGCTGCCCAGGTAGTCACCCATGACGACATCGCGGCCTTCGGTGGTCAGGCCGATTACCTGATAGGGCTGGTGCGGCTGGCCATAGTCCATGCCCGGCGAGCCGGCGGGCATACCCGGTACTGCGACGCCGGCGAGATCGTCGCGCTGCTGCAGTTCGCGGATCGCCGCCACCGGCACGTGGCCTTCGAGGAACTTGCCGTCGATCACCCCGGTGTGGCACGAACCCAGGCGCGGCGCGACGCCCAGCTGCTGCTTGACTGCCGACATGTTGGCTTCGACGTGATCGCGCACCTCGAAGCCGTTGGCTTGCAGATACTTGATCCAGTCTTTGCAGCAGCCGCAGTTGGCGTCGCGGTGCACGTCGATGACGTCGGCGGCGTGCGCCATGCCGGACAGCAGCAGGGCAGCGACGGCGGTGAGATAAGGCTTCATACGGGTCTCCAGATCAGGGTTCAGCGACAGCCGCAGCCACCCTTGCCGCCGCAGCCGGTCTGCGCGGCGGCGGGGGCGGTGGCCGTGGTGTTGACGGTGGCAGGATAACCGGCGTCGTCCAGCGCGGCGATCAGCGCCGGACTGTCGGCGGCGCCGGCGACGCGGGCGATGCCGGCGGCCAGATCGACGTCGACGCCGGTCACGCCCGGCACGCCCTGCAACGCTTCGCTGACGTGCTTGACGCAATGTCCGCAGGTCATGCCGGTTACCTTGAGTTCGATACGGTTCATACGCTTACTCCTCCGGGAGTTTGGTGCCGTGGCTGCATGTTCAGCCTTGACATCGTGGCAAGGTCAAGCCTCGCCCTGATCGATGCCCGCGCGACGCAGACGCAGTGCGTTGAACACCACGGACGCAGAGCTGACGCTCATCGCCAGCGCCGCGAACATGGGCGACAGCAGCAGCCCGGTCAACGGATACAGCAGGCCTGCCGCCAGTGGGATGCCCAGACTGTTGTAAAGGAAGGCGAAGGTGAGGTTCTGGTGCATGTTGCGCACCGTGGCCACCGACAGGCTGCGCGCGCGCAGAATGCCCAGCAGGTCGCCCTTGACCAGCGTGACCTGCGCGCTGTTCATCGCGACGTCGGTGCCGGTGCCCATGGCGATGCCCACATCCGCGCGTGCCAGCGCCGGTGCGTCATTGATGCCGTCGCCGGCCATCGCCACGCGGTGTCCGGCCTGCTGCAGGGCTGCGGCGAGGCGCTCCTTGTCCTGCGGTTTGACCTCGCCGTGCACCTCCTCGATGCCCAGCTGGCGCGCCACCGCACGTGCCGTGGTCAGCCCGTCGCCGGTCGCCATGACGACCCGGACGCCATCGGCCTGCAGGCGTTGTACGGCGAGGCGCGAGGTCGGCTTGATCGGGTCGGCCACCGCCAGCAGACCGGCGAGCTGACCCTCGACGGCGAGGTACATGATGCTCACGCCGTCGGCCCGCAACTGTTCGGAGATCGTCTGCAGCGCAGTTACCTCGACACTAGCGTCGCTCATCAGGGCGGTATTGCCCAAGTGCAGCGGGTGGCCGTCCACCGTGCCGCGTACGCCGATGCCCGAGGCCGACTCGAAGGACTCGGTCGGCCGCAGCGTGATCCCGGCCTCGACGGCATGGGCGACGATGGCGTGAGCCAGCGGGTGCTCGCTGCCCTGGTCGAGGCTGGCGGCCAGTTGCAGCACCTGTTCCTCGCTGAAGCCTGGCGCGGCGACCACGCGGTGGAAGGCCGGCCGGCCCTCGGTGAGCGTGCCGGTCTTGTCAACGATCAGCACGTCGATCTTGCGCAGGTTCTCGATGGCGCTGGCGTCGCGGAACAGCACACCGCTGCTGGCGGCCTTGCCGGTCGCAACCATCACCGACATCGGCGTCGCCAGCCCGAGGGCGCAGGGGCAGGCAATGATCAGCACCGCGACGGCATTGATCAGGCCGAACACCCAGCTCGGCTGCGGGCCCCACAGTCCCCAGGCGAAGAAGGTCAGCACCGCGATGGCGATCACCACCATCACGAAGTGGCCGGCGATGACGTCGGCCAGGCGCTGCATGGGCGCCTTGCTGCGCTGCGCCTGGGCAACCATCTGCACGATCTGCGCGAGCATGGTCGAGGCGCCGACCTTCTGCGCCTGCATCACCAGGCTGCCATGCGTATTGAGTGTGGCGCCAATGAGTGCATCGCCGGCGCGCTTCATCACCGGCAGCGGCTCGCCGGTGAGCATCGACTCATCCACCGCGCTCTCGCCCTCGAGCACGCGGCCGTCCACCGGCACCTTCTCGCCGGGACGCACGCGCAGACGGTCGTCGATGTGCACGTGGGTGAGGGCGATGTCTTCCTCGCTGCCGTCGGCATTGATGCGTCGCGCGGTCTTCGGCGCCAGGCCGAGCAGCGATTTGATCGCCGCCGAGGTCTGCGAACGCGCCTTCAGTTCGAGCATCTGGCCGAGCAGTGTCAGCGAGATGATCACCGCGGCCGCTTCGTAATACACGCCGATGCGTCCGTCCTGGCGGAAGGTCGCCGGGAACAGCTGCGGCGCAAGGGTGGCCGCGACACTGTAGAGATAGGCCGCGGCGGTGCCGAGGCCTATCAGCGTCCACATGTTCGGGCTGCGCTGGGCCACCGAGCGTGCGCCGCGCACGAAGAACGGCCAACCGGCCCAGAGCACCACTGGCGTCGCCAGCGCCAGTTCGACCCAGTTCTGTGTGGCCCCGTGAAACATCGCCAGCGAATGCCCAGCCATCGCCAGCGCGGTGACGATCACCGTCAGCGGCAGGGTCCACCAGAAGCGCCTGGTGAAATCGCGCAGCTCCGGGTTTTCCTGTTCTTCCAGCTCCGGAATCACCGGCTCCAGCGCCATGCCGCACTTGGGGCAGGTGCCAGGACCCTTCTGGCGGATCTCCGGGTGCATCGGACAGGTGTACTCGGCGTCCGGATCGGCTGTGGCGGCGTGCGGCGGCTGGCCCGCGTGAGCGTGAGCCCGAGCGGGCGTGGCGTAGCGTTGCGGTTCGGCGGTGAACTTGTCCAGGCAGTGCTGGCTGCAAAAATGGTATTCGCGCTGTTCGTGCACGGCGTGCAAGGGCGCATCCTCCGCCACAGGCATGCCGCACACCGGGTCCATCTCTGCGCCGGGCATGGCGGCGGGCTGATGGTGCGCGTGGTGCTGCTCGTGTTTACCGGTCACCGTCATGGCCTCCGTGCTTGTGGCCGAACAGATGCATCAACGGGCAGAGCAGCAGGATCAGGTAAGGCAGTGCCTGGGCGGTATGCTCCATGTGTTCGCGCACGAAGTAGAACAGCCCGATAGCCGCGAGCATCAGCAGGACGATGCCGGTGCGGCCTCGCCAGAATGAGCCAGGCGAGTCGTGATGGGATCCGTGCGTGGACATGGCGAGTCTCCTGAGGCTGCGAATGAAAACAGGGCTGTTCTCACCTTAGTTGCGCACGGCTTACTACTGGCTGATAGAAAGATTACGTTTTTGTCAGCTGATGGCGTGCCGGTCCCATGGGCTGCCAAACTTCGCGCATCGTCCACTCGGAGAGCAAAGGACATGAAATTGCTGGTCGCCGAAGACGAACCCAAAACCGGCATCTATCTGCAGCAGGGCCTTAGCGAGGCCGGCTTCACCGTCGACCGCGTCACCAGCGGCACCGACGCGCTGCAGCATGTGCTGAGCGCGCCTTATGACCTGCTGATTCTCGACGTGATGATGCCGGGTCTGGATGGTTGGGAAGTGCTGCGGCTGGTGCGGGCATCCGGCAACGAAGTGCCGGTGCTGTTTCTCACCGCGCGCGACCGCGTCGAGGATCGGGTGAAAGGGCTGGAGCTCGGCGCCGACGACTATCTGGTCAAGCCGTTCGCCTTTTCCGAGCTGCTGGCACGGGTGCGCACCTTGCTCCGGCGCGGCAACGCGGCGGCCCTGCAGACGCAGCTGAAAGTCGCCGATCTGGAAGTCGACCTGCTCAAGCGTCGCGCGGTGCGCGCCGGTCAGCGTATCGACCTGACCGCCAAGGAATTCGCCCTGCTGGAACTGCTGCTGCGCCGGCGCGGCGAGGTGCTGCCGAAATCGCTGATCGCCTCGCAGGTGTGGGACATGAACTTCGACAGCGACACCAACGTCATCGAGGTGGCGATCCGGCGTTTGCGGGCAAAGATCGACGATGGCTTCGAGCCCAAGCTGATCCATACCGCACGGGGCATGGGCTACATGCTCGACGAGCCGGACACGCCATGAAGCGGCTGTCGCTGACCGCAAGGCTGAGCCTGATGTTCATGCTGGCGGTAACCGGTGTGCTGGCGGCGGCCGGATATTTCTTCAGCCAGCTCAGCGAGCATCACTTCGACGAACTGGACCGCCATACGCTGCACGAAAAGCTCGAGGCAAGCCGACGCCTGCTGGGGGAGCTGGATGATCTGCAGGATTTCGAGCGCGTGCGCCCACAGCTGCAGGCGTTGCTCGGCGGCCATAGCGAGATGCGCGGCTTCGTCTTCGACGGGCGCGGTGCTCAGCTGTTTCCTCAACTGGGCGTTGATGAGGCGGAGCCGGCGTTGCTTGCGCTGATCGGCCGGGAGGCCGGGGAGCTGACACTCGACGGGCACGTCTGGCGCGGTGAGGCCGGGCATGTCGCGATCGGTGCGCAGCGGCTGACCTTGCTGATCCTGCTCGATGTCACCGCGCACAAGGCCTTCTTTCACACGTTCAGCGGCTGGCTGTGGGCGGCGCTGGTGCTTTGCGCCTTGCTCAGCGGGTTGCTCGGCTGGCTGCTGGTACGTAGCGGCTTGCGACCGTTGCGCGAGGTGACGCAAGTGGCGGCTTCGGTATCGGCCAAGTCGCTGCGTGAGCGCATCCCCGACGAGTCGACACCGGCTGAACTGCAGCAGCTGGTACAGGCCTTCAACGCCATGCTGGCGCGATTGGAAGACGCCTTCGTGCGGTTGTCGAACTTCTCCGCCGACATCGCCCACGAACTACGCACACCGCTGAGCAACCTGATGACCCACACCGAGGTGGCGCTGACCCGCGCGCGCACGCTGGACCAGTATCAAGACAACCTGCATTCGAATCTGGAGGAGCTGCAGCGCATGTCGCGGATGATCGACGACATGCTGTTTCTGGCCAAGGCGGATAACGGCCTGATCGTGCCGGATGCCAAACCCGTCGCGCTGGAGGCGTTGTGCGCGCAGCTACTGGACTACTATCAGCTCTCGGCTGACGAACGCGGGGTGCGCTTCGAGCTGTCTGGTGCTGGCACGATTCAGGGCGATCTGCTGATGCTGCGCCGGGCATTGTCCAACCTGCTGTCCAATGCGCTGCGCTACACACCTGATGGCGGGGTGATCCGACTGTTGATCGAACGAACCGCCGACGAGGTCGCGCTAAGCGTGACCAACCCGGGCGCTACCATCGCACCCGAGCATCTGGAGAAACTGTTCGACCGCTTCTATCGGGTCGACCCGGCGCGCCGTGAAGGTAGTCCGAGCAACGCGGGCCTCGGCCTGGCGATTACCCGTTCTATCGTCCAGGCCCATCAGGGTTCTATCGGCTGTGCCTCCGAGCAAGGCTGGACGACCTTCCGGTTGCAGTTCCCGGCCTGAGTGCGCGTTCAGGAAGCAGGGTCTGCCAGCTGAACGCGCATGCTGATCGCTCCGCTGACGCTGAGTCGGGCGACGAGATAGGCAGCGCTCTGCTCACCGATGCCCAGCGCGGCGGCCAATTCGGCCGCATCCAGCTCGCCTTTCTCGCGCAGGTGCTGCAGGGTGTCGGCCTGCAACTGCTCAAGCCAGTCGCTGAACAGCTGCTGCAGTTCCGGTGTGGCGAATGCAGCCATGTCGGTGGTGTGCTGAATGGCGGTCAGCATCTGCGAACACATGCCCATGCACATCTGCATCATCGGTGGGGCCGAGTTGCCGGCATCCCCGAGCATCTTCTTCATCATGCTCAGCGGGTCGGTGCCGGAGCCCCCCTTTCCCATCTGCGCCATCATCTTGCGGGCCATGGCGTGGCCCATTTCCATCGGGCAGCCGCTGTGCTCTTGCTCGTGCTCGTTAGCGTTCATGGCGATTTCCTCTTCGGGACGGGCAAGTGCCCGAGATTCCGGCATTGGACGCCGAGGCGTGGTTCGCAGCCTTGATCCCGATCAGCGCTGCAGCGGCACCGTCAGCGATACGCGCAGGCCGTCGGGCTGGCTGTCGAAGGCCAGGGTGCAGTCGCAGCGTTGCGCGATCGCCTGGACGATGGCCAGGCCGAGGCCACTGCCGCTGCTGCTGGTATGACGCCAGAAGCGACGGGTCAGATGCTGAAGATGCTCGGCCGCGATCCCTGGCCCCTGATCGTGCACTTCAAAGCGCACCCGTGAGTCTTCGCCGTGCAGCACAAGCAACACCGACGTTCCGTCAGCCGTGTGACGCTGGGCGTTCTCCAGCAGGTTGCGCAGCGCGGCGATGGCCAGCACCGGCGGCATCGCCAGTGGCGCAGCGGGCAGGTTCGCCGGCACCTGCAGCTGGATGGGCGCGCCATCGCCGCCATTGGCGTCCTGTATCGCAAGCCGTGCGACCTCGGCGGCTGAGCACTGCAGGCCGTCGTCGAAATCCAGACTGCCTTCCACCCGTGCCAGCAGCAACAGTTGCTCAAGCGTGCGTTGCAGCCGATCGGCACCGGCCTCGGCGTTGGCCAGTGCCTGCTCGGCGGCAGCGTCCTCGGTCATCCGCGCCACCTGAAGGTGGGTCTTGATCGCTGTCAGCGGGCTGCGCAGTTCATGGGCGGCGTCCCCGGTTAGCCGGCGCTCGCGTTCGATGGCATCGCTGATGCGTTGGAACAGCTGATTCTGCGTTTGCACCAGCGGCAGCAACTCCGCTGGCAAACCGTCGAGCGGCAGCGGTTCCAGGGAGTCCGCGCCGCGCCGGGTCAACGCCTGGCGAATCCGTTGTAACGGCGCCAGCCCGCGGCCAAGGCCGAGCCATAGCAGGCCCAGGCTGCCGAGCAGGGCGACCGCCACTGGCAGCGCAGCGGCCAGCAACACCGAACGTTTCAGCGCGGCGCGCTCGTCAAGGCGATCGGCCGTGGTGATGCGCAGCTCGCCCTGCACCAGAGTGAAGCTGCGCCAGGGGACGCCATCGATCAGCTGGTCACGAAAGCCGTTCCCCTCCGCATCCAGCTGCTGATCGGGTGCACTGTGGCTGCGCGCGAGTACCTCGCCGCGCAGCGAGCTGACCTGGCAGGCCAGGCCGTTGGGAATGCCCAGCTGCTCGGCGCTCAGGCGTTTCGCCGAGCTGTCACCGGGCAGTGGCTGCGGCAGCTGCACCAGCAGGCCGGCAACCATGCGCGCCGAGGCCGCCAGGCGCTGGTCGAGTGAGAGCATCATCTGGCTGCGCAGGTCGACCAGCATCCAGGTCGCGGCCAGCGCCCAGAGCAGCACGAGGCCGAGCCGAGCATCAGTGTCAGGCGCAGGCGCAGACTCATGGCGCGTCCTCGTCGCCGGCGGGGCCGAGACGATAGCCAAGCCCGCGCACGGTT
>SWCC01015707.1_pt1 | contig 11711 bp, 4 predicted proteins | sample 4692971 | NCBI WGS metagenome assembly SWCC01 (sample SAMN10267277, study PRJNA491770) | bioreactor metagenome | isolation source: DHS bioreactor inoculated with subseafloor sediment | place: Japan: off Shimokita Peninsula | collected 2006-08 | reverse complement strand
CTCGCCCGATTCCAAAGTCCTGAATCTCACTGTCACCGGCGGCAAGCGCGATGCCGATGGTAACGCCACCGATGCCGGTATTGTCGTGCGTAATTCGAGGGTTGTTATCTGCGATGTTGACATCGTCGACAACAGCCATCGCATCGACACGGTAGTGGTGGGAATTGGTGGCGTGTTCGGCCGCGAAGGGGCGGAGATGACTATCGACAACTGCACTATCGCCGACAACGGCTGGGATGGCGTGGCCCTTTACCGGGGCGCCTCGGCTACGATCACCGACTGTCTTATCAAAGACGGACGCGGGGCCGGAATCGGCGTGACCTGGGATGCCTCGTGCGTGGCTTACCGCAACGAAATCAGCGGTTACTGGAAAGGAATCGGTGCGTTCGGCACCACCTGGGTGATTGCCCGCAACAACCTCGTGCATGACAACCTTGGCTGGGGGATAATCGCCACCGGCCAGTCGTTCATGGATATCACCAACAATGTCGTTTTCCACAATGGCAACTGCGGTATCGCGCCCTGGTCAACCGAAAGCCGGGGGAGGATCGTCAACAATATCGTCACCAAAAACGGCTGGCGCGACCAATGGGTCTGCCCCTGCGTGGGGGTGTGGAACTACGGCGATTGGGCAAAATGGGAGTTTCGGTTCAATATCGTCTGGGGCAACGAGGCCGGAGAATACGAAGCTATCTGGGACCAGACCGGACTTAACGGCAACCTTAGTGTGGACCCGATGTTTGTCGGGGATGGTGATTATCATTTGCAGGAAGGCTCACCCGCGATCAATGCCGGCGACAGCTTAATTTTCAATACTGATGGCAGTCGCTCACACCTCGGCCTCTACGGCGGCCCGCAATCCCGGTGACTGAGTCGCTTCTATGCTTTGCATGTTCTTCAGTGTGTGCCGGTATTTGGGTGTTTCGCGTGAATGGGGGAGTGATAGCGGCGAGACCGCTTTTCTGCTTCGCAGTGGCATCGCTACCTTTTTACTTCGCATGAGTCAAGATTGGTGCCGCGAAGCGAAAAACACACGAAGTGTGTGTGGGCGGCAGACCTCCCGGTCTGCCCCTTCTCGGCTTGGGTATCCCACCCGTGCTGAACTTCACGCGTGAGTCTCGTAAGGTAGCTGCCTTCTGCTCCTACAGCGAGCGGTCCCCGCAATGCAGGGGTTTTCTGCGTTTGATATAGACAAAGCACTCGTTATACAGTATATTGTAATAACACCATCGCCTTACTTCCAGGAACAATCCGCAACAAATAGCAGCGTAATGACATGATACGAGTTTCTGTCTATTGCATAATCTTGTTCGCTATTACGAGTGCTGTTGTGGCTCGCGCGGTCGTGGAGAAGCCGGAGTGCCGACCTATAAACGAGGGGGTCACTTCATCTCAATCCATAGATGGCTACTGGCTTTTCAGGGCCCCTGTCGATTCCGTGGACATACTTAGCGGATTTAGTCAACCCCGGCGGTATGGTCCGAACTTGGGCAATGGCAGGGATATTGGTATACTCTGGCGGCCCGGCACCTTGGATGATGAGGGCTTTCTGTTGCGTGAGGAGGAACGATACTGCGGTGCCTGGGTTCAGTTTTTCTTCGATGAACCGGATGTTGAAGTCCCGGCTGAGATAAAGAACATTTACTGGCACACGTGGATGTTCATGGAAGACGGCGACCTTCCGATCGGGGAAGTTCTCGGGGTGTCGGTCGGAGAGAACTACAACTCATCGGTTTACTATGACAAGATAGACTTTGACCAATCTCTGACCTGGCCGTTGTCGGCAGGATACTACAATCTTACGGTGTACTTCTCAGACAACTTGGATTATACATTTCAGGACCATGACGAACTGTGGGGAGTCTCTTTTAAGGCAACGGGGGGAAACCCGCAGGTACTTAGTTATCCAAGTCAGAAAAGCTTCTGCATAGTGAATCTAACGGACTCCGCCTCACTGCGACTGATGGATCATGACGCTGATGGACTCAATGACTACCTCGAACTCTTCACATCATTCACCGATCCCTATGATGCCGATACTGACGACGACGGCCATGACGATAAGCAGGAGTTTCTCAACGGAAAAAACGGATGGGATCCATTCGACTGGGGTACCACTCACGTCTTTCATCCAGAGGGAATCAATAACAGTGCTTTTCTCACGGTGCTGAATTATCAGCAGGTCGAACCGGAACCGACATGGTTTACCGACACGCTCAGTGGTGAGTTTACGGCGCAGGAGTACAGTCGGCTAACCGCCTACGATCACGACTTCAACAGTTATCCATATTACACCGATGCCGAGCATCCGTGGTCAATGGTCCAGGTCAATCTTCGCTATGAGCTTCCATTCGAGCCCAATGACATATTAAGAATCGCGGCTTTTTGGGGCGGCGTCTGGATCGGCTATGATCTGGTAGATGGCAATGCTGACAAGGTTATCGAGATTATGAATGTCGCCGGTGGCTCGCATGAGCGGATGTTGGCCAAGTTCGGCCACACTTCCGTATTATACTCTAAACAGGTGATGGGCGACCCCGGTGACTTCGTCACACCCGACGGCATCTTGAGCATGCGAGCCTATGCCAAGAATCGGCTGTCGAATTCTGAAATACAACTCGACTTTGCAGAGATTTGGGTCACTGTCGGAACTTCATATATACGTCTGGCGAAACCGGTGCCGGACAATCCAATCCAGGTTACTGCCGGAGACACGGTTACGGTTGAATTAATTTACGTGGAACAGGATGTTGAGATTGTCAACGGTCTGGCTTTTGACCATGCAACAATCGGAGGTTTGAGTTGCGAAATCATTGGCGAGGCAGAATTCGCAGAAGGTCATTGGCGGATGGACTGTGTTGTCCCCGAACTGGCCTACGGTCTTTTTTATGACCTCGTGATAAGTGCTTCAACCAGTTCCGACACACTCGTCGAGATAGCACCCGAAGCCGTTTACGTTTACAACATAGATTACATTTGCGGCGATATGGACGGAGACGATGCAATGCCGAACATTTCCGATTTGACCTATTTCGTCGAATACCTATTTGGTGGCGGTTCTGCTTTGCCAAACTTAGTAGCCTCTGATGTGGACGAATCCGGTGAGATAGACGTCTCCGATTTGACCTATATGGTGAATTACTTGTTCGGCGGCGGTCCGGGACCTACCTGCGGATAATGGTGTATTCCTCCCACCGAGCGGCAGGTCTCGCAGGACAGGATCCCTGCGCTCCTGACAGATAACACGCCTCACCTATCGCCTGAGACTATTTTCTTGACACGCAGAGCCTTTCGAGTGAAATTAGGCCGGAAGACCAGACGGAGGAGTGGCTGAGTGGTCGAAAGCGGCGGTCTTGAAAACCGTTGTGCCGCAAGGTACCGTGGGTTCGAATCCTACCTCCTCCGCTTAAGTTTCTTGACCCCGCCAGCCGGCCGGGTTACTTTGCAGCACATGGTTACAACAGTCGCCTTCTCTAAAGATCCCGTAGCAAGCTATGGGCTACCCTGCTTATTGGCTGAACCGTCCGTCTAGCAGTGAGGGAGAAATTGCTTACACTAATTGTGGATGCGAACCCTGAAAGCAATGATACAAGATAATAGGAGTCAACGATGAAACAGTGGTATGAGTCATTGTTTGAAAATTACGCGCAGAAGTATGACAAGGAGTGTTATGTCCAGGGAACGTCAGGCGAGTGCGATTTTATCGAAAAAGAAATCGCTTCTGACAGATCCATAAAAATCATCGATGTCGGTTGTGGCACAGGCCGTCATTCCATTGAATTGGCAAAAAGGGGTTATCAAGTTACGGGAATCGATCTGTCCGAATCACAGCTTAGGAGGGCAAAAGAGAAAGCCGGGGACCAGGGCTTGCAAATTGTTTTCGAGCGGCATGACGCAAGAAATCTTCCGTTCAAGGACGAATTCGAGTTAGCTATAATGCTCTGTGAAGGCGCTTTCCCTTTAATGGAAACTGATGAGATGAATTTTCAAATACTAAAGAATGCCACAGAGACTCTAAAGGATAACGGTAAATTGATTTTTACCACATTAAATGGGTTGTTCCCGCTTTATCATTCCGTAAAAGAGTTTTGTGCGGCTCCGGGTGATAAGGGGAAGGCCACATATAGAAGCGACACCTTTGATCTGATGACATTTCGCGATCACAACACTATGACTTTCGAAGATGATGAGGGGACTAAAAAGGAGCTCAATTGCAATGAGCGTTATTATGTGCCGAGCGAGATAACGTGGCTTTTAAAGACTCTGGGATACAGGGAAATCGACATTTTCGGCGCAAAACTTGGGGCATTTTCGAGGAACGATAAATTGACAACAGAAGACTTTGAAATGCTTGTTGTTTGTCAAAAGTAGAGGCTGTTGTTTCGTAAGCTTTTTAGGGTGCCGCTGATTATACGGGTTAGATAAGCCAGGCCACGGTTCGCGCCACTCCGAAAATCTCCAAATGACACTGGCACGTATAGCGATACTCAACCAGATTTCTATATGTATCCCAGCAGCCCCGCCATACACACTTCGTGTTTTTTATGCTTCGCAAGTTTTCCAGGATATTGCTAACATTACTAACCGAATAAACCAGACCGCGCCTGCGCTTCGCGCCGCTTCGGGAGTTCCCGGTCGACATTATCAGATTCAGTGACACTCAATCAAAGTTCTATATGTATCCCAGGTTGCCCACCACACCCGCGGTGTGTTTTTCGCTTCGCGCGATCGACATGGGTCAATTCTCCTCCCGATGTTTCCCACTCACCCTAAGGATACCTGTATTGCCTGACTCTTTCGGAATTGACAAAAATAATGAGCAATCTGGGCAGTTTCCTACTTGACTGCGTGGACAGGGTGTACTATATTTTATCATAACGGATGACCGCGAGTTATAGGCGGTCGGACCGTACTACCAAATCTACCCACTGGTTTGGGTATGGATGTGTCATACTGTCCCTTGCAACCCGATCAGACCTCAGAAGAATCAGTAGCACCCAGATCCTACTCGGTGAAGGGTAGACCCTAGTGCAGTCAGTTCAAAGGCACTCTCAGTTTGAAGGTGCATGTGAACTGAAGAGGATTTCTTTTTTTAAAGGCGCTCTGCGAAAGCAGAAAATCGATGCTTCCGTTTCTATTTGGCGGAAGCAGCAATTTGTGGCCACGATTTGCCGAGTGACGTGCATTCACATTCGTGACCGACATATGCCCGCATTGAGCGTGTCCAGGCTGCGGCGGACGACCTTCTAGGTACCGCACCACAGGGGGACATGTCACAAAGACGGAGAGCATAGTAACTTGGTGTAACTATGAACCTCCGACCTCTCGTCCGGCCATCTCTTGAGCTTCAAGGTCCGTAACTTACTGTCATAGGCGGAATTAAAAACGGAAGGGGTTTTAGTCTTGACAAATGCGGACAGTTATAGTATTGTATTTTAACACGGAGAGAGTAGAGTACGATCGCATCACATTGCTACGCGTTTCATCACATCATTGGGGATTGCATCACATCACAGTCTTAAAACGCTCTGCCAACGCAATTCGAACACTGGACGATAGAAGGATTATGAAAATCTGTAATTCAAGCCTTCTATAAAATCTGCAACAGAATACTCATACGCTTGTGTATGAAAGGGAGGTTCTATGACAAAAAACCTTTGATGAGTCTGTTGGTGCATCTTTGAAGAATAGTATCTGTTAAAAGAAACCGTCATACTAATTTCTAAGATGAGGTAATCCCATGAACAAGAAATTGCTTAATTGCTGTTTAGTCGTGCTAATCGCATTGGCATTGGCCGCCGGCTATTCTATCGCCGTTGATCAGAAGCCAGTTCCGGGCCCGATGTCAGTCAACGAATATCCCCTACCCGATCCCAATTGGAAGCTAAAAGACGACAGCCAGCCGGTTCACACCGAGGGTTTCGTGCCACTGGAGGAGCCCGGATTCTCCGGTCATTATTCCGACGGCGTTATCCCCAGTGATGAAGAGATAGCCCAGAGGCTGGCCGAAGGTCCGCAGCCAGTCGCCAAACATTACAGTTCGTCTATCAAGGCCAATCCTTATCAGGGATCGAGTAATTATGTGCCCAATCCCCAGAGAACCGATCTGCTCTTTGAAGGTTTTGAGGGCGGTGCGGTTCCGCCGACGGATTGGACAGTGGTCGTCAATAACAGTTTCACGTGGCAAATCGACAACACTAGTCCTTTTGAAGGAAGTTACTATGCTTCCTGCTTCTATGATGAGGACTACACCGGTACTCAGGACGAATGGTTGATCAGTCCCTCTATTGATCTGACCACCGGCGGCACTGCCTGGGTGGTCAGTTTTGCCTGGATGGGCAGCTATTACTGGAGCATTGACCCATATGAAAACTACGATATGGAGGTCTGGATTTCCACTGATGGCGGTGCCACCTTTAACGACCTTATCTGGAGCGAGGCCGATGCCGGAGTTTTCGAGAATTTCATCTGGTCTGAGGTAACGGTTCCGCTGACGGCGTACCTGTCTTACAACGACGTCAAGTTCGGGATCAGGTACTACGGCTACGACGGTGCCCAGTTCAGCGTCGATGCTTTCTCGATTAATGACGCGGCTGTGCCTGTGGGGCGCGTCTGCTATGGTGATCCGGCCAATCCCAGCTGTGAGGACAACATCACCGAGGCCGATGCCGCCGCTCTGGGCGGTTACTGGATTGAGGGGCTGAACTGCACCGATAATCCCTGTCCACTCGCCCCGGAAAACGACACCTGGGAATACGCGACACCGATAACCGGTCCATTCCCGGCAACAGTACAAGGAACCACCGAGGGCGCCACGGTTGACTGTCCGGGCGTGCTTGACTGGAATGCCGTTTGGTACGTCTTCGAGGCTCCGTACGCACTCAACAACATCGACATTGATTACTGCGGCACGGTGCCCGGCTTGGAAGAGGTTGGCGTAGTCCTCTATGGCGACCCGGTCGTATGCGAAGAGTATATCGTGAGTACGGACTATGAATGGTGGGACTGTGGTGACGGCGAAGAGAACCCGCACATGTGGTGGGAGATGCTTCCCGGACCGGCCACCTATTATATCCCGGTATTCACCGGCAGTGCGAAAGGCCCTCAGCCGTTTGAGTTCACCATCAACGTGACCGAACCGCCTCCGCCGGAAACCGGCGACTGGTGTGATGACCCGATTGTGATAAATATCGGGGCCGAGGGTGAACTGCCCTATACCGACGTCAATCAGTACACCTGTGGCCGAGTCAACTACTATGAGGAGACCTGTCTGGGCTACTATGATGGCGGCGAGGACATTGTCTATCAGCTCAATGTCTCCGCGGACGTGACTGTGGATATCACTCTTGATCCACAGGGCACCACCTGGACCGGTATTCTGGTTGACGCAGCCTGCCCGGCTGATCCGACCACCTGTATTGCCACGAGCACCAGTTCCTCCAGCTCGGCGCATACCATATACGGTCTGTATCTGGCGGCGGGAACGTACTATATTATGGTCGATACCTGGCCGTCACCCGATTGTATTCCGTCATTCGACCTGACTATCGCGTCAGTGGCAGCCCCCACCCCGGGCGATGACTGTACTGACCCGATTACGATAAAACTCCCCGCCGATCTGCCGTATGCGGACCTATCGCAGACAAACTGCGGCCGGGGTAACAACTACGATAACACCTGCCTCGGCTACTACGACGGCGGCGAAGACATTATCTACTCCATTGATGTCTCAGAGCCGATGGATGTGGATATAGTCCTCGATCCGAAAGGTACCACCTACGGCGGTATGCTTCTGGATGCCTCTTGTCCGGCCGATCCGACGACCTGTATTGCGACTGTCACCGGGTCCTCCAGCGATCCGAAAGGCTTCTTCGGCCTGCACCTGGATCCCGGAGTTTACTACCTGATGATCGACACCTGGGCATCTCCTGACTGTATCCCGGATTTCGATCTGACCATCAACGCAGCGGGCGGACCGACCCCGGGCGATGATTGGGAGCTTTGCGAGGAAATCGGTGACGTGTTCGAACAGCCATTTACCACTACCGGATCCACCCCCGACGGTCCTCAGGGCTGTTTGACTTCGCCTAATATCTGGTACTGCTACACGGCCACCTGTGACGGATTCGCCACGGTCAGCCTCTGCGGCTCCAGTTATGATACCAAGATGGCGGTGTACGACGGTGTTGATCCGTACACGGCCACGGAGCTCGGTTGCAATGATGATTTCTGCGGCCTTCAGTCGGAGATTGCTTTCGCCTCAGTCGCCGGAAACACCTACTTGATCGAAGTGGGTGGCTACGGCAGCAACACGGGCGACGGCATTATCACTATCGAGTGTGTCGGCTGTGATCCCCCGCCGAATGACAACTGCGAGGATGTGACCCCGGTCACACTGACGCTGGGTACGCCCGTGACTTTCACCGGCGACAATACCTGTGCCAGCAATCAGTGTCCGGATTTCGAGGGCGGCCACGTTTGGGAAGCCTTCACCATCACGCAGGCAGCCAACGTCACTCTGGACTACTGCGGAACCTCTCCGGCTTTCGGCAATGCCTGGCTGAACCTGGCCATGGGTTGCCCCTGCGCCGAATTCACGTCCGCAGGAGCGTTCAACACCGATGATTGCGGCGATGGCAATGTCACGATCGTCTGGGAGGGCCTTGCCCCCGAAACGTATTATTACCCGGTTCTGCTTGATCCGGCCAATGACGCGGAAGGTCCTTACACTATTAATGTATTGGCCGAGGCCGTCACCGAGCACTGCTATGCCAGCGGCGGCTGTGACGAGTTTATCAGTCGTGTGGCTATTGGCACTATCGATAATTCCAGCGGCTGTGACAACTACGGCGATTACAAGAGTCTGTCAACGTTGATGGAAATCGGAACCAGTGCGCCTATCACGATTGAAATAGACGGCGGCTACTCGTCCGATTATGGCGCCGTGTGGGTTGACTGGAACCAGGACTTCGTTTTTGACGAGGTTGCGGAAGTGGTGACACTCGATACTTACAGCGGCGTTGGTCCCTATGGCGGCACCGTTACGGTACCCGGCAGCGCAGTGCCCGGGCCTTGTGTCATGAGAGTTCGCCTCAACTACTCCAGTATGCCCGGTCCGTGCGGGACAACAACCTGGGGCGAAGTTGAGGACTACACTATCATGGTCGGCGGAGAATTGCCGCCCACGTTCATGTTTGACCCCGATCCGGCCAGCGTCGTAATGAAGTACGGACTGGAGCCCAAGATGGGTCACATCTTTATAAGCGACGCTTACACATCCGATTTGGGTTATGACGTCGCCGACATTGACGGCGAGAGCGTCGCGCTTACTGTTACCAGCAGCGACTGCGCTGTCACCCTCACGGGCACGCCCGAAGTACTGGCTTCGTATCCCGGCCTGGTGGGACAGGTGCTTGACGTGGAGTTCCCAATGTATGACTACATCACCTGCGAGGAGAACGGTTTCCTCCTGTGGGATGAGACAGTATCCGGTTACGAAGTCGCCTGGACCTACGGCGGCGGCGCTGGCACCGGTGAGCTGGCATCATCGGTGATAATCCATTCCCATCGCAGCGGAGATCTGAATCTTGACGGCGTCGTTGATATTTCCGATATCACGTTCTTCGCCGGGTACCTCTTCGGTGGTGCCGAAGCACCTCTCCTGATTGAGATGGCCGATGTCAACAACAACGGCAGCGCAGATATCTCTGATCTGTCGTACCTGGTAGCCTACATGTTCAGTGGCGGTCCGGAACCGATACAGCATTAGGCATTTAGTTTATAACAGGCAACCCGCCGGTATTGTTAATACCGGCGGGTCGCCATTGGGTCGGACAGCTACTGAGCAAACCATTGCCGGTGAGGTCCGACCGTTTGAAAAAAAGAATTGGACTCATCTTTCTGACGAACCTGTCAGAAGGGACGACTTAGGTTTTGATGCCCACGATGTGGCGTACCGGCGGTTCCGGCCGTGCGCAAGAACGCGGAGAATGCGGCCATCACCAGCCGGAAGTCCAATGTGGGTAGAAACAACTTTTGCTAATTCACGGACAGGAGCGCTCGTGAGACCTGCGACCGCCATAAGAGGAGTAACCATTTATATCGAGGGTAGGACGGTATGTCTATAATCAGAATCTGTTGCCTCGCCATAGTTCTATGTCTGCTAATTATGGGAGCGAGTTATGCCCAGATTAGCGAAGGTGGCCAGCCGGTAAGCGTCTTTAGGACCCTGTCGGCCGACATTCAGACGGTTCAGATGCCGGAGGTGGATGTCGCGGCTCTTTTGGCTGAGGACGAGATCGAACAGGGTAAGGGGATTCCTTACAGGTTCGGCACTCCTTTCGAGGTTGACTACAACCTTGAGAACTCCGGAACCTGGGATGAATTGAACGACGGTGGAGCCGTCTGGAGACTGCGCATCGCCACCCATAACGCGTTTTCCATCAACTTGATCTACCGTGAATTTGCGCTTCCCGCGGGTGCCAAGCTGTTCATCTACAATGAAGATCGCAGTCACGTCATCGGCGCTTTCACATCGCAAAATAATAAGGAGCACGGTCAATTCGCCACGGCTCCGGTTGGCGGTGACGTGTGTATTCTCGAATATTATGAGCCCGCCGCGGTGCGCGGACAGGGTGTTATCGAGATTCAGCGCGTCGTGCACGCTTACAAGAACGTCTTTGGTGCCGAAGTGATCGACTACGGTCGCGACTTCGGCGAATCCGGTTCCTGCAACAACAACGTCAACTGCCCCGAGGGGGCCGACTGGCAAGACGACAAGCGGGCGGTGGCCCTTATCACCACCGGTGGTGGCTTCCGGCTCTGTTCGGGAGTTATGATAAACAACGTCAGGGAAGACCTCACCCCCTATTTTCTGACCGCCAATCACTGCCTGGGCGGCGAAGCAACCTGGGTGTTCATCTTCCAGTATGAAAGTCCGACTTGTGATAATGTCGATGGACCGACCTGGATGTCAGTTTCCGGATCGACACTACTGGCCAGTATGAGCTTCTCCGATTTCGGTCTGCTGGAACTTAGCGAAGCGCCGCCGGACTCGTACAACGTCTATTACTCCGGATGGTCGGCCATCGATACTTCGGCCGACAGTTGTGTCGCCATTCATCACCCGTCCGGAGATATCAAGAAGATTTCCTTCAACTACGATAAACTGACCTCGACTTCCTACCTGGGAGAATCAGCCGGTGACGGCTCGCACTGGCGTGTTGATAACTGGGAAGACGGAACCACCGAACCGGGTTCTTCGGGATCTCCCATTTATGACTACGCCCATCGGATTGTCGGTCAGCTTCATGGCGGTTATGCCTCCTGCACCAGCATAACATCGGACTGGTACGGCAAAATATCGATTTCCTGGGCCAACGGCAGCAGTGCATCGTCGCGATTGAAAGACTGGCTCGACCCCGACAACACCGGCGTTCTGTTCCTTGACGGTCGCGATGCCGCCGGTATCAAAATCACTCATACCCCTCTTGAAGATACGAGGGATTCACTGAACGACTACGAGGTAACGGCAGTCATCAAATCCAATACAACCCTGACGGCCGACTCGCTGTTACTGTATTACGAAATCAGTTCCACCTGGTATACGGAACTGCTCACAGCGACCGGCCAGGCTGACGAATTCGGCGCCTTCATACCGGCACAGTCACCCGGCACGGTTATAAATTACTACCTCTTTGCCCGCGACGACG
>SWCC01010375.1_pt1 | contig 11774 bp, 6 predicted proteins | sample 4692971 | NCBI WGS metagenome assembly SWCC01 (sample SAMN10267277, study PRJNA491770) | bioreactor metagenome | isolation source: DHS bioreactor inoculated with subseafloor sediment | place: Japan: off Shimokita Peninsula | collected 2006-08 | reverse complement strand
GCATCTGAAAGCAAGCGGGAAGCCTTGCCCTCATTGTATTTTAACTCAATACATTCTTGCAGGAACGGGATGGCCTTTTCGTGCTGATCAATCCGGGCATAGTTGGCGCCAGCATGATAAATACAGACCGTGTCAACGATATTTTGTGCCTGAAAAGCTTTTGCCGCAGCTTCAAAAGCCTGGGCTGCGGCTTCATATTGTTCTTGTGTTTCGGCGCTGATTCCGTCGCTTTTTAGCACTTCGGGTGTCTGTCCGGACAGGCTCCACAAACAACCTATCATAACAATAGTACCAATTAACTTCTTCATCTTGTGTCTATTTAATTAATAACCCATTCAGATAAACTTCGAGGTTCGTGTATTCCTCATCCAGTTTGTAGTCCCCGCCATCGGTTGAATCGGATGGATCAAGTCCCATCTTCCGTTCGCATTTGTCGGGCATGCCATCGCGATCGGCATCAAGTGCGGAATTTCGCGACCATTGCTTCTTGGTAATGCTGACAGGCAGCTCACTCTCGTCGGCTATAATTTTCCCTTTTTTACCGTACGACCCCAGCTCTTTCATCAGCAATCGATCCACCGCATCGCGTTTGGGGAAGCTGGCTCCGGCACTTGCCAACACTTGCTTCAATGCAAGCTCAGCCGGCGCGGCCTCCAACTCCGGGAAATTGGGAACAGGTTCTTCCAACCAAGTCACAATTCCATAAGCTTCTTTCGACAGCACAGTTCCATCCAGCTCTCCATTCTGGTCATGATCAAAGTGATTGTTCTTCGCATAAATGGAAAAGTTCTCATTGCCCCGTGTAAAAGGCTTGCCTTTGGTGTCAGGCCCGGTAATAAAATAATTATCGGTTATAATTGCGTTCGATTTATACTGCGATCCACCACCCAGAATGTAGCCATCGCCTCCCCAGTTGTACACCACGTTGTTCACAAACTGGTTACGGCCCTTCATCTTGATGTTACGGGTATGGTTGTCGATGTATAGGTTACGGAGCATGGTGGTGCCGCCCTCCGTTTGTACCAGCCCACCACAGGAGTGGGGCTGCAGGCCTTGTGCAATGATCGAATTTTGAATGGTTACCCGCACTGGCCCATCCACCACCTTCATGGAGCTGACCGAAAAATTTTCGTCCGTTCCCCACGAAACCGACAGGTGATCAAAGATCATGTCGTGCCCCTGGTAGATGGTGGCAGCATCGACACCTTTTCCGGCCGCCTTACCTGTACGAATACGGATAAAACGACAAATCATATGGTTGGCATTGGTGAACGATACGCCATTTCCACTGAGCGTAATACCCTCGCCCGGGGCGGTTTGTCCAGCAATGGTCAGGTTTTCCGAAAAAATAAGACGATCCTGTAAATGGATCACTCCGCCAACCTCAAATACCACTGTTCGGTTGGGTTGGCTAACCGCGTCACGAAATGAACCCGGCCCGGAATCATCCAGGTTGGTGACAATGTAAACTTCACCTTCCCGTCCGCCTTTGGCATACTTGCCAAAACCCTCAGCTCCGGGAAAAGCCGGAGTTTGAGCAGAAACAGAAAGACTTGTCAATAAAAACAAAAGCAAAATTTTGAATGTAGACATGATTCTAATTGAATTTTTAGAATGGCTGTAAAAAAGCGCGATCCTATTAACAAACAAGGTAGCGCATTTTATATCATCGTTCGATGTTTTCATGGCCCGAATATCCGGAACCTAAATGAAACGGATTTGGCAGCCTGGAGTAATTCCGGGCTGCCAAACCAATCTTAATCCATTTCAGTCAACCTCGTTTTATTGCAGATCGTAGTCGATAAAAAAACCACCATCCATAATTTTAGCTCGAATGGATTCCTGCATTGATTGAGGATATTTCGGCACGACACGGTCGGCAATAATCGACATGTCGTTGTAGCGTTTAGCCATGCGATACAACATTCCCATCACACGCCCCTCCGCGGGATATTCCAACAACATACCATCCAAAAGAGCCAAATCGTAAGCTTTAATGCGCTCTTCTTCGGTCATATCATAATCCTCGGCGGTAGGGTCAGGCAATTCGTGAAAGTCGCCATTGACAATGCCAGTAATACCAATGTTATAATAGCTGGAGTTTTCCATAAAAGTCTGGTAGCGTAAATCCCACTGCTTGATGTCATTTCCGGTCTGAGTAATGGTAGTGTCTATTAAACCAGCAGGGAACCTTCCATGCACACCTCCGTTCAGCAGTGCACCTGCCGGATCCCAGTTACCCAAATGGTTTTCGGCCTCGGCCAGCCAGAAATGCAAATCGTGTGCCCGGTATATTGGAATACTGGCATCACTCTGATAGGGCTGTCTCCAACGATAGTTGCTATGGTATTTCCCAACCACAGTGTCTCCATCCTGGTTCAGAAAGTTTGTATACCGGCCTCTTCGGTCACTGTCGCTATACTTGCTCATAGCATAGGTCGTAGGACGAATTAAATACTGGGCTGGATATCGCTTTCCAAAATAAGTAATCAAGTCGTTGGATTGATTGTTGACATTGTCGTAAATAATGGATGAAATCGCTGACCGGCTATAGTAAATTCCCTCAGCAAAAATCCGATAGTAGTTGCTTGTCCAACCGGCATTCAGACGGAACATGTAGCCATCCTCCAAAAAGGTGGTTGAAAGACGTGTCAGGACTTGATCTTTCACCCAGGCATAGTCGGGCGACGGTTGACTCATGATCAATTCGCAACGCAAAGCCATCCAATCAGGAGTGATGTACCGCCAGTGATAGTATTGGCCATCATTAGGGTTTTCCGGATCGAGCCAGTCTCCCCAGTTCATTTCCAACGTACCATCAATTCCATTGACACCATTGTCAATTAAATCCAAACATTTATCAACGATTTCGTCCACACTATTCAAGCGGGTAAAAATGGAAGCATCCGTAACATCTTTCAGTTCCGTTACCGGATCGTCGAAATAAATCGCTTCGCCGTAATTTTTTGCCAGCTGAAAATAGGTCCAGGCTTTAATGCGGAGCGTCCCGCTGATCAAAGCCTTGAAGTTTGTTTCCGTACTGTTGTCCATCGCGTCGCCGATTTCTTCCCGGTAAGCAAACATTTTCTCCAGGTAATCATTACAAGCAATGATGACAGCATAAATATCTACCGGGTCAGCGTATTGATTGCCTTGTGAATAATTGTAGTTGTACAACTGCCAAAGTTCTTCGGGAGCATTGAATGTTGGCTCCATAAAATCAGCACGTATATCAGACATAAAGACCAACTGGTCGCCCACGACTTGCATCTTGGAGATGATTCCCAGGTAGCCTGAGTACATTTCGCTTTGTGCACTGATATAATCATCGGAGTTGATGATGTCGGACGGGTCGGTCTCAAAATAATCTTCACAGCCCGCGAATGAAAACACCATCAAAATGATGACTATATTTTTGAATATCTTTTTCATAGACTAAAATTTTTAATTCAATTTTTCTGCTATTAATTCAATTTCCCGGCTTAGAAATTCAGGTTAAATCCAAATTTTACGCTGCGGGGAATGACTACTTTCGCATAGTCAACACCCTGTAAGGCTTCAGAATACGAGTAGGCAAATTCCGGATCAAGTCCCAGGTAGTCTGTCCAGGTAAACAAATTTTCACCAGTCACATAAATTTTTCCTGAACGGAAGAAATTAACGAACGTTTTGTCAAACTCATAGGCAAAGGTCAAGTACTTCAATTTCATATAGGAAGCATCTTCAATCCACCGAGATGAGAAGGCATTGTTGTTCATCGGATCACCGTAAACTGCTTTTGGCATCTCGGTTACCTGACCATCTAACTGCCAACGGTTAACCGCCGCTCTGGACTGGTTATTGAAGTTATCCATGGCTTCGACCGAACGGCGTGTTGCATTGTAGGCTTCATTTCCGTAGGAGTAGGTAAACTCAGCTGACAGAGAGAAGTTTTTGTAACGCACATAAGAGTGTAATCCGCCAAACAAATCGGGCGTTGCAGACCCCAGGATTTGTTTGTCCGCATCGGTAATTTGTCCGTCGTTGTTTACATCCTGGTACCGAACATCTCCGGCTTCGTAGTTAATCCCTCTCCAGTCCTTCAAGTTCGCTGTTGATGCCGCCGCCTGAGAGGCAAACACCCCTTCGGCTTTCCATCCGTAGAAACTGTAAGCGTTTCCGCCGACCCGAGTGATTAGTTCAGCACCGTCAGGCAAAGTCATTCGCTGTTCTGACACCGCGCCCAACGATTTCACTTCGTTTGTCAAGCTGGAGACGTTTCCTCCAACAATCCATTCAAAATCCTTGCTTTTCAGCAGACTTGCCGATAGCTCCACTTCAACACCAGCGTTCGAAATTTCAGCCGAATTCTCAAAGTAAGCTGAAGAACCAAAAACAGAAGATACTGGTTGAGCAAACAAAATATCAGTCGTTTTTGCATTGAAATAGTTGACACTCAAGTCCAACCTGTTTCTCAACAACGACAGATCAACTCCCAAGTCCAATTGCTTGGTTGTCTCCCATTTCAAATCGGTGTTTGGGATATTTGAACGTACAATCCCTGACAAAACCAGGAACGGTGTACTTTGATAGTAATTTTTGCTGTAGTTCGAAGAGAAGCGGCTGTTCCCTGTTAATCCGTATTCAGCTCGCACATTCAGCTTGTTCACAAAAGTTGAATTTTGCAGGCTTTCCATATTCTTTGCCATTAAAGTCAATCCTCCTGAAGGGAACACGCCCAATCGCGAAGCATCAACTCCGGATGCAGAACTTCCGTCAACGGCGAGGTTGACTGAAGCCTGTAACAGATTATTCATGGTATAGTCGCCATGGGCATACATATTCAGCCAGTTCCACTCATTGATGTAACCGTAAAATTTCGTGCTGCCGCTTTCAACAAAATTCAAAGTCTGATAAAAATCGTTGGCTGTATTGTAACCGGCACCGGCATCAAATTCGTTCGCGCTGTTCAACGTTTGCAGGCCGCCATACACGTTCAGCTGGTTTCCCGAGCTGAGTGTCTTTGTATAATTGGCATTCACGTTATAATACATGTTTTTTACTTCACCAACGCCTGAACGCACGGTATTTTCAGCTAAGCCGTTGTTCATTGAAACAATGGTGCCGCTGCTACGTCCTGGAATAAAAATATTCTCCTGGTTGTAGTTGTAGTACAGACCAATGGTTCCCGAAAGTAACAGATCCGGCGTTAGCTGGTAGTTGGCCCCAAAACGCAGGTTGACATTGTGCTGTCTGTTTTCTGCCGCCAAGGTGTTGGTAATCGCTACCGGGTTACTTACTCCATAGCGAAAAACATCATACTCGGCCAATACGCTTCCATTCGGATCCTTTTTATAGGGACTTAACATGGGCAATTTACTGTAAGCAACAAGCGCGGGGTTGGTTTCCTGAATTAAGCCTTGCTCCTGTAAATCAGATCGCATATAGGCCAGGCCAATACTGGCCAGCAAGTCGAGTTTACGATTTACATTGATACTGGTGTTAATTTGTGTATGATAGCGATCGCGTTTGGTATTATCAATAACACCTCCTTCATTCAGATAACCTAATGAGATGTCGTATTTTGCTACCGCATCGCCACCTTCAACCCGCAACACATTGTTCGACACCATGGACGGTTGATAAATCTCGTCCTGCCAATTAGTGTTGTTGTTGTACAGGTAATTGTAGTAGTAGTTCGGATCATCAATCAAAAAAGGGAAATCTCCAATTAAGTCAGCCATGTTGGCGTAATAGGTCAAACCAACATCGGTTAAATAGGATTTGTACTCATCGCCATTCATCACCGGAATTCGTTCATCATTCCAGCTTAACCCAAACTGGGAAGTTAGACTGATTTGTGTTTCCAGGTTGTCCGACTCCGACGCACCGTTAGTTTCAATCAAAATCACCCCATTGGCGCCCATTGAACCGTAGATCGAAGCTTCAGCTCCCTTCAGTACGGTGATATTCTGAATATCGGCCACATTCAATCCATTGAAAATGCCACGGGAATATCCGCCAATGATGGGAGAATCTTCGGTATCGGAAAGGTAAGGCACCCCATTTACCAAAACCAACGGCATGCTTTTGCTAACCAGGGAACGCACCCCGCGAAGATTCATATAAGAACCTTCGCCCGGCATCCCGCTTTTGTTGGTAATGCGTAAACCGGCTACTTCACCCTGCAAAGCGTTCTCGATAGTATGAACCTGATCCAGGTCTTTTGCACCAATATTCTTTGCAGCAGATGTTTGTGTACTTGAAGACAGGTTGCGAAACGGGAAAACCAAGTCCTCGTTGTACTTTGGTTTCGCCAAATCAACCAGTACAATATTAACGTCCGTTCGGCCCTGTAAGGGTTGTGAAACCGCGTAGAATCCTTCGGCCGAAACGGTCAGAATCACTTCCGGATTGTCTGTTTCAATTTCGAACTCGCCGTTTTCATTGGTCTGAACCACCCCCTCGGTTCCGCTGATTGTAATAACAGCAGATGGAACAGCCAGATTGCCAGACGACGTCACTTTACCTTTTACTGTTATGTTTTGTGCCGACAATCCACATACCAATAAAACGAATAGTATTGTCAGTGCTATTTTATTGTGTCTCATATTCAATACTTTATCCATTAATAATTATTCTCCGTTGGACGTAGGGTCCAGCAATAGAGTTCGTATCTGGCTTTTGAATTCGTCTTAGCCAGTTCTGCGATATCCCGACTAAGAACCTTAATTTTGATCGGCTGCAATTCCGTTCCGGTAATGGTTACAACCCCAATCTGCGCCCCATCGCAGTCATAATAGGATGCCCTGTTTGAAACAGCTGCCCAATCGGCAGGAACATAGCCTTCGGGATATCCTAAGCCGGTGCGGTCATAATGAATATTGGGATTGACATTGTCAGCCACCAATTCGTCGTTGAAATAGATCTCAAAACGGTGCGGATACTTATTGGACTCGAATCCCATTCTCAGGTTGTATTCACCTGGTGGAACCATGACCACGGCAACCGTACCATCTTCCTTCAAAGCGATACCGGTATATTCGACTGAAACAGGAGCATTGCTAGCCTGAGCAGCGTCCGTCGGCCATGCCCGAACCAGCTTATAGGGAATCCACGGCCATGGGCCAAGTGGTCCGAAACCTCCCGCATCGTGGATGGAGACATCATCCATACCATCCCACACAAAATATTCTTCTTTCTCTGTTTCGTTACAATATTCCCAAAGGTAGAAGCGGTTTTTGATCCGGTGGATCACCACATTATTCGGAATCTTTAATGCTGTGGTATAATAAGCCAGTCCATTGCTCAAAGTAACCGGAGCAGCAGAATTGACTTTTTGAACGGATGGTTTCCACTGAACTCCGGGAGTCGAGGCCGATTCTCCTTCGATGTAGCCGGAAACAGAAAACAGATCTTCTGTTCCTTCCAACTCTTCCGCAGTCAAGGCCCTGTCATAAAATGCTGACTTAATAATGTACTGTTCAAATTTGAGCGTATCGTTGCCATTCGGGTCACGGTTCAAGGCATCGCGAACATCCTGATAGGCTTTCGTCAAAGCGCCTTCAACCAAGGTGTTGTTAGGAACCAACAGCGTCGAAGTAAAAAACTCAGAGCGCATGTTCCAGGTTTCAGAGCCGCCCGAATTGAAGCGATCCATCAACAGGTTTTTGGTAACAAATACCGAATCATAAACGGTATTACCCGTATTATCCACTCCCACAGGAACGCTGTTGTCACGGTCGAAAGCACGTTCTTCATATTTGAATACCAATTCTTTGAACAGGCCGAAATTATCATCGTTCAAGGCTTTCAAGAATTCGTACATTGATTTTGGTGCGTAAATCGGTTCACCCATCAAGTAAACAAAACCATTGTCTACCTGAATAATTTTCACGATTTGAGATCCGGCAATGAAATAATCGGTTGTACTGGCATTCGCCTGAACCGAAACTTCAAGGTATTTGCCATTCCACATTTGAATGGCCAAGCCATCGACCAGTTTGGTTGGCGTAAAGGCCAAATTGCTGACACAGGTGTTGGCAAAGAAATCGGGCTCTTCAATTTGAGCCGCGCCCATCACCGCGTTCGAATAAACCAAAACCGTGAACAATTGATCTTTCTCCCCCATTTTGGTGAAAACATCCTGGTCAGTAAATAAGGCTGCAATCGCGCTTAAGTCTGATTCAGACTGGATGTAAGCTTCAGCCGACATGTCCACCACTTCGACGATGCCGCTGCCTACTTCTTTTTCGCCGGGTGTATAATGCTGGTCCCACTTGTCGGTGCAAGCAAAGGAAAACAGCATCATCACTGCGGCTATGGCGTATAAATATTGTCTTTTCATGATCGATAGATTATTCGTTAATAGGAGTAAACTTGATGTAGTCTAATTGCAGGCGATACGCTGAGTGCGTAGTTGCCCGCGAATCCAACAACACCACTTTAAACTCATGTGAATCTGTTGAATCAAATTCAATCTCATTGAATAGTGTCATTCCGTAGATACCGACCGAAGCTTTTGCGCCGTCATATACATAAACTTCGTTTTCCGTTGCATCAAGCGATACTTTACACAAACTACCACCCGAAACGAAAGGAGCGAGCGAACCTGCACTGGCGTAAAATAATTCGACTTTATACCTGCCCTTCAGCAGCACAGGCGTTTGCATACTGACATTCCCCAGGTACCCCAGATTCACAACAAGCATATCATGCTTATACGCTTTGTAAGAATTGGTTTTCCCGCCATCACTTGATTTGGTAACAAGATATCCCAGGGATGGGTACCATCCGGCCGTGCTGTTTTCCTTCCAGGTATAGCTTTTTACAGCATCAGAAGAAAATTCAATCCAGTGTTCGCCGCTTTGAGCCGTCTGGTAAATATCTCCCAGGTTCTGCTCGGCCCCGTATGCGTTGACAGCCGCGGCCACATCGTCATAATCACAAACATCCCAAATAATGGTCATTGGATTTGGTGCGAAAACGGGCATATGCTCACTCACCTCATGCAGAATTCCATTTTTTGCCAGCATATCGGTTTTTCCTGCTACCAGTTCAATTCCGGATGAAGTCGCTTCATCATAATTCACATAGTATGTCCCCCAGAAGTTGTGGGTAGAAATAACCTGCTTTGAAGCCAGTGTACTCCAGATGGCTGTCGAATCGCCATCAGAAAACGCGTACAGGTCTTCAATATATCTTGTTGAAGAAAGCACGTGATAGGCAATGTATTGGTTAAGGGCATTCTCCGAATTCTGATAGTCAGTGGAAGCGCCTACTTTTCCGGCCAAATCACTTAAGCTGGTTACACCCTCACTTCCGAAAGTTGTGTTGGAAACGACAAAAGTGGTGTAATTGCGCTTCACAGCGATTTTACCACCAAATTCATTTTGAACCGTGTCTGTTACCGTACTCAGGATTTCATCCCAACCTGTGGCCTCAACTGCTTCCTTGAAAATAGAATACTCACTATTTTCAGTCAACCGATCGTAAACAGTTTCAACCAGCGGTGTTAGAACATCATCCAAGGTGTACACAAATCCGTTGGTCACTTCATTGGCCAATTCACTGACAAGTGCTTCATCATTCAGGTAAACTGAATTCAGTCCTCCTTCTGATGTTTCGTCGTCATCGAATGAAACCGACAGGTAATCACCCGATATGGTTGCCTTGGTCAGCTTTCCACCAATTAAGAACTCTTTTTGAGGAACTTCACCTTCAATGATATGGTACTGAACCAGTGCTTTGGCATAAGTAACACCGAGCTCAGCAATATTGGCCACTCCCTTTTCAGCAAAAAACGCATCTACCGCATTGTTGTCGGGAACGAACAAAGTAAAGGTCTTACTTGCCTGGTTCACCGCATTATACAGATCGGCATATTTCAAGATCTCAATCCATTTCGAGAACTCATCCTCGCGATTTTCCAGGTAGGTGGCAGCGGGGTACAGATCGTACACCACAAAATTTTCATTTTCGTATGGGTCCCTCGCACGAAAAGAGGAGGACAAACACCATACTGATTAGCAAATATTTTTTCATAATCCGGATCTCTTTTTAATTTGTTGCTTGATAATAGGGATTCTGCACGAGTAAGCGGTTGTTTTCCAATTCACTCGTTTCAATAGGCAGGTATAGCGCGTCATCGTTGTTCAACACTGACCGGATCCAAGCAGGGTTTGCGGTATTGTTGTAGTCAATGACCCTATCGACAAGAAACTGGCCGCGGTATTTAAACCCGTCGCGTTTTCCAAATCGAAGCAGATCGTACCAGCGTTTTCCTTCGCCAGCCAGTTCCATGTTTCTCTCGTAAAGCACCAGCTCCAGCATATCGGCTTCGCTAAGTTCTTCCAGCACCAAATTCCTGGCGGGCAGATTCGCACGAACCCTCACTTCGTTGATCAGGTCGATAGCAACCGTCCAGCCTTGAATGTCCGCCGAGGACAGGATCATTGCTTCGGCTTTCATCAACATCACATCGGCTACGCGGTAAACCATGTAGTTCGGATCTTGCTCATTCACGGTGTTTCGCACCTGGGTTTGCATGCCGATACCACTGTATTTCCAGACATATCCTAAGTTCGCATTCGGATAATTGTCGCCTGTAACATCAGGTACAAAACCGCCATACAGGCTCCGAACAGCTTGATTCGGACCCGTCAGGTTTGTCTCAGCAATCCAGTCAAACAGCATTTGTTCCGAATAGATATAAGTGGGAGCTCCGTTACCAAACTGGCTCGCCAAATTATTCGTTTGGTTAAAGGCTCCGTGATCCCAATTGATTTCGAAAATTGATCCGTTGCTGTTTCCAGGATAGAACAATTCGTACCATTTCGTTGGGTCGGTTACAAATACCGGGCGGAATGCTGAAGAAGCATCCAGTATTTCGTTGCAATGCATAATCGCCGTCTGATATTCTTCATTCCAAAGACACACATCGGCCATCAAGGCATGGAGGGACCATTTGGTGCCTCGTCCTTTGGTTGCCCAATCTTCTTCGTATTTCTCCTTTGCTGCACCGCTGCCCAGCGCTATCGTAATATCTTCCTTGATTTGAGCGATAATTTCGGCTTCAGATGCTTTCTCCTTTTCGTAACTGATCTTATCGGTTTCATAAGGCTCCAAAATCAAAGGAGCATCACGCCAGTTCCGTACGATGTAGAAGTAGCTTAAGGCCCGCAGGTAATAAGCTTCGGTCAGGTATGAAGTCATGACCGCCTCGTCAAAAGTTTCGTCGCGCTGCAAAACAGCTTCCGCATTGGCAATAACCGAGTTGGACATGTTGATTACTTTGTAGAGCGGAGCCCATGAACATAGCGAACCATCATCAGGCGTCACCTGAAAGGTCTGCAAGTCATTTCCGTTAATGGAATAAATGGCTCCTCCACGCAGTTCGCCCCACTGAACCAGGTTAGGCACAGCATCGCGCAAGTACACGTATCCGGAAGCCAGTACCGATTCTACTTCTTCCTTAGAGGTCCAGTACTCATCACTGACCTGCTCGTTTTCAGGCAGTACCGACAGCCAGTCGCTGCAGGCGGTAAACTGAAAGGACAGAATTACTAATAACAGTAAATATTTAATCTTTTTTATCATTTCGAATCCTCCAATTAGAAGTTAATATTCACACCCATGGCAAAACGTCTTGAAATAGGCGTATTGGCTTCATCTTTTACCAAAGCGTTTGTTGCACTTGGCATTCTAACTTCCGGATCTTGTCCGGCGTATTTTGTCCAGGTAAACAAATCATAACCCGTCACAAAAATATTCAGGTTTGAGATTCCCAAATTTTG
>SWCC01018394.1_pt1 | contig 11809 bp, 11 predicted proteins | sample 4692971 | NCBI WGS metagenome assembly SWCC01 (sample SAMN10267277, study PRJNA491770) | bioreactor metagenome | isolation source: DHS bioreactor inoculated with subseafloor sediment | place: Japan: off Shimokita Peninsula | collected 2006-08 | reverse complement strand
AATCTGCCACTTTTTCAAGCTGAATATCACAGTCTGTTTCAGAGCCGTATGAAACATAATCGACTACGCCAAGTGAATCAAGCAATGAAATTCCGGCCTCTCCAAAGTATTCGGCGCTTGAAGACGCAAAAACGAAAGGCATTTCCAAAACAAGATCCACACCGTTTTCAATTGCCATTGCTGCCCTGGTCCATTTGTCTGCAATAGCTGGCTCTCCTCTTTGCACAAAATTGCCGCTCATTACTGCAATGGTATGCGTTGCACCCGTCATTCTTTTAGATTCATTCAAGTGGTACAAATGTCCCTGGTGAAAAGGGTTGTATTCTGCAATTATTCCAAGAACTTTCATTTAAATCACCTCTTTAACTCATTATAATGGAATTATCGCACTTTCTGAAGAATCTTTGTCTTGAAATTTGATTGATTTACTAATAGAATGATTATGGCTGATAAATTGGATAATAAATTACATAGGGGGCAGCGACATGAAAGTATTGGTAGTAAACTGTGGTAGTTCATCCTTGAAATATCAATTGATTGATATGAGTGATGAATCTGTAATGGCAAAGGGTCTTGTCGAGAGAATAGGGATTGAAGGATCCATCCTTACGCATGAATCAGCAGGGAAAGATAAAAAAGTTATTGAAGAGCCGATGAAGGATCACAAAAAAGCTCTTGAACTTGTATTAGAAGCCGTTGTAAATAAAGAATACGGCGCCATAGAGAGTATGAATGAGATAGAAGCAGTGGGACATAGGGTAGTTCATGCGGGTGAAAAATTTAGCGATTCCGTTATCATTAACGATGATGTAATAGCGGCGCTCGAAGAGTGCATAGAGCTTGCTCCGCTTCACAATCCTCCGAATCTAATAGGTATTCGCGCGTGCATGGAGCTTATGCCAGGCACTAGGATGGTTGGAGTGTTTGACACGGCGTTTCACCAAACTATGCCGCCATCATCATATATTTATGCTATTCCATATGAGTACTATGAAAAATATGGCGTAAGAAAATATGGTTTTCATGGAACAAGCCATAAATATGTTGCACAAAGAACGGCTTCCATTCTTGGCAAAGAGCTTGATTCTCTAAAGATAATCACATGCCACCTTGGAAATGGTGCAAGCATAACAGCCATTGAAAATGGCAAGTCGGTTGACACAAGCATGGGATTTACCCCCCTTGAAGGATTGGTAATGGGTACGCGTTGTGGCGACTTGGATCCGGCAATTATTACATTCATCATGGAAAAAGAGAACCTTTCAATCGACGATATTAATAATCTTCTTAATAAGAAATCGGGTGTTTTGGGAATCTCGGGCATAAGCAGCGACTTCAGGGACCTTGAATCCGCAGCTAAGGAAGGCAACCAAAGAGCACAGCTTGCACTTGATAAGTTCAATGTCAGAGTTAAAAAATACATCGCGGCATGCGCAGCAGTAATGGGCGGGGTTGATGCGATTGTCTTTACGGCAGGACTGGGAGAAAACTCCATAGGTGCGCGTGAACTCATTTGTAGCGACTTTGAATTCATGGGTGTAGAGCTTGACAAAGAGAAGAATAATGTTCGCGGCAAAGAAACTGTTATTAGCAAAGATTCCTCAAAGGTAAAGGTTCTTGTCGTTCCTACAAACGAAGAGCTTATGATTGCCAGAGACACTGTTTGCCTGTTGAAATAAGTTATACTTGACAAACCCTCTTACGATTTATATAATTAGGGTCGTGTCAAATAGAATAAAATAAGTTGCACATAAATCAATTCCATTTATTTTAAGCAAGGAGGTGTCGTAATGGCAGTACCAAAGAGAAAAATCTCTAAAGCCAGAAGGGACAAAAGAAGAGCTTCGAATGTCAAGATGACTGCGCCTAATGTGATTGAATGTCCACAGTGCCATGAGCCTGTTCTTTCCCATAGAGTCTGCAATTCATGCGGATACTACAAGCAGAAGGAAGTTCTAAAAGTTGACTAATTGACTTATAGAAATAGTAATGGCTAATATTAGTCATTACTATTTTTTTTGGGTCAATAATAATGCTATACTGTTCGTAAGGGTTCCAAACAAACCACAACAGGAGGAAACATGAGGATAATAATTGATGCAATGGGAGGAGACAACGCTCCTAAAGCGATAATTGAAGGCTGCATGCTTGCTTTGGAAACAAAAGCCATAGAATCCGAAATCCTGCTGGTTGGACACAGAGAAAAAATAATAGAGACATTTAATGAATTGAACCTTTCCATTCCGGAAAGCATTCAAATATATCATGCCGGGGAATGCATAACTGCTGAGGACAAACCGGCTAAGGCGATTCGCGCCAAAAAAGATTCATCAATGGTTGTTGCCTATGAATTGCTTAACAAAGGCGAAGCCGATGCAATGCTTTCTGCTGGAAACACCGGAGCGCTGTTGGCGGGCGGGATATTCCTTACAGGTCGTATTAGCGGAATTTCGAGACCTGCGTTGGCACCGGCATATCCAACACAAAAGGGATTTACTCTTCTGTTGGACGCAGGAGCAAATGTGGATTGCAAACCAACAAATTTAATTGAATTTGCTATCATGGGATCCCTATACATGAAAAAAGTCTTTGAAATCGATTCTCCAAGGGTCGGTCTTATAAACATAGGAGACGAAGCGGGAAAAGGGAATAAGCTTACGAATGAAGCCTACGGATTGATGTCAGATTCCGAAGAAATTAACTTTGGCGGAAATCTTGAAGCAAGAAATCTTCCCGAAGGCCTGTTTGATGTAGCCGTATGCGACGGCTTCACAGGCAATACCGTTCTCAAACTTACCGAGGGCGTGGCTATGAATCTTATGAAAATAATCAAAAGCCATATGACAGATACGCTTAAACATAAAATAGGGGCATCTCTTCTAAAGGATGCTTTTACAAATATAAAAAAAGAAATGGATTACACCGAATACGGCGGGGCACCTCTTTTGGGGCTTAAGCGCCCAATCGTCAAAGCGCATGGAAGTTCAAATGCCAAAGCCATCAAGAACGCGCTTGTATATGCAGAAATTTATGCTAAAAGTAAAGTTATAGAATCGATAGAAGAAAAAGTATCCAAATAGGAGTGTTGATCTGTGCAAAAGAATATGACTGAACTGGAAAAAATAATAGACTATTCGTTCAAAAACAAAAGGTTGCTAGAAACGGCACTAACACATAGTTCCTACGCCAATGAGAATAAAATAGATTATTACAATGAAAGATTGGAATTTCTTGGAGACTCGGTTCTCGGAATTGTAGTCAGCGATCATCTCTTTGTAAACAACCCTAATCTACCCGAAGGAAAACTTACAAAAACGAGAGCAAGAATCGTTTGTGAGGCGAGCCTTGATAAAACATCAAGGAGCATCGGGCTAGGAGATTATCTGTTCCTTGGAAAAGGGGAAGAGCTCACAGGGGGTAGAAGCAGGACATCAATATTGGCGGACGCTTTTGAAGCATTAATCGCAGCAATATATCTCGATAGCGGATTTGAGCAGGCAAGATATTTCATATTGTGCCGGATGAAATCCATTATTGATGAAGCGGTTAATGACAAACTATTTATCGACTATAAGACTCATCTGCAGGAGTTGATTCAGAGGAGAAGCTCAGGGCGACTAAATTATCAGATTTATAGAGAAGAAGGTCCGGATCATGCAAAAGTTTTCTTTTCCAAGGTAACAGTTAACGGAACAGAAATAGGAAATGGAAAAGGGAATAATAAAAAAGAAGCAGAGCAGGAAGCCGCACAAATGGCACTTGCTGAATTATTTAAAAACCAATCAAAATGAAAACAATTAGGAGTGAAATAATGAACACTATAACCAGAAACAAACCAAAGAATAATCTTAAAATAATCCCCCTAGGCGGATTAAATGAAATCGGTAAAAATATGACCGTTTTCGAATATAAGGACGAGATAGTAATCGTCGATTGCGGACTTGCTTTTCCCGACGACGAAATGCTGGGAATCGACCTGGTGATACCGGATGTCACCTACCTCGAAAACAACAAGGATAAAATCAAGGGAATAGTATTGACCCATGGCCATGAAGACCATATAGGCGGATTGCCATTCTTTCTAAAAAAAATCAATGTTCCAATATACGGAACTAATTTGACACTTGGTCTTGTTGCAAACAAGCTTAAGGAACACAAACTGGACAAAAAAGTCAAAACACATGTTAGAAAAGCTGGTGACATAATAACGCTGGGCAGATTCAAAATTGAGCTTATTAGGGTCGGCCACAGCATTCCTGACGCAGTAGGCCTTCTGATAAACACACCGGTAGGTAAGGTTATCCATACAGGAGACTTTAAAATCGACTTCACACCAATTGATGGAGATGCCATAGACTTGAACCGCTTTGCTGAAATTGGAAGCACCGGCGTTCTTGCTCTTATGGCCGACAGTACAAATGTTGAAAGACCCGGCTATACAATGTCCGAGAAAAAAGTGGGTAAAACCTTCGACAGGTTATTTGCTAGTGCTGAAAAACGCATAATCGTAGCATCATTCTCTTCGAATGTGCACAGGCTGCAACAAATAGTGGACGCGGCTAACTTGTGCCATAGAAAAATCGCATTTTCCGGAAGAAGCATGGTTAATATGGTAAAAGTGGCCTCGGAACTTGGCTATATAAACATTCCAGAAGAAATACACATAAATATTAATGACATAAGTAGATACCCCGACAACGAAATCGTTGTGGCAACAACCGGTAGCCAGGGAGAACCAATGTCGGCGCTCGTTCGTATGGCAAACGCCGAACATCGCCAAATGACCCTTCAAAAGGGTGACACGGTAATAATGTCTTCATCGGCGATTCCAGGAAATGAGAAAACAATCTCAAACATCATCAATCTGCTTTATGAAAAAGGCGTGGATATAATATACGAAGACACGCTTGACGATGTTCACGTTTCGGGTCACGCTTGCCAGGAAGAGTTGAAATTGATGCATTCATTGGTCAAGCCCAAATACTTCATACCTGTGCACGGCGAATACCGCCATTTGGCGCGCCACGCTCAACTTGCAGAGGAACTCGGAATGTCCCAGAACAATATTTTCATAGGGAAAAACGGAAATGTAATAGAACTCAACAAGGATTTTGCATCCATGGCAGAAACCGTGCCAAGCGGCATCATACTGGTTGATGGACTGGGAGTGGGAGATGTAGGGAATATCGTACTGAAGGATAGAAAGGTTCTATCCGAAGACGGGCTTATGGTTGTTGTAGTAACCCTTTCCAAGAAAGAGAATAAGATTATTTCGGGACCTGATATCATTTCAAGAGGTTTTGTCTATGTCAGGGAGTCAGAGGATCTTATGGACGGTGCGCGCAAAGTGGTAGCCGACGCCTTGGAAGAGTGCCTAAGTAAAAACACCAAGGAATGGTCTACGCTTAAATCTGCGATAAGGGATTCACTTGGAAAGCATCTGTATAACAAAACAAAACGTAGCCCAATGATTCTTCCTGTTATTACTGAAATTTAAGGGGGGCTGAGTAGTGAATGTATATGATTCGGCGCATAATTTAGCAAAGGCTATCAAGAATTCGGATGAGTACACTGCTTACACTGCTGCAAAAGAAAAATTGGACGCGAGCGAGGGCCTGAAAAATGCTTTTGAAGATTTTCAAAAAAGAGAATCCGAAATGCAGAGGTCAATAATTGGCGGGAATGAACCCGAAGATAATGAAATCGAAACTCTAAATTCTTTGTATGGAATTCTGTCAAAGGATCCGCTTGGATCAGAATACTTGCAGGCCGAGAGTCGGTATCGCCAAATGCTGGATGACATGTCCAGGATACTAGCAGACGCAATGCAAATCTAATATTTAAATTGCCCCGGTTGTCATTTGACAATCGGGGTTTTACTTATGCTTGCAAGAATGCTATAGCAATTATATAATGTTAAACAGCAAATAAAAAAGGAGTGCGAGATGAAAAAAATGATTCTTGGGTTGTGCGTTTTTATTATTTTCGCAGGGCTTGTTGCAGTATATGCCATCTACAGGCCTTACGATTCGGATAATCCAATGGAAATAGAGTTAGAAATACCGAAGGGAAGCAGCAGTAGAAAAATCGCCGAAATACTAAAAGAATCCGAATTGATTCGCAGCAGCAATCTTTTTTTGATACTAATAAAAAAAAGCGGGCTTGAGAATGATATAAAGGCCGGTAGATACACATTAAAGCAAGACATGGACTATGATGAGATAATTTCGAAGCTAAGCCGTGGAAACATATATACGGAAGTTGCAAGGATAACTATACCTGAAGGGTATGAAATACGGCAGATAATTGATCTGCTTGTTTCAAATGGTTTGGCAGAAGAGGAAGAATTAAAAATGGCTATGGATCCATCCCTTTACAGCTATTCATTTCTGGGCAGCATAGAGAACGATACACTTGAGGGGTTTCTGTTTCCGGACACATATGATATTCCCTATTCATATGAGCCAAAAAAGATTGTGGAAATTTTTTTAAATCGCTTCGATGATATTTTTAACGATGAATATACGAGCCGACTATCTGAAACCGGGATGTCGATTAATGAGGCTATTACTTTGGCTTCCATAATCGAAAGGGAAACAAGATATCCGGAAGAGAGAAAAACGGTTTCGGGGGTTTTCGTTAATCGAATGGAAAGAAATATGCGACTGGAATCATGCGCAACAGTTCAATATGCAATTGGAGAATGGAAAGAAACACTGTCCTATGAAGATACGTCCATTGAGTCTCCATACAATACCTATAGAAACAAAGGGCTTCCTCCGGGACCGATAGCCTCTCCGGGCGAGGACTCCATAAAAGCCGCTCTTTACCCCGAAGAACATGGGTACTACTTTTTCTTTGCAATACCCGGAGATAGCACAGGCAGACATGTTTTTTCAAAGACATATAATGAACATCTAGCGGCTCAGGCCAGATATAAGGACTGATTAAATGAATAACAACATTAATTCGGAAGGGCTAGTAGAATTGCTTACTAGGCACCTCCGCGACAGACCGGAGATAGAGGAAATGCGGGAAAATGCCATAGAACGCAACATACCTGTAATACAAAAGGAAACAGCGGACTTGATTAGGCTTCTTATTCGTACTTCAAATACAAAATCAATTCTGGAAATAGGTACCGCAATAGGGTACTCGACTTCGCTTTTTTATGAAACAATGAAAAATGGAAGAATAACAACCATTGAAAAAAGGCATGACTGCGCAATCGAGGCCGCGCGGAACTTCGAGCGTCTTGGGTACAGAGGCATTGAACTTATTGAAGGCGATGCCTCAGATTGTATTTCAAAAGCAAAGGGACCATTCGACATGATTTTTATTGATGCCGCCAAGAGCCATTACAAAAGTTATTTTGACGAGGCATTTCCATTATTGAATGAGGGTGGCATTGTTGTGTCAGACAACATACTCATGAATGGACTTACACTTAACTACGACATGAGTATTCGCAAGAATAGAACTATGGTAAGAGGGATGAGAGGCTATATTGAATTCATTTGCAATAATCCAATGCTTACTACGACACTTATTCCCGTAGGAGACGGACTCGCCGTTTCCCATTACACAAAGGAGAAATAATATGGATAGGGTTGAATTGCTGGCGCCTGCCGGAGACCTTGAGAAACTTAAGTTTGCATTTATATACGGAGCCGATGCAGTATACATTGGAGGGCAAACATTTGGTCTAAGGGCTGCCGCTAAGAATTTTTCGTATGAAGAAATGAAGGAGGGCATAGAATTTGCCCATGAAAGAGGCGGAAGAGTTTATGTAACACTTAACATAATTCCGCACAATGAAGATCTTAACGATTTGCAGGGATACCTTTTGGAATTGGAAAACATGAATGCAGATGCCGTCATTGTTTCAGACCCTGGAACGGTGGCTTACATTAGGGAGCATAACCCTGGAATGGAAATACATTTAAGCACCCAGGCAAATACAACTAATTACCTGAGCGCATCTTTTTGGCATAGCCAGGGACTGCCGCGTGTTGTGCTTGCGAGGGAACTGTCCTTTAATGAAATAAAGGAAACCATAGAGAAGAGCCCATTATCCCTTGAGTTTGAGATGTTTGTTCACGGAGCAATGTGCATATCATACTCGGGACGATGTCTACTAAGCAATTACCTCGCCAATCGAGACGCAAATAGAGGCGCTTGCGCACAACCATGCAGATGGAAATACCAGCTAGTGGAAGAAAAGCGGCCAGGAAAATACTTTCCCGTTGTAGAGGATGAAAATGGAACATATTTTTTCAATTCTAAGGACCTTTGCCTAATAGCCGATTTGAAGGAAATAATTGAAGCGGGCGTGAAAAGCCTTAAAATAGAAGGACGGATGAAAAGTCTTTACTACGTAGCTAATACTATAAGAGCGTATAGAGAGGCAATCGACAAATACTATGAAAACCCCAATGAATATTCATACGACGCTGCGTGGCTCGATGAACTGAAAAAATCTAGCCACCGCCAATACGAACGGGGATTCTTCGGTGGTCGTCCTGATGGAATAGCGCAAATTTACGATACCGCATCCTATGAAAGATCCTACAACTTCATTGGTGCTGTAAAGGGATATGACAGCGATACAAAACTTGCAGAGATAGAACAGCGCAACAAATTTGTAGTGGGGGACACGGTGGAAGTCATTGGACCTAGGTTTAAGTCATTCACACAAACCGTCACCGCTCTTTACAACGCCGAGATGAGCCCCGTTACCGAGGCCCCTCATCCCCAGCAAAAATTATTCATGCTTATGGACCGCCCCGTTAGCGCCTTCGATATACTTAGAAAGAAGAGGGAGGAAGATTGATATGAAAAAAGCTGTATTGATTGGAATAACTGGAGGAACCGGCTCAGGGAAAAGCACCGTAGCAAAGGCAATATTCAAATCTCTTCCCGAGAACAACATACTGATTATTCAGCAGGACGCATACTATAAAAAGCAGAGCCATCTTTCGATGGAAGAGAGAGTCAAGACAAACTATGACCACCCTTTGGCTTTCGACACCGATCTCTTGATTGAGCATCTTAAGATATTGCTAGACTTTAAAGCTATCGAAAAACCCATATACGATTTTTCGATTCATGATAGAAGTGAAAAAACAATAAGAGTCCAGCCCCGTGAAGTCATCATCCTCGAGGGTATAATGATACTTGAAGATTCCCGTCTCAGGGAGCTCTTCGACATCAAGATTTTTGTAGATACGGATCCGGATGTTCGAATACTTCGCAGAATAAAAAGGGATATCAGAGACAGGGGTCGAACTTTAGAATCAGTGATAAAACAATATCTCGCAACTGTAAAGCCGGCTCATAATCAATTTATAGAGCCTACAAAAAAATACGCCGATATTATTATTCCCGAAGGAGGGTATAACAAAGTCGCCATAGATATAATGGCCGCAAAGGTGCGCTCCGTAGTCGAAAATATTACAAATTAATATAAATATGGAAGAAAATTAAATGATTTGTAATATTGAGGTAAAATAATATATGTAGTCGAAATTGGAGGCAAGCCATGATAAGGAAAAACATTCGTTTGGGCGAACTACTCATCCAAATTGGAAAAGTAACAGAAGAGCATCTCAAGGAAGCCATCGAGGTCCAGAGCGTGAGCGGCAAAAGGCTCGGCGAAGTCCTTATCGATTTAGGATACATAAAGGGCAAGGAAATGAACGATGTCCTGGAGTACCAACTTGGCATTCCACATATCGACTTGGAGAGGCACTATATCGAACCCGAAATTCCTCATATCATAGAGGAATCATTCGCTAGAGATAACATACTTATTCCGGTGAAGGTAACCGACAACGAGCTTATGGTGGCAATGAACGACCCCTTCAACATAATAGCAATAAACGACATGCAGAAAATGACCGAACTCACAGTAAAGCCTGTAATAAGCACTAAGCAGGATATCTTAAACGCCATAGCAAAGCATTATGGCGAGAAGGATGTCGAAAAGGCCGTAGAGGATTTCAAGCGTGAATTTGAGGTTAACGATGAAGCCATCGACAAAAATCTGCTTAATGAAATAAACAACGCCCCGATTGTTCGCCTAGTCAATTCAATAATACTTCAGGCTATTCAGCAAAAGGCAAGCGACATTCATATCGAACCCGGAGATGGAGTACTTCGTATAAGGTACAGAATTGATGGGGATCTCCGCGAAGTCATGAAACCCGCAAAGCAAACCCATGGCGCTATAGTCGCCAGAATCAAGATAATGGCTAGCATGGATATCGCAGAGAGGCGCGTACCGCAAGACGGAAGAATAGAATTCAAACTCGACAAGCAGGAATATGATTTACGGATATCGTCTACGCCAACCATTTACGGCGAAAAAATTGTTATCAGAATACTCGATCGGACCAATTTTCTTAAAGATAAATCTGACCTCGGTTTTTCAGAAATCAACATGAGGCTGTTCGATAAGCTAATAAAATCAAACAACGGCATTATTCTATTGACCGGACCTACCGGAAGCGGAAAAAGCACAACGCTTTACACCATTCTGAGCGAGATAAACGATATGAAAAGAAACATACTCACTATCGAAGACCCGGTAGAATACAAGGTTGCTGGAATCAACCAAATGCAGGTCAATTCGAAGGCTGGTCTTACCTTTGCGACCGGGCTCCGTTCCATGCTAAGGCAAGACCCCGACATAATAATGGTTGGAGAGATAAGAGATTCGGAAACCGCTGAAATCGCCATACGCGCTGCAATAACGGGGCACTTGGTGCTTTCTACTCTCCATACCAACAGCGCACCTGCTACCATAGACCGTCTAATAGACATGGATATCGCCCCGTACCTTGTGGCATCCTCTATTACAGGAATAATTGCGCAGCGCCTCGTGAAGGTAATCTGCCCCATGTGCAAGGAATCATACAAGCCGGATGAAACAGAACTTAAAATTCTCGGTTTACCTAGGGATACAGATGCCGAGCTATACAGAGGAAAAGGCTGCTCATATTGCTCTGAAACTGGCTACCGTGGAAGGACTGCGATACATGAAATCATGCTTATGGACAGGACGCTCCGAAACATGGTGATCCATGCATCTGGAGCGGATGAAATCAAAGACTATGCGCTTTCCGCGGGGATGACGACTCTAAGGGCAAACGCACTCGAACTTGTTTTGACCGGAACCACTACACTCGATGAATACACAAAGGTAGCCTATTCAATAGGAGGTTGATGACATGATTGATAAAGTTTTTGCCGAATCTTTCGAAATGGAAGCTTCCGATATCCATTTAACGGTAGGAGTTCCACCAATACTCAGAATCGACGGAAACCTGACTCGTCTTAATTCATTCGATTCGCTCAAACCGGAAGACACTAGAGAAATAGCCATGGGCCTTTTGACGGACTACCAGAAAGAAATCCTTGAGGAAAAAGGCGAGGTGGATTTTTCGTATTCACTCCAGAATAAAGGACGTTTCCGTATAAACGCTTATAAGCAACGCGGAAGCATCTCCATCGCAATCAGACCGATCCCTTTTGAAGCCCCCAAACTTGACACCCTAAAGCTTCCCGAGATTCTCAAGGAAATGGCCATGCGCGACAGGGGACTATTTCTTGTAACGGGGCCTACCGGTTCTGGAAAATCCTCGACACTTGCAGCCATGATCGAGTACATAAACAATCACAAGACCTGCCACATAATAACACTTGAGGACCCAATAGAATTTTTGCACAAGCATAAAAGCAGCATAGTCGACCAAAGGGAAATAGGCAACGATAGCCGATCATTCGCAGGAGCCCTCAGAGGTGCTCT
>SWCC01010075.1_pt1 | contig 11831 bp, 7 predicted proteins | sample 4692971 | NCBI WGS metagenome assembly SWCC01 (sample SAMN10267277, study PRJNA491770) | bioreactor metagenome | isolation source: DHS bioreactor inoculated with subseafloor sediment | place: Japan: off Shimokita Peninsula | collected 2006-08 | reverse complement strand
ATGCGGGCTCCGCCTGCACAGTAACGCTCACCGTGCCGGCGTTGTTGCGGATCGTCTCGTCTGCCGCCGGGCTGAGGATCTGCAGCTGATAATGGACGGCGGCTGCCTGCTGCTTCGGTGGTTGGACCGCGCGCGGGGCGGGTGTCGGCTGCGCCGCCATGCTGTTGGAGGGATTCAGCTGGACTTCCTCCACCACCTGTCCGCTGGGGCGGTCGGTGAAGACCCGGTTGCCGTCTGCATCTATATAGGAATAGATGCCGCCCAGGGCTGGCAGGGCGGCGGCCAGCAGCAGGATGGCCGTTGCTTGGCGAACGATGCTCAAGATGCCGGCTTCGGCTTGGGTGGTGGCGGACGCAGCGCGGGGCTCGAAGTGTTCACGCGCTGCACAGTGAAGGGCACCGCCTCGCTGCGCTGGATCACGCGCTGGCCGGCGAGCACCTCGACCTGCAGACGATGGTCGCCGCGTTCGACGTTGTTCAGTTGCAGCGAGGTCGCCGGGCTGGGCGCGGCCTGAGGAATGCCATCGAGCAGGAAGCGCAGGGTATGGCCGGGTTGCAGCGAAGGTTCCAGTACCGCGCTGACGACGAAGGTGCCGTTGTTGGCGCGCAGCGCCTCGGCATCCGGAATGCCGCTCAGCATCAGGGTCTGGTAGGGCGTCTGCTGGTTCTGCTGACGGTCCGGCAGCGGTGGTGGCGGCTCAGGCGTGCGGATGTTCACCGTGTTGGCCGGCGGCAGGTCTACCGTATCGGCCTGCACGCCTTCCGGCGGCTGGTTGGTGAACACCGTGTTGCCTTGTGCGTCGGTGTACTTGTAGATCTCGGCGAGCGCCGGGAGGCTGATGATCAATAGCAGGCTGAGCAGTGCGCTACGCATGGGAGACTCCGCGGAGTTGGACTGCGGAAGCCTTGCACCGCGCCGGCCTGCAAGCAAGCACCATCGGTGTGATTTGCGAGGCGGTACAAGCTGCGCGGGTCGGCATGGCGTAGAAACGAAGAAGGCCACCCGAGAGTGGCCTTCCTGTCACGCGAGCTGGATCAGACGCTGTAGTACAGGTCGTATTCCAGCGGGTGCACGAAGGTGCGCACCTTGATCTCTTCCTCGGACTTCAGCTCGATGTAGGCATCGATGAACTCGTCGGAGAACACGCCGCCCTTGGTCAGGAACGCGCGGCCCTTGTCCAGCTCTTCCAGGGCTTCCTTCAGGCTGCCGCAAACCTGCGGGATCAGCTTGCCTTCTTCCGGCGGCAGATCGTACAGGTTCTTGTCGGCCGCATCGCCAGGGTGGATCTTGTTCTGGATACCGTCCAGGCCAGCCATCAGCAGTGCAGCGAAGCACAGGTACGGGTTGGCAGCCGGGTCCGGGAAGCGCGCTTCGATACGACGGGCTTTCGGGCTGGAAACGTACGGAATACGGATCGACGCGGAACGGTTGCGGGCCGAGTAGGCCAGCATGACCGGTGCTTCGAAGCCCGGAACCAGACGCTTGTAGGAGTTGGTTGCCGGGTTGGTGAAGCCGTTCAGGGCCTTGCCGTGCTTGATGATGCCGCCGATGAAGTACAGGGCGGTTTCGGACAGGCCGGCATAGCCTTCGCCAGCGAAGGTGTTCTTGCCATCCTTGGAGATGGACATGTGTACGTGCATACCCGAACCGTTGTCGCCATACAGCGGCTTCGGCATGAAGGTCGCGGTCTTGCCATAGGCGTCGGCGACGTTGTGCACGCAGTACTTCAGGGTCTGAACTTCGTCAGCCTTGGCGACCAGGGTGTTGAACTTCACACCGATCTCGTTCTGACCGGCAGTCGCCACTTCGTGGTGGTGCACTTCGACGACCAGACCCATGTCTTCCATGGCGTTGCACATGGCAGTACGGATTTCGTGGTCGTGGTCGCACGGCGGAACCGGGAAGTAACCGCCCTTGACGGCCGGGCGATGGCCCTTGTTGCCGCCTTCGACGTCCTGGTCGGTCATCCAGGAGCCTTGCTCGGAGTAGATCTTGAACATCGAGCCGGAGATGTCCGACTTGAACTTGACCTGGTCGAAGATGAAGAACTCCGGCTCCGGGCCGACGAATACGGTGTCGCCGATGCCGGTGGTCTTGAGGAACTCCTCGGCGCGCTTGGCGATGGAGCGCGGGTCACGGTCGTAGCCCTGCATGGTGCTCGGCTCGACGATGTCGCAGACCAGAATCAGGGTCGGCTCTTCGGTGAACGGATCGAGCACGGCGGTTTCGTCGACCGGCATCAGGATCATGTCGGAGGCTTCGATGCCTTTCCAGCCATGGATGGAAGAACCGTCGAACATCTTGCCGTGCTCGAAGAAGTCTTCATCCTGGGCATCACGAGCCGGAACGGTGACGTGGTGCTGCTTGCCTTTGGTATCGGTGAAGCGCAGATCAATCCACTTCACATCGTAATCTTTGATCAGTTGAAGCGACTTCGACATGGTGTTCTCCAAGTGGTGGAAGCATGACAGTGAGCTTCCGAATCAGGGTGAAGCCGGGCGGCGATGTTCCGCCAAGGCGACCTGCCTCACAAGGGAGCAAATTGCATGCCAGTGCTCCGTATTGGTACCGCAGGCCCGTGGTGACGCTGCCGCCGCATTTTTGCGGGCTAAAGCGTAGCTATCCTGGACAAATGATGCTCTTTGTTGGTGCGCGCTGAGGATTTTTCGCCTTGTTTTGGTGCGTCCTGGTGCATTTGAAGAAAGCGGTTAAATGTTGAGCAGTTTCCGCTATACTCCGCGCCCCTCTTTTCCTGCCACGTCGGCGCCGCGCTGTTTCCATGAAGCTGATCGTCAAGGTTTTCCCCGAAATCACTATCAAGAGTCCGCCGGTGCGCAAGGGCTTCATTCGTCAGTTGGCGAAGAATATCCGTACCGTGCTGCGCGAGCTCGATCCCGACCTGCGGGTCGAGGGCGTGTGGGACAACATCGAAGTGGAAACCGTGCTCAGCGAACCCAAGCTGCTGCGCGAGATGATCGAGCGCCTGCGCTGCACGCCCGGTATCGCCCATTGCCTGGAAGTGCACGAGTACCCGCTGGGCGATCTCGACGACATCGTCGCCAGATGCAAGGCGCATTACGCCGAGCGCCTGCCGGGCAAGATCTTCGCCGTGCGCTGCAAGCGTGCCGGCAAGCATCCGTTCAGCTCCATGGACGTCGAACGCCACGTCGGCAGCCAGTTGCGTCAGCAGTGCGGCGCTGCCGGCATCTCGCTGAAGGCACCAGAAGTCGAAGTGCGCATGGAGATCCGCGACCAGCGCCTGTTCGTCGTGCACGAGCAGCATGACGGCATCGGCGGCTACCCGCTGGGTGCGCTGGAGCAGACCCTGGTATTGATGTCTGGTGGTTTCGATTCCACCGTCGCCGCCTATCAGATGATGCGCCGCGGGCTGATGACGCATTTCTGCTTCTTCAATCTCGGCGGCCGTGCCCACGAGCTGGGCGTGATGGAAGTTGCCCACTACTTGTGGAAGAAATACGGCAGCTCGCACCGCGTGCTGTTCATCAGCGTGCCGTTCGAGGAAGTGGTCGGCGAGATCCTGCAGAAGGTCGACAACAGCCAGATGGGCGTCGTCCTCAAGCGCATGATGCTGCGCGTCTCGACGCAGATCGCCGAGCGCCTGCACATCGATGCGCTGGTCACCGGCGAGGCGATCTCGCAGGTTTCCAGCCAGACCTTGCCGAACCTCTCGGTGATCGATTCGGCCACCGACATGCTGGTGCTGCGCCCGCTGATCGCCAGCCACAAGCAGGACATCATCGACACCGCCTTCGAGATCGGCACCGCCGAGTTCGCCAAGAACATGCCCGAGTACTGCGGCGTGATCTCGGTGAACCCGACCACCAAGGCCAAGCGCTACCGCATCGAACACGAAGAAAAGCAGTTCGACATGGCGATCCTCGAACGCGCCCTGGCCAACGCCCGTCAGGTCGCCATCGACCGCGTGATCGACGAGCTGGGCCAGGATCTGCAGGTGGAAGAAGTCGTCGAGCCGAGCGCCGGCCAGGTGATCATCGACATTCGTCACCCCGATGCCGCCGAGGACGAACCGCTCGAGCTGGCGGGCATCGAAGTACAAACGCTGCCGTTCTACGCGCTGAACAACCGCTTCAAGGAGCTGGATGAAAACCGCCAGTACCTGCTGTATTGCGACAAAGGTGTCATGAGCCGCCTGCATGCTCACCATCTGCTGAGCGAGGGGCATGTCAATGTACGCGTCTATCGTCCGGCCTGACTCATCGGTGAAACAGCCGGGGCTGCTTGGCGGCAGCATCCGCCACCGCCCTCCCGACCGGCACTGATCGCAAGGCCAGGCCGTACAACCCTCGGACAGACTGTCTTCGTCCGGACTACTTCCAGCTTCCAGCCTCAGCTCGAAGCTATCTACAGAGAAAAGAATCAGTGATCGAGAATCTACGCAACATCGCCATCATCGCCCACGTTGACCATGGCAAGACCACCCTCGTCGACAAGCTGCTGCGTCTGTCCGGCACCCTGGACCGCAAGGAGCTGGAAAACGAGCGCGTGATGGACTCCAACGACCAGGAAAAGGAACGCGGCATCACCATCCTGGCGAAGAACACCGCGCTGAAGTGGAATGGCTACAACATCAACATCGTCGACACCCCCGGCCACGCCGACTTCGGCGGCGAAGTCGAGCGCGTGATGAGCATGGTCGACTCCGTACTGCTGGTGGTCGACGCCCAGGACGGCCCGATGCCGCAGACCCGTTTCGTGACCCAGAAGGCCTTCAAGGCCGGCCTGCGTCCGATCGTCGTGGTGAACAAGATCGACCGTCCGGGCGCGCGTCCTGACTGGGTTATCGACCAGATCTTCGACCTGTTCGACAACCTCGGCGCCACCGACGAGCAGCTGGACTTCCCGATCGTCTACGCCAGTGCCCTGAACGGCATCGCCGGCATGGACCACGAGAAGATGGACGACAACATGGATGCCCTGTTCCAGGCCATCATCGACCACGTTCCGTCGCCGAAAGTCGACCTCGACGGTCCGTTCCAGATGCAGATCTCGCAGCTGGACTACAACAGCTTCCTCGGCGTGATCGGCATCGGCCGCATCGCTCGCGGCACCATCAAGGCCAACAGCCCGGTCACCGCCATCGGTGCCGACGGCAAGAAGCGCAACGGCCGCATCCTGAAGATCATGGGCCACTCCGGTCTGCAGCGCGTCGAAGTGCAGGAAGCCGAAGCTGGCGACATCGTCTGCGTATCCGGCATGGACGAGCTGTACATCTCCGACACCCTGTGCGACCAGAATGCCGTCGAGGCGCTGCCGCCGCTGACCGTCGACCAGCCGACCGTGAGCATGACCTTCCAGGTCAACGACTCGCCGTTCGCCGGCAAGGAAGGCAAGTTCGTCACCAGCCGCAACATCAAGGACCGTCTGGAGAAGGAACTGCTGCACAACGTCGCCCTGCGCGTCGAGCCGGGCGACAGTCCTGAGAAGTTCAAGGTTTCCGGCCGTGGCGAGCTGCACCTGTCGGTGCTGATCGAAACCATGCGTCGTGAAGGCTTCGAGCTGGCCGTTGGCCGTCCGGAAGTGGTGATCATCGAGAACGAGGCCGGCGAGAAGCAGGAACCGTACGAGAACGTCACCATCGACATCGAAGAGCAGCATCAGGGGCCGGTAATGGAGCAGATGGGTCTGCGCAAGGGCGACCTGAGCAACATGGTTCCGGATGGCAAGGGCCGTGTCCGCCTGGAATACACCATCCCGGCGCGTGGCCTGATCGGCTTCCGTAACAACTTCCTGACCCTGACTTCGGGCTCGGGCATCCTGACCTCGACCTTCAGCCACTACGGCGCGATCAAGGCCGGCGAAGTAACCAACCGCCAGAACGGCGTGCTGGTCTCGATGGCCACCGGTACCGCGCTGACCTACTCGCTGGAAACCCTGCAGGCGCGCGGCAAGCTGTTCCTGGCGCCGGGCGACGAGATCTACGAAGGCCAGCTGTGCGGCATCAACAGCCGTGACAACGACCTGGTGCTCAACCCCACCAAGGGCAAGAAGCTCGACAACATGCGCGCTTCCGGCAAGGACGAAGTCATCGCCCTGGTTCCGCCGATCAAGTTCACCCTCGAGCAGGCGCTGGAATTCATCGCCGACGACGAGCTGGTTGAAGTGACGCCGAAGTCGATCCGACTGCGCAAGAAGTATCTCAACGAGAACGATCGCAAGCGCTTCGAGCGCAGCAAGGTCTGACACCCGTTGCGAGACAACAGAAAGGCGCCTTCGGGCGCCTTTTTGCTGTCTGGCGATTGCCGGGCCGAGTTGCTCCGGTGTGCCGATTGGCACGGTTGTTACAACCGGTCGGCGGACCAGTCCGAAAAGTTGTACAAAACCTCTGCAAGCCCCGCCCTTGAGACTGCGATATTTCACCGCGAACACCGAATCAGCCATGTTCAGCCGCTTGCGGCCGACAGTCCGTCGATTAAACTTGTACAAGTGATGTCAAGATGACATTATGTTGTACAAGTTTTCCCCGCTGCGAGTATCGCTCGGAGCATCAACGACTGACTGAATGGCTGCCTCGCAGTCTGGCTAGAGGAGTGTTCGATGAACAAGCAGATGTCGGTATCCATGCGCCTGGGCCTGGGGTTTCTGGTGATCCTGGCGCTGATGGTGGCGGTCGCCGTGGTCAGTGCGCTCAAAGTCGACATCATCGACCGCAGCATGAGCCAGATCAGCTCGCAGGCCGGCCTGAAGCAGCGCTATGCGATCAACTTCCGCGGCAGCGTGCATGACCGCGCGATCGCCGTGCGGGACGCGGTCAGTGCGGCCGATCCCTCGTTCGCCCGGCAGCAGGTGGCGGAAATCGAACGATTGGCGCAGCTGTATGCCGAGTCCGCCGTACCGATGAAGGCGATGCTCGCGCAGCCCTCTGCCGATACCCTCGAGCGCCAGCTGATGGGGCAGATCGAGACCATCGAGGCGAAGACCAACGCGTTGACCCGCCAGGTGGTCGAGTTGCGCTTCAACGAGGGGTCGGATCGCGCCTACGAATTTCTCCTGGAAAACGTCGCCGGGGCCTACAGCGAATGGCTGCGGCTGATCAACGCGTTCATCGATCACCAGGAATCGAGCATCAATCAGGACGTGACCGTGGTCCGCGAGACCGCCAGCGGCTTCCTCGCGCTCATCGTCGCGGTGACCGGCGTGGCGGTGCTGCTGGGTGTGGCCATCGCGGTGGTGATCATCCGCAAGCTGCGTTCGACCCTCGGTGCCGAGCCCGACGAGGTGGCGCGGGTAATCGGCAATCTGGCCAACGGCGACCTGGGACAGCGGATCGTCACGCCATACCCGGATAGCGTCATGGGGGCGACGGCGAAGATGGCCAGCCGGCTAACCTCGATCATCGCCGAGGTGCGCACTGCAGCCGATGGCGTCGGTACGGCATCGAGCGAGTTGCTGACCTCCTCGGCGAGCAGCAATCAGCAGATTCAGCGGCAGTCGGCCGAGGCCGAGCAGGTGGCCACGGCGATCAACCAGATGGCTGCCACCGTGAGTGAAGTAGCCAGTTTCGCCGCCAATGCCGCGACTGCAGCGAAAAGCGCCGACGAGCAGGTCGAGACCGGCACCCGCATCGTCGGTGAGACGGCCGTGTCGATCCACAACCTGGCCAAGGTGCTGGAGAGCGCCACCGATACCGTCAATCAGGTCTCGGCACAGAGCGGGGATATCGAGAAGATTCTGCAGGTGATTACTGCCATCGCCGAACAGACCAACCTACTGGCGCTCAACGCAGCCATCGAGGCGGCGCGCGCCGGCGAACATGGTCGTGGCTTCGCGGTGGTGGCCGACGAGGTGCGCTCGCTGGCCAACCGCACGCAGCAGTCGTCCAGCGAGATCAGCGAAATGATCGCCTCGCTGCAGGCGGGCGCCGGCAGGGCGGTGGAGGTGATGCAATCGAGCAAGCAGCTGGCACAGCAGACCGTGGAACAGACCCTGCAGGCAGAGAACGCCCTGGCCAAGATTCGTCAGGAAGTAGGCGCGATCAACGAAATGAATGCACAGATTGCGACCGCTTCGGAGGAGCAGAGCGCGGTGGCCGAGGAGGTCAACCAGAGCGTAACGCGCATTCACGACTCGACGGTGACCAGCTCGGCGGCATCGAATCAGGTCGCAGCCTCCAGCCAGGATCTGACCACCCTGGCGCAGGAGCTGAACCGGCGGGTGAATTACTTCCGCGGCTGATGGCGCCGCAGCCAAACGAAAAGCCCCGACCGCAAGGTCGGGGCTTTTTCACTTCCGGATGGCTGAAAACGCCGGTCAGGTAAAGAACAACGGCACCACCACGCTGGAGATCAGCAGAATCAGTGCGCCGCCCAGACGCGAGGAAATCTGCGCGAACGGCATCAGCGACATGCGCCGCGCCGCGGAGAGCACCGCGACGTCACCGGTGCCGCCCATGTTGGCCATGCACAGCCCGGCGGTGATCGCCGATTCGATGGGGTAGAAGCCGACCAGGCGGCCTACCAGGCCCGCGCCGAAGGCGGCGCCGGCGACCACCGCGAAGACGATCAGCACGTAGGTCAGCGAGATGGCGTCGAGCACCTGGCCGAGGTCGGTGAAGGCCACGCCGATGCCGAACAGCAAGGCGAAGGTCCAGTTGCGCGCAACGAAACGGAACCACTGGGAAGCAGCGTCGTTGATCGACTCGGGCACCAGATTGCTCACCTTGAGCAGCGCCACCAGCACGATCATCAAGGCGTAGGGATGCAACGGCACGAACTTGCCGAGGATCTGCCCGGCAATGAAGAAGCTCAGCGCGGCAACCAGGCCGATGCCCAGGGCGGGCAGGGTGATCGGACCTTCCTTGTCGCTGACATCCACGCCCGGCATCATCTGGCCGTTGCCGGTCAGTGACGGGTAGCGATTACCCAGGCCGTTGAGCAATCCGGCGATGATGATCGCGAAGACATTGCCCAAGGCCAGTGCCGGCACCAGGATCGAGATGTAGTAGCTGGCCGGTTGGCCGAGCAGCTGCTCGTAGATCTGGCTCATCGGCACCGCGCCGGCACCCATGCCACCGCCCATGATCGGCATGGCGATGACCACCACCGCATCCTGCGGCGAGAAACCGAGCAGCGCGCCCACGGCCATGGCGAACAGCGCGGCGAACAGCACCGAGCACAAGAGAGGCAACGCGTAGCGCGAGCCGACTTTCACCAGCACCTTGGCATCCATGCCGAGGATGCTGCCGGTGATCAGCGCGGCGATATAGAAGTCGAGAAAGCCGCCGCCCTTCATGAAACTGGCGACATCATCGGCCACCGCGGCGGGTAGCCAGCCGAAATAGACCATGGACGCGGCGCCGAACAGCGCCATGATCGCGCCGCCGCCGAGGTAGGTCCTGATGATGGGTAGACGGTCGCCGGCGAAACCGAGCAGCTCGCCCAGCAGCATCATCACCAGCAACGCGCCGATCATGCCGGTGGGCAGGGTATCGGTGACGATGGCGGCGGCCATGACGAGCAGGGCGATGGCGAACAGCGGCAGCGGAAGATTGAAGATGCGTTGGGAAAGCAGCGAAACGTTCGGGGTGCCTTCAGACACGGCAGGGCTCAGCGTGGTCCGATTCATTGTTGTACTCCTTCGAACGTGGCAGCCAGGCGGCGCACGCACGGGTGATGTTTGCGAATGCGCGGTCGGACAACCGCGGCGGGGCTACCTTAAGCAGAGTTGCTTCGCCGCCAATGTTTGGCGAAGTTAAAAAACCATTACGAAACTAAAAAAAGCAGAGCCGAGCTTGACCCGCGATTGCCGGGCTGGCTCGATCCGGCCCTTTACCGCGGCATTTAGCGCCGATCACCGATGGGAGAATGGCTTTTGCGCTTGCGCCTGAACACGCTGATCTCGCTGCTGGTCGCCGTCATGGTGGTGCTGGCCCTGGCGCTGGCCCTCTGGCTGTTCAATGTGCAGCTGCAGGACACGCTGGAGGAAGGCCAGGCTTCGCGGGTCACCAACCTGGCGCAGAGCGTTGCCGCGCGTGACGACGTGCAGCTGGCCCTTGCCGGCCCCGCCGATTTCAGTGCGGATAACTCGTTGCAGCGGGAGATCGACGGGTTGCGTCAGCGTCTGGGTGTGGACTTCATCGTGGTGATGACTCCGCGCGCCCTGCGCCTGACGCACCCGCAGCCGAGCCTCATCGGGCAGGCCTTTCGCGGCGACGACGAAGGTCGCGCGCTGGCCGGTGAAACCTATGCCTCGCGGGCCGATGGCAGTCTGGGCAGCAGCATTCGCGGCTTCGCCCCAGTGCTGGACGACGAGGGTGTGGTGATCGGTGCCGTTTCCGTGGGCGTCACCCTGGCCTCGCTCGGCGAGCTGTTGCGGGCCCATCAACGCGGCGTGGTCTTCGGCGTGCTGGCACTGATGCTGGTCACCGCCCTCGGCGCGCACCTGCTGGCGCGCTTTATCAAGCGCGTGTTGCTCGGCCTGGAGCCCTACGAGATCACCCGTCTGGTAGAGGAGCGCCAGGCGATGCTGGCCTCGGTGCGCGAGGGCGTGCTGGCGGTCGACGATCAGGCGCGCATCACCCTGGTCAACCCGGCAGCGGAACGGTTGCTGGTCAGCACCGGGTTGGGCAAGCCGCCACTGGGGCGGCCGATCTGCGAATACCTGCCCAACAGTGGTCTGCCCGAGGTGCTGGCCAGCGCGACCGAGCAGCTGGACCGTGAATTCAGTCTCAATGGCCGGGCGATCCTCGCCAATCGCGCGCCGATCCGCCATCAGGGGCGGGTGATCGGCGCCATCGCCACCTTCCGCGACAAGAGTGAGGTCAACGCGCTGGCCGAACAGCTGACCGGTGTCAGCCGCTATGCCGAAGCACTGCGGGCCGCGACCCACGAATTCAAGAACAAGCTGCATGTGTTGCTCGGCCTCGCACAGCTGGGTGATCTGGATGCCCTGCGCGTCTACCTGCGCGACCTTGCCGACCACCAGCTGGCGCCGGCGACGGTGCTGGTCGAGGGGATTGGCGAACCGGTGCTGGCGGGTTTTCTGCTGGGCAAGCAGAGCGAAGCCCGCGAACGTGGTATCGACTTTCAGGTCGACGTCGAACATCCCCTGCCGGCCGCCGCGCCCGAGCAGATTCATGGTCTGGTTACCATCCTCGGCAATCTGCTGGAAAATGCCTTCGAGGCGGTGGCCGAGCAGGACGAGCGACGCGTCAACCTGACACTGAACTACGACGAAGCGCTGCTCTCGCTGCATGTGCAGGACAGTGGTGGCGGTATCGAGGCCACCGTGCGCGAGCAGATATTCGAGCGCGGCGTGTCGACCAAGGGCGAGCGTCGCGGCATCGGCCTGGCTGCTGTGCAGGAGCAGGTCGAGGCCTGGGGTGGCAGCCTGGCGGTCTATTCCGAAGCGGGCCGCGGCAGCCTGTTCGAGGTCGAATTGCCCTATCGGACCGCCGCGGAAGGGGAGGCATCATGAAAACCGCCATGCGCGTGCTGATCGTCGAGGACGACCCGATGGTCATGCGCCTGAATGTCGACTACCTCGCCCGTCTCGACGGCATCGAGTTGGTCGGCCAGTGCGAGAGCGTGCCAGCTGCGCTGGAGATGCTCGAACGTGAGCCGGTAGACCTGCTGCTGCTTGATGTCTACCTGCGCAATCGCTCCGGCCTCGAGGTGCTCCGTCACCTGCGCGCGCAGGACCGCAATACCGATGCGGTGCTGATCACCGCGGCTTCGGAGATCGAAACGGTACGCGCGGCGCAGCGCCTCGGCGCGCGGGATTACCTGGTCAAACCGTTCAGTTTCGAGCGCTTTCGCGATGCCATCGAGGCGTGCCGTCGCGCCCGCGAGTCG
>SWCC01010781.1_pt2 | contig 11861 bp, 10 predicted proteins | sample 4692971 | NCBI WGS metagenome assembly SWCC01 (sample SAMN10267277, study PRJNA491770) | bioreactor metagenome | isolation source: DHS bioreactor inoculated with subseafloor sediment | place: Japan: off Shimokita Peninsula | collected 2006-08 | reverse complement strand
CAGGCACTCCGCGGTCCTGAGGATCGTTCAGTCGAGCAAGTTATGTTTGATGGCGTAATGGGAGAGGTCGACGTTATTGCGCAATCGCATCTTTTCCAGGATTCGTGCCCGGTATGTGCTGATGGTTTTTTCGCTGAGGAAGAGATCCTCGGCAATTTCCTTGAGTGTTTTTCCTGACGCCAGCATGCGCATTACCTGGTACTCGCGGTTGGAAAGGGTCTGGTGCGGAGCTCCTTGATGATCGACTTTGACTGCGTCCGCGAGTCGTTCGGCGACGCTCGGACTGATATATCTTCCGCCGGAGGCGACTTTATGAATCGCAGTAATCAGTTCCGATGCTGCGCTTTCCTTAGTCAGATAGCCGGCGGCACCGGCACGCAGGACCCGCACGGCGTACTGATCCTCCGGATGCATGCTCAGAATCAGCACTGGGAGGTCGGGGTGCGCCTTGCGAATTTCTCCGAGGATATCGAGTCCGCTGCGCCCAGGCATGGAAATATCAAGTATCACAACGTCGTAATGTTCGTTATAGATTTTCTCGAGGGCTTCCGTACCGCTCCCTGCCTCGTCGAGTACGCGCAATTCTTTGTGTTTCCCGAGTATCTGCTTGAGCCCTTCGCGGAAAAGCACGTGATCATCTGCGAGAAGTATTCGAATCATGTAACTGTTCCTGCATTGTCGAGAGGGATGGTTACGGTTACCGTCGTGCCGATACCGTGTTCGCCTTGGACTTCTACGGCGCCGCCCCAGTAATGCGCCCGCTCCCGGATTCCCATCAGGCCGAAAGAACTGGGAGCGCTGATGTTTTCCGCAGTGATGCCGCGGCCGTTGTCGCGCATCCGCAGCATCAATGCCGCATCGTCTGCCACGAGCTTGATACTGACGCGGTCGGCCTGCGCATGCCGAGCGACGTTGGTGAGCGTTTCCTGAAAAATACGAAAGACGGCGGTGGATCTGTCAGCATCCAGAGAAAGATCTGGAGGGGTGATGTGAAGCTCGCAGTGCAGTCCCGTGCGTTTCTGAAATACCTCGGCCTGCCATTCGATTGCTGCCACGAGACCGAGGTCGTCGAGCAGCCCCGGACGCAAGTCGGAGATCAGCCGTTTCACCGACTGGATCGTCACGTCGATATCTTCGACGATGCCCTGGAATTTCGCGCGCAGCGGGGCGCTTACTTCCGGCAGATCTTCGATGAGCAGACTCAGATGCAGTTTCAGTGTGGTCAGATTCTGACCGAGCTCATCGTGAATTTCCCGCGCGATGCCCTTTCGCTCTTCCTCGCGCACGGTTTGAAGATGTCGGGAAAGGTTGCGAAACAGCTCCTGTGAATGCATCAGTTCTTCTTCTGTCCGGCGACGAACCTGCACCTCTCCTTCCAGCTGCTGAGTATGCAGTTTGATTTTATCGGCCATTGTGTTGAAGGTCTGTGCCAGCAGGCCAATTTCATCTCCGGCCCGAACAACGGCCCGATTGTCGAGATCTCCCCGACCGAAGCGTTCGGTCACGGTTGTCAGCAGATGTATCGGACGAGAAATGGACTGTGAAATGAAGAAGCCGAGCCCGACGGCAAAAAGCAGAATGATCAGTCCGCTGAGAATGAGCTGCTCCCGGAGCGTGTAGACGGAGCGGAATGCCTCGATTTCATCAATTTCCGAGAGCATGACCCAGTGAAGGTCAGGGATGTCGAGCGGTGCGAAGGAACTGAGCACACGCACTCCGCGGTAATCGAGCACGTTGCGCGTGTCGGTGTTCCCCTGCAGCGCCGACTCCGTCGCTTCGGTGCGCACCTCCTGCAGCAGCACGGACGTTTGGTGCTCGCGGATGCTGTTGATGACCAGGGTGTCCGTTCCGACTTTCGAAAGCGTATGAAAATATTCTGCTGGCTGTTCAATGAAAAATCTCGAATCATTACGCATGCGGTAGTCCGTTCCCACGATGTAGGTTTCGCCGCTTTCGCCGAGACCTTCCCGCAGCCAGTTGCTGTCTTCCGTCATTACGGCATTGATATCGTTGATTGATATCTGGAATATCAGTACCGCGACCATGCGGTCAGCATCGTAGACAGGTGACGCGACGAAGGACGCCGGTGCGCGTCCGGAGGGTTCGTAGGGCTCGAAATCGACGAAGCGGGCGAACTGCCGTTCCCGGGATCCGGCTGCCGCAACAAATACGGTTGCGATATTGGAACTGCGGTATGGACCCTCCAGCAAGTTGGATCCGAAATCCATTTCCCTTTTGACAGTGTACACGATGTCCCCGACAGGGTTGACGAGGAAGACATCATAATAGCCCTGCTGCTCCAAATGCCTTCGGATGTTCGGATCAAAGCGACGCATGACTTCTGCAAGACGGACAATTTGCGGGTCGGGGCCGCGGATCTCTGCACCCTGCTGCGTATTCCTGCCCGCCTTTTCGACCGCAATAGCAAGTTGGCTGCGATCGCGTCCAGACTGCGCAACCGGTGCGAAGGCTTCGTTCAATGCCTGTGCGGCACGAATGACAAGCTGATCGTTCGAGTAGGATATGACATCGCTGCGGATGCGCTCGAAATAATACTCAATCTGCAGCCGCCGGGATTCACGAACGGCAGTGAGTCGCTGAAATGTCACTTCTTCAAGTGCTGTCCCGGCGCTCTCGTACGCCTGCCATCCCGTGATGAAAATGGAAATGAAGCCGATGAACAGAAATGAGAGCTGGAGTTTGGTCTTGAGCTTTGTCGCGGGAAGTTTCACGTCGGGACAGGCGAGAAGTGAAAAGCAGTGTGGCGTTCAAGCAAACATACATTTCCTGTCAGTGAGAATCCAACTGCGACTTCCACACCAGTGCAAGACGACTATTCGGGCGCGTTCCTGTTTCGACCGGAATCCTTTTCCCCGGCACAAACATCTTATTAATAATGGAACAGCATACTCTCAAAAAGCCAAGGAATGCATCACTAATGGAAATGAAAATCGTCTTCCCGGGAAACAAGAAAGTAGACGCGCTTTATAACGGCTTCCGCATTAGTACCGACCAGCCGGCATTCGGCGGCGGCGATGGTACCGCGCCAGCCCCATTTGATCTCTTCCTCGCCTCGCTCGGCACCTGTGCCGGTATTTACGTTCTTGGATTCTGCCAGCAGCGCGACCTGCCAACCGAGGGGATCGAACTCAAGCAGACACTCGAATTTGATCCGGTTCGTCGTATGGTCAGCAAGGTAAATCTCGAAATTTCAGTCCCTTCGAACTTTCCTGAGAAGTATCATGATGCGCTGATCAAATCAGCGTCTCTCTGCGCGGTGAAGAAGCATATGGAAACTCCGCCCGCATTCAATATTTACACTGCTGTCAAGGAAGAAAGCGCAGTCTGACACGACAAACGGCATCGCGCACTTCTGCCCCGAGAGGCTGTTCGTTCTGAGAACAGCCTCTCGTTTTTTTTTGGAGCTGCCGCGAAATTGCTTTGGCTTACATGGCATCCTATATTCCTGTTCACCCCTGACGTAGAATCATGGAGCAGACATGGGTATTCTTGGCTGGATTTTACTTGGCGGTTTAGCCGGGTGGATCGGAAAATCTGTTACCGGTATCGGTTCAGACAAAGGCTGTCTCTTCAATGTCGTCATCGGCGTTATTGGCAGCGTGGTAGGAGGAATGATATTTTCCTGGCTGGGAGAAGAATCGGTGACCGGTTTCAATCCCTGGAGCCTTTTTGTCGCCACGGTTGGCGCAATTGCATTTCTCTGGATCGCAAGCCTGCTAGGCGCGGGAAAGAAATAATCCCACCTGCCAGGAAAGGATTCGTGATAAATTTCTCCGTATATTTCAGTGGAAAAATGGGGATCAATCATAACCTGTTCTGCGCAATTTGAGGAGTTGTTTATGGAGAATCTCAAGATTACTAGGGCTGAACAGTCCCGTATGGACGGCATCGATTACAGCAACCTTGGTTTCGGAAAGTTCTTTTCCGACCACGTGTTCGTCGTGGATTACGCAGACGGCGTGTGGGAAACTCCCCGCATCGAACCGTACGGACCAATGGATCTCGAGCCGGCCAATTGTACACTGCATTACGGACAGACGATTTTCGAGGGCATGAAGGCGTATCGCTCGGTCAAGGGCGGTATCAACTTGTTTCGTCCCTACATGAATGCCAAACGCATGAACAATTCCGCAGCAGCGGTGTGCATCCCTGATATTGATCAGGAGATGTTCGTCGACGGCATCCGTGAATTGATCGCCGTTGATCATTCGTTTATTCCTCGGGAACGAGGACATTCGCTCTATATTCGACCGTTCGCGTTCGGGACCGGAAATTTCCTCGGAGTTCAGGCTTCAGCGAAATATCGTTTCATGGTCATCACCTCGCCGGTCGCATCCTATTATGCGGAAGGGTTGAATCCGGTCCGTATCAAAGTCGAAATGGAACACATGCGTGCTGTGCGCGGCGGTCTTGGGCATGCAAAAACAGCAGCGAACTACGCGGCGAGCCTTCGGCAGGTATGAAAGCGAAAAAAGAAGGGTTTGCACAGGTGCTGTTTCTCGAAGCCGTGACACGGAAGCTCGTTGATGAAATCGGTGCGATGAATGTCATGTTTGTCATCGACGACGAACTGATCACTCCACCGCTCACACAGGGGTCGATCCTGCCGGGCATCACGCGTGATTCCGTGCTTCATCTCGCACGCCAATGGGGACTGAAGGTCTCGGAGCGATCGATTGGAATCCACGAAATTCAGGAAGCCCATAAAGCCGGGAAACTCACGGAATCCTTCGGCACCGGAACGGCGGCGGTCATTTCGCCGGTTGGTGAATTCGTCTACGACGGCGAATCCATGGTTATCAATGACAGAAAAATCGGCCCTCTCGCACAGAAATTCTACGATACAATCACCGGGATTCAATACGGTGAATTGGAAGACACCTTCGGGTGGATCGAGAATCTCGCAATCGAGAAGACGGTTTCTGCCTGATCTGCATTCACCCTTCTCGATTCGGAAACTTTTCAGCGCCCCGTCAAAAATGGGGCGCTGTTTTTTTTGATCCGATATAACTCAAGTTCCCCCCCACTGGAACGAAAAAGGCCGATTTATTGTATAAATAAACAGAGCCGTTTCTTTACATAAAATATTCCGGAGCGAAAAATGGAGCTTATTCAGCAGTTGACTTCTTCGTTGGGCATTGGCGAAACCGAGGCCAAGGGCGGAGCAGGATTGATCTTCAATATGGCCAAAGACAAACTCGGCGCCGGTGATTTTGCCAGCATTTCCAATGTCGTGCCCGGCATGGACAGCCTGCTCGGAGCAGCACCCGCAGACGGTGGAAGCTCGGGCGGTGGACTCGGCGGAATGCTGGGCGGTGCGGCCTCGGCACTTGGAATCGGCGGAATCGGTGATCTGGCCAAACTTACAGGCGGGTTCGAAAAACTTGGCCTCGACGCGGGTATGGTTCAGTCCTTTCTTCCGGTGATCCTCGACTTCGTCGGAGAAAAGGGCGGCGACTCTGTCAAGGGGTTACTTTCAGGTGTTCTTAAATAGGTTTCAATTTTTAGTTTCAAAAGGAGGAATGACATGAGCAAGATTATCGATATCGAAGGGATTGGTCCCGCATATGCGGAGAAACTTCAGGGCATCGGTGTTCAAACCGTGGAACAGCTTCTCGAGAAGGGATCGACTCCGAAAGGGAGGAAGGAAATTGTCGAGAGTGCAGCATTGAGCGATAAGCATGTACTTCGCTGGGTGAACATGGCGGATCTCTTCCGTATCAAGGGCATCGGGGAAGAGTATGCAGATCTGCTTGAAGCGGCCGGTGTGGATACCGTTCCGGAACTCGCACAACGCAATGCGGAAAATCTTACAGCAAAAATGACGGAAGTGAATGCGGAGAAAAAGCTTGTTCGTCAGGCGCCTTCACTCTCACATGTGGAGAAGTGGGTTGCCGAGGCGAAGGAACTGCCCCGCGTCATCAATTATTGATGTAGCTTCTTTCGCAGAATACAAACGGGACGCATTGCGTCCCGTTTTTTTATGATCGGTTTCGCGGCTGGCATCATGGCGTTTTTGGGTCCGCGTTCAGAGCTTGCATTACCGCAGGACTATTGAGCCACGATTACAATGCTGCGTGCGCGATGAACTCCGCTCTCCAGCTCGAGCACATAGGTGCCTGCCGGAAGCGTTCCGATCGGGATTTGTTGAGCGGATGAAGCTCCGTAATAGACTTCACGGCCGAGGATGTTGAACAACCGAAGCGTGCCTGTGGAGGCGTTGTGAGTAACATGCAGTTGTCCGCGTGCAGGATTCGGATAGACGGCCAGCGAAAGCGTGCTTGCCTCTGGGACATCGTCTCCCGACAGTATCGTCCCGTCGATGTCGATGTACTGATTGGCAGGAATGTCGGTCAGGACAGTGTGCGCGAACGGCTGACGGGGCCAGAATACAACAATACTGTCGGCCTGGTTGTTGCCGCCAAGTCCGAATAAAAGTTCAAGCGGCTGCTGACCTGAGAAATGGCCGCGTCCCGCCTGCACTTCCTGCATCTGCCGCACACCGCCGGCGTAGACAGCAACACGCGCACCGACAGCTGTTTTGTTCACGCCTGCCGGACCCTTCAGCTGAATGCCGATCCAATTGTTCTTATTTCCGATGGTGTTCTCAACGAACACAATATCAGCACGGTCGGTATTGCCCTGTGCAGAGAAGTGATTGGAATTCATCACAAGGTCGAAATCTCCGTCCCGGTCGTAATCAAGCGCCTCGAGGGAATGTACGCTGCGCAGCTTCCCGATCAGTCCAAGTTCGGGTGTGACGTCATAAAAGTGATTATCAGCACTCTGCAGATAGAAATACGGGCGATCTGTTGCATCGATGTATTCACATTCGGTAATGATCAGGTCCACCAGCATATCGTTGTTGAAGTCTAACCACTGCGCATCCATGTTGCCGAGATGCGTTGACTGTGGGTTCGAGCGATGCAGTCGGTTCATGTCCTGAACAAGTTTGAAGTTCTCGGACGGACCAAGATTTCGTGCGATTACGGTGTGGCCTTCTCCGGCGTCGAGTCCACCGTGGACGAGCACTTGGAGAATATCCATATCCCCGTCGTTGTCATAATCGTATGGATAGGCTCCCCATTGACAGAGATTTTGTCCGTTGTCTCCCTGGAGTGTGCGCGCATTATAACCAAACATAGGCGCGATGTCGCGAAACGTTCCATCAGCTTCATTGCGAAGAAGGCTGCCGTTGCTGCGGCAGTAAGGAGACGTCAACACATCGGTCCAGCCATCGTTGTTCCAGTCGGTACACGAGGCGCCCTGCATCGGATACGCAGTTGTCACGCGGGCCTGGGAGGAAACGTCCGTAAAGGTTCCGTCGCCATTGCCTTTCATCAGCCGGTCTGCGTGGTACGGTCCATTGGGTGTGCGCCAGTATGCGGCGACATACACGTCGAGAATCCCGTCCAGATCGTAGTCAAGCCAGGAGAAACCCGAAGCGCTGATTGCCCACTGCGGATCGGTAGGATCGGTGAGTGTTTCGAAGCCGTCGTCCGCAACATGCGAAAACACGCCGGTTCCGTCGTTGAGCATCACCTCACAGCGGTCCTCGCGAAATGGGATGTTGTCTCTGTACATCCAGACACCGTTTATCAGGTCGACGTCGCCATCGTTATCAAGATCTCCGAAGCTGATGCATTCGACTTTTTTTGTGGTATCGAGACTGGGATGGAGGTTGACGCCGCTTGCCTCCGTAAAATCAATGAACCGACGCGGTGGCGTGGGCCCCGGAGGAACTGTTGTGTTCGGCTCATTGATGTAGACACGCATATCACCTCGTTTATAGGTTCCACGTACCACAGAGATATCGGGGAAGCGGTCGCCGTTGATATCAACAGCATTGAAGCGCAGAGCCTTTGTATCCTGCCCGAAACCGACTTCATGTGTGATGATGCGAAACCAGGTACTGTCTTGGCTGAACAGGGGTGAGTTGATGAAAAGAATGAGAAAGGAAATAATCACAATGCGCATGACTGCTGATCTCCTGGTCTGGTCGTATTATTCGTGCCGAAATGGAAGCTGAAGACTGAAGCGTGAGCCTGTACCTGTATTGCTTTCAAGACTGATGCGTCCCCCGAGCACGTGCGCAAATTTCTGGCTCACGCTCAAGCCGAGTCCTGAACCGTCATATGAACGGGAGTAGCCCTCACTTGCTTGTCGGAATTCATCAAAAATGACTTCCTGGTCATGAAGTGAAATACCGATGCCGGTATCCTGAACATGGATACAAACGCTTTCCCGCTGCGGATCGCGGACCTCTTCGATAGAAAGCGTGATCCCTCCGCGACGCGTATACTTGACGGCATTGTTCAGGAGGTTAGTAAGAATCTGGCGCAGAAGCCGTTCGTCGGTCTGGATGATCAGGGAATTGTGCTCGATGGTTTTGCGCAGCTCGAGGCCTTTTTTCTGTGCGTTCACCCGATAGAGAGTTTCGACTTCATCGAGGACAGAGATCACGTCGATGTCCTCCCAGTTGACATTGAGTTTATCCGCCTCAACGATTGAGAGATCAAGTATACTGTTGAGAGTATCAAGCAAACGATGTCCGCTGGCATTGATAATGCAGGCCATTTCCGATAACTCTTCGTCCAGTAACGCTTCTTCGAGCAAACTCGCGAATCCCAGAATTCCGTTCAGAGGCGTGCGAAGCTCGTGGCTCATCGTGGCGAGGAAATTGGATTTGATGCGGTTCATCTCTTCCGCCTTATCTTTCGCGGCAACGAGAGCAAGCTGAATGCGTTTTCTGTCTGTAATGTCGCTGATTATGCCGTCCTGATAGAGCAACTGTCTGTTTGCATCGAAGACGGCCCGCATATTCAGTTCGCAGTCGAGGACCGTGTCATCCTGACGTCGGAGTTGTACCTGCCAGTCCCTGATCAATCCGTGTTTTCGAAGAACCGAAAGAATCTGTGCACGCTGCGATGCATCAGCATATAACGCATCGGTAGGAATGCGTAAGAGCTCCTCGATGCCGTCGTAGCCGAACATCCGTGCCATAGCAGGATTGGCATACACGATCCGGCCGTCGAGTGTGCTGCGGTAGACTGCAAGGGGAACATTTTCTTGAAGGGAACGCATTCGCGCCTCACTCTCTCGCAGCGCTTCCTGTGCGACTTTGATATCACTGATATCCCGTGTAATCGACAGGATGTGCGCTTCCCCGTTAATCTGTATTACCTGACCAGACAGCAGGGCAGTGCGGATGGAGCCGTCTTTCATGAGGAAGTCAGCCTCAATATTACGGACATAGCCATCTTTATTAAGCCCCTTAACAAGAGTAAGGCGGTCATCGAGATCGCACCAGATATTGATTTCAGCGGATGTCCGCCCGATCACTTCCTCGCGAGTGTACCCAGTCAGAGAAGTGAATCCCAGATTGACGTCAATATACATTCCGTCGGAGAGGCGATTGATGTTCACCGAATCCGGACTAATGTGAAAGGCGTTGCGAAACAGTGCCTCGCTCTCTTCCAGCTTCTTTCTGTCCCGGACTTTCTGCGTGTCATCAAAACTGTAGAGGTGAACGCAATCAAGCTCCGGCATCGGAATCAATGAGACGTACAACACAGCTCTCCCTGTGTTGATTTTCGAATCGAAACGTTCGTTCTTGATCAGCACTTTGGTAATGACATCGCGCCATTCGGAAGGGATGCGCTCACCGACCTGACAATCCCAAAATTCTGTAATTACCCGGCTGGATGGATTCGAATAAACCAGAGTGCCGGTACTCTGGATCCGCATGATGGGAAAAGGACTTCTCGTAAGAAAAGAATCTGGATGTTCGACCGAAATATCAGCAACGTTGTCCACCGCGAAATCCTTCCGTGGCTCAGATGAGTATTGATCGCAAGATTGCTCACGCGAAGATCGGTGCGTGAGGTTTGAGTGTAGTTACAAACCATGCTCTGTTGCGAGCCATGCGTCCATCTCGAATTGGAATAATAGGAAAAAGGGAGGCCAGATTCAATTTGGATGTTCGGATCGTTAATGTGCTGAATACAGACGCATCGTCCTCTTCGCCGTTGGATTGGCAAAAATAGAACTCGCATCGTGAAGCGGATGCTTCTTACAAAGTGCGGGAGTATTCCCGTCAGTGAACGACAGGGATCATGCGCTGCAGCGTTCCGGCGGGACCCTGCACACGCAGCAGCAGCGTACCTGCCGCCGTATGTGGAAGTGCAATGCGGAGATCATTGCTTCCGGCCGGGAGCAGACCCTGATCTGCACGGTAAAGCACCCTTCCAAGGACATCGCAGATTTCTACAGTCACCGGTGCTGTTCTTTTCATGCTGAGCTTCAAAGACAAGGAAGTGCTGCCACGGGCAGTGATTGGAACTGGATATACATCGGTGATGGAAAAATTCTCAGCTGCTTTCTCAGGTGATGGAGAGGAAAGTGTCCAGTTGACGCTGCGAAAAAGTCCGTGGGAGCGGCTGCCCAGGAGAATATAGCCCTTGATCGTCATCGGAGCCGAAGGACAGAATTCAAGGCAGGTGAAGTCAGAGAATGGCGCTGCCGGAAACGTTTGCCAGCCATTCCCCGGGTGCTCTGGTTGTTTCACGTAGCGGATGCTGTCCTCATCCAGAAGGTATATATCCAGATCGGGGTTGTAGGTGAGTTGCTGCGGAGAAGAAAAATCGCCCGGCATGATGGTCCATGTCGCCCCCCTGTCGGAGCTTCGATACACGGCATCGCCTGTCGATGCGAATGCCTCCGACCCCCATGGCAGATTCACGGTAATCTCTGTAAACCACTTCGGGAGTCCTTCAACGAGTACAAGGTCCCAGGTGTAGCCCTTGTCCGTGCTGCGGAAGAGTCCACGATCCGTGCCAATAAGAAAAACAGAATCATAAGTGGCCAGTGTGGCGGCGCCGATACTTCCTGACGCGGGCAGTATTGTTCCTCGCTCATCCCAACCCTTAATGTAGTCACTATGATAGAAAAACCGGCCTTCCGACGAAACTGCGTAGAAATCTTCCAGGCCCTGAATGGAAAGGAATGGACCGGCTCCAAGCGAATCATATCGCAATGGCCAGCTGTCTCCACTGTCCGTTGTATAGAGTATTTCGCCATCGTCCGTGAGGACGTGTGCAAATCTTCCCCACCCGATACGCAGCTCTTTTACAGTGTAGTTCCACCGTCCCGGAGTTGCATAGTGCCAGTGTTCACCATTATCCGTGGAACGGTATAGCCCTCCGCCTTCATTTGCAGCGAGCATATTCCCATCCTCCATTGCTCCGATCGCAGTAATATTCTGCAGAAAGAGCCCTTCGTCGCTGATCGCGAATGTCGCCGCCCTGTCGCTGCTGCGCAGGACGCGCCCGTTGGCGGAGAAGAGGATGAGTCCGTTGCGCTGGGCAAACATGCCGTAGGCGACGGGGTAGGGAGCCAGCGTGCCGGTCTCCCAGCTCGCACCGAAGTTCTGTGAGAGAAAAGGACCGATGGAGGTTTCCGCCACCATCGTATTCCCACCCGCATGCTGCACGGAGTACACATTCATCGCATCAAGATCACTGATGTGATTCCAGGTCGCACCCTGATCGCTTGAGCGGTACATCGCATTGTTAAGTCCAGCGAAGACAACATCCCCGGTGGGCACGCTGATCGAATACACCGCGTTGTTGGGCAGGCCGGTTTCGATCGATTCCCATGATTGTCCGCGATCAGTTGAGCGGAAGATTCCTACCTGGTAGGCTCCGGCATACCAATTGCCGGAGAGATCCGTCGCCACCTTGAAATCGCGGCTGCTTCCCGGACTCGGATTGGTTGTAGTCCAGTTAACACCCTTGTCCGTGGAAACCGCGACTGATCCCCGGAGACCGAGAAGTACCGTG
>SWCC01014818.1_pt3 | contig 11862 bp, 13 predicted proteins | sample 4692971 | NCBI WGS metagenome assembly SWCC01 (sample SAMN10267277, study PRJNA491770) | bioreactor metagenome | isolation source: DHS bioreactor inoculated with subseafloor sediment | place: Japan: off Shimokita Peninsula | collected 2006-08 | reverse complement strand
TAATTATAAAACGACCGGCGGGAAAACCGGCATCCGGTCGTTGGAAAATCGGGAAAATAGGTCGTTTAGGCGCTGCCGCTCATCAGAGTGCTGATCAGGATGGATGCGACGCCGGCTATCACGGTCTTTACACCGCTTACGATCAGGTTTTCTTTGGAGATTTTTCCCAAGAAAATGCCCAACCCGAACAGCGTCACCAATGCCACGCCCAGCGATACGAAATACACTACCTGGATGGTGCTGAACAGCGAGTGAAAAAAGAAAGGCAGCAGCACCAGCAGAGCGGCCAGGAAGGGCGAAATACCGTCCACCAATGAAACCACCACCGCCGCGAAGCGTGAGGCTTTGCCGATGCGGCTGTTATGCAGGTCGGTCAGCGTGCTTTTACTCAGTTCGTCCAGGTCGTGTTTGCGTTCAGCGGATTCGGTCAGGTATGAGCCCCACAACCCGGATATGCCCATGGCTACGCAAGTAGACAGGCCGGTGGTGATGACGATGTGCGGATTATCAATTCCTGCGCTGAGGTTGCCCATCAGCATACCGATGATAGTGAGGACGCCGTCAAAGGCGTTCATGGCGAAATATCGCCGAGCAATTTCCCCGATGTTGGCAATGCCGTTGTATTGGTTCGCCCGTTTGAACAACTGGCGAACCCTAAATCTATGTACTTCTTCAGATTCCATGATTTTTTAGACTAGTCTTGCAGTGTGGCGGCGTCGTCGATGATCATTTTGCCGGCCACAACTTCGTCAATGGAATGGATGGATCCACCCATATCTTCAATAATATCTTTGACCTCGTTGTAGTTGAGGTCGTCCCCTTCAATTGTAATCTTGGCGTTTTCGACCTTCAGGTCGATCTCAGCGATACTGATGTTTACTGCGGAGACCCCGGAAAGCGTGCTCAATGAGTTAGCCATCTCGATGATGTTGGGCTCCATTGGCTTGAGCGTATCCAGCACAAGCCTTCGTATTTTTCCTACCATTTTTTTATTGTATTTTTTACTCCGTTATTGTTTGCCTATGGGCTGATTTATACCATAAAAAGATATACGGTAAATTTCGCTGATGGATTTCTTCCACGCCTGCGGAAAACGTTATCCCTCCAAAATCCACCTGTTTTAAGTACAGTTTTCAGTATAATAACGCAAAAGGAGATGGCTATGATTGAGATTCCCGAAGCTTTAGCTTTAGCCGACCAAATGAACCGGACGGTTCAGGGTAAGCGTATTGCGCGTGTGGAGGTGTTGCGCTCCCCGCACAAGTTTGCCTGGTTCCAGGGTGATCCGCTGGCCTATCCGGACTTGTTGACCGGCCAAACGGTCGGACCGGCGCGCGGCTTTGGCAGCACGCTGGAGTTCGCAGCCGGCAGCGCGCGCCTTGCGGTCTCCGAAGGCGCCACCTGGAAATATCATGCCGACAAAGGGGATGTGCCTGCCAAGCACCAGCTCCTGCTGGAGTTTGCGGACGGCAGTGCGCTCAGCCTGAGCGTGCGCATGTACGGCGGCATCCTGTGCTTCTCGGCCGGCGGCGCGGAGAATGAATACTACCTGATGGCGGAGAAGGCCCTCCCGCCGCTTTCAGCAGAATTCGATTGGGCGCATTTTGAGGGATTGGCAGCTGCCGTGGATCCGGCCAAGATCAGCCTGAAAGCCTTCCTGGCCACCGAGCAGCGCATCCCCGGCCTGGGCAACGGCTGCCTGCAGGACATTCTTTACAACGCGCGCCTGAACCCCAAGCGCAAGCTGGGCCAGATCAGCGCGGACGACCTGCGGCACTTGTATCAGGTGGTCAAGGATACCCTGGCGGACATGACTGCCCGCGGCGGGCGCGACACCGAGCCGGACCTGTTCGGCCAGCCCGGCGGCTACCAGACGCGCTGCAGCAAGAACACCGTGGACACGCCCTGCGGCAACTGCGGCACACCAATCGTCAAGCAGGCTTACATGGGTGGCAGCGTCTATTTCTGCCCCACCTGCCAACCGTTGGATTGAATTTGTAGGGCGGCATTCACCTGTGCCCTCCGGGGAATTGCCTTGAAGTAAAGAAATCGCGATGACACCAGTGAGAACGCGATTCTCCACGTTTCTTTGTCATCCTGACGACCGAAGGGAGGAAGGATCTCGGCAGGCATTTCAACTGTAATGATCTCGCCGAGATTCTTCACCCCTACGGGGTTCAGAATGACAATTTGGGAACTAAAGTAGGTCTGGCATCTACTAGTGCCCTCTGGGGCATGCCTGACTTTGATATTTAATTACCAAATGGGCGCAGAGGGACTCGCCCGATCGTGCGGAGCGCAGCGAAGCAGGGGAACCCACGACTCTAGACTAAATAAATTGGAAAAGGAAAATTAAATATAGAATGGGCGCAGAGGGACTCGCCTGCCCTTGAAGCGTAGCGGAAAGGGAAACCACGACTCTTACCGGAACAAAATGGATGAGGGAGAGTTAAATAAAGAATGGGCGCGGAGAGACTCCCCTGTCCTTTTTACGTGGTAAAAAGGGAACCCACGACTCTTGTCAGAATAAAAGGGAAGAGGGAAAGTTAAATAAAGAATGGGCGCGGAGGGACTCGCCTGTCCTTGAAGCGCAGCGGAAAGGGAACCCACGACTCCAGACTAAATAAAAGGGGAGAAAGAGAGTTAAATAGAGAATGGGCGCGGAGGGACTCGAACCCACGACCTTACGGATGTGAACCGTACGCTCTAACCAGCTGAGCCACGCGCCCAAATAGCGAAGCAAATTATACAATAAAAAACCATATAATGTAATCAACTAATCCAAAATTAATTTTCAAAGGAGGGATATTTTGGTTAAAGAGAAAAACTTAGGAATAATCTCCCGTTGGTGGCCAACTTTTCTAGCACTAATCTCAGCTCTAATCGGAATTATTCTAAATTTAGGTAATATTAGCGAAATTCCTTATAGTATTTGGTTAACTTTAGCTTTTCTAATAATCCAAAATTTAATATCCGAGAACTCTGTTCCTAAGCTCTATATAAGTGATTGCGGAATTGACCCAAAGACCTTCATAACAGGTGAAATGTATATGGCCGTTTTTGTGGATGTGTGTAGTAAAAGAGCGGTTGCCACTGATGTATTTCCTACCGTTGAATGGGTTGATGAATCCTGTAATGTTCATTTTGAAAATACTGGGAGGTGGTTTATTCCAACAGAAGATTTGAAAACTAATATAATTGGTAATCAAACAGTAAATTTATTCCCTAATGGTATGCCACGGAGATTGCACTTTGGGAGGTTAGACGAAAACGGTTTTCTTTGTGCTTGGTATAGAAGGCCTGATGGGCTTGATGCTACTCATTATTTAAAACCGGCCCCATCTGAATTTATTGTAAAAATTACTTTCCGATCAGGCAATAAAGGAATATGCATAGGAAAATATCTAATAAAAAATCAAAAAAGTTTTGAATTAGAAGTAATTTCTCTTGAAAATAAAAAGAGGTCTTGAATTTTTCTTCAAGAATAATCCTTATAAATCATATGTGTTGAACAGAATTTGATTACTTCTACAATTCTTTTTGCAAAACATGTTTTAAGATATTACTTCATAAACATCTTCACCGTCTTCAGCATCCCCTCGCTATAAGGCTGGTACCTCATCTTCAGGTCGATCCAGTTGGCCTTGTTCACCATGCTCTTGTAATGCGTGAAGGTATCGAAGCCGGCCTTGCCGTGGTAGCTGCCCATGCCGCTCTCGCCCACGCCGCCGAAGCCCATCTCGGTGGTGGCCAGGTGGATGATGGTGTCGTTGATGCAGCCGCCGCCGAAGGAGATGCGCCGTGACAATTCGCGCTCCTGCGCCTTGTCGGTGGTGAACAGGTAGAAGGCCAGCGGGGTTGGGTTGGCCGCCACGATGGGGTAAATATCGGCCGTCTCGCGAAAGGTCAGCACCGGCAGCAGCGGCCCGAAGATCTCCTCCTGCATGATGGGGCTGTCCAGCGTAACGTCCGTGATCACGGTCGGTTCCATGCGCCGCGAGCCGTCGTGCTGGCCGCCCATGTAGATCGTGCCGCCTTCCATCAATCCCAGCAGGCGCTGAAAGTGCTTTTCGCTGATGATGCGCCCGTAATCGGCATTCTCCAGCGGCTTTTCGCCGTATTGTTTATGTATCTCGGCTGCCAGCAGCGCCAGGAATTCGTCTTTGATGTCCGCGTGCACAATCAGGTAGTCCGGCGCCACGCAGGTCTGGCCCACGTTGAGGAACTTGCCGAAGGCGATGCGCGCCGCGGCGGTTTTCAGGTCGGCGCTGCGGTCCACGATGCAGGGGCTTTTGCCGCCCAGCTCCAGCGTAATGGGGGTCAGGTGCGCGGAGGCTTTTTCCATCACCAGCCGGCCGACTGTTTTGCTGCCGGTGAAGAAGATGGTATCGAAGGGCTGGTCGAGCAGCGACTGGTTCACGTCGCGCCCGCCGGTCACCACCGCCGCGATTTCGGGCTGGAAGCATTCCCGTACCAATTCAACCACCAGCGCGCTGGTCGCGGGGGAGTAAGCGCTGGGCTTGACCACTACCGTATTGCCGGCCGCCAGCGCGTCTATCATTGGGGTGATGGACAAATAGAAAGGATAATTCCAGGGGCTCATCACCAGGGCACAGCCGTAAGGGGAGGGCAGCCGGAAGCTGCGCGCGCTGAACTGCGCCAAAGGCGTGCGCACGCGCTGCGGGCTTGCCAGGCGCGTCAGGTTTCGGCGCATATAGGAAAGTTCGTCCAGCACCATGCCGACCTCGGACATATAGCCTTCGAAGCGGCTTTTGCCCAGGTCTTCGCGCAGCGCTTCCAGGATCTCTTCTTCGCGCGTTTCTATCGCGCTGCGCAGCCGTCCCAGTGCTTCCAGGCGCGCAGACACTTCCAGCGTTTTACCGGATTGAAAATAAGCCTTTTGGGCTTGAATAATTTCTGATATTTCCATGTGTCGTGTTGTTCCCATCCCCCCGAGGGCGTTGACCTTTCTGAAGGGTTTTATGGCTCTATTTTACCGCTTGCTGGGTAAGTTGAGTAAATTGTCCAGCTGGCTAAGATAATTAATATTTCGCAAATATTTACAAACCTTTAATTAATTTATATTTTTCTAATGAAATCCCTGTATGATAGGCATAGGTCAAATGCAGAGTGGATATGAAAAAAAGACATCTATTGAACTTCAATGATCCCGCGCCCGATATGGAGGTGCTGGATGTCAAAGGTAAAACGGTAAGGCTTTCCAGCATGAGGGCCAAACGCCCGCTGGTGCTGGCCTTCACGCGCCATTTCGGCTGCACCCAGTGCAAAGAGATGCTGGACGAGTTGGTGGCTGGCAGAGCCAAAATTAAAAAAGCCGGGCTGGATATCGCCGTAGTCACCCAGGGCGTTCCTGAAGAAACCAGGTTGTTTGCGGAGACGCATGCGCCCGGTTTGAAAGCGCTTTCCGATCCGGAACGCAGGGCTTACCAGGCCTATGGGCTGGAACGCGCCACCATCTTCCAGACTTTTCTGAATTGGAAGGTCCTAAGGGCAGTTTCCAATGCTCGTAAGAAGGGCTACCAGGTGGAAACTCCGCCCGAAGGACAGGACGCTATGCAGATGTCCGGCACATTCATCATCAGCCCGCCGGGGCGCATCTTGCTGCCGTTTTATTACGACCACATCGCCGATCATCCCGCGCTGGATTTGCTGCTGGAGGGCGTGCTCTCCACACCCTGGGACCAGCCCTTTGAGGGACCTATCGGCGTGAATGAAGAAGAAAATCATTAATGGAATTATTTCAGGAGTACTTTATATGAAAAAGGGAATCTTACTTAGTTTGATTTTGGTTGCTGCCGTGCTGCTTTCCGCTTGCGGCTCTGGCAAAACTTCCGCGGAGGCTGCCCAGGCTACGGAACCGGATTATTTGATCGCTGAAGGCAGCCTGCTGCCGGTCAAGGCTTTGGATATATCCTTCTCGGTTTCCGGCCAGGTGCACAGTGTCGAGATTACGGACGGCCAATCGGTGCGGACCGACCAGGTACTGGCCCGCCTGGACGATGTGCCGGAGGCGGACGCGGCGCTGGCCAAAGCGCGCCAGGATGTATTGGATGCGCAGGTGGCGCTGGATGATTACAAAGCCTCCGGCGCGCTGAACCTGGCCCAGGGCCAGCTGGAGGTCATCCTCAGCAACAGCAAATATAAAAACGCCCGCGATAATTTCCTGGACGGCCGCTCCACCGAGCGCAAAGCGCGCATGGATGAAGCCGAAGCCAACTTGAAGCTGGCGGAAGACGCTTACGCCCAACTGGAGGACAACGAAGGGCTGGATCCGGATCAGTTGGACGCGCTGGAAGCGCGACTGGCCAGCGCCCAGGCTTCTTTGGCAAGCGCTCAGGCCGCGGTGGACGCGCTGACCCTGCGCGCCAGCATGAATGGCACGGTGGTGGATGTCGCCATCATACCCGGCCAGCAGGTGACAGCCGGCGAGCTGGTCATGGCCCTGGCGGATTTCTCCGGCTGGGTGATCAAGACTGACAGCCTGACCGAGTTGGAAGTGGTTAATGTTACCGAGGGCCAGGCCGTGCAGGTCATCCTGGATGCGCTGCCCGACACGGTTCTGAAGGGCACCGTCACCAATATCAACGAGCGTTTTGAAGAAAAACGTGGCGATATCACCTATACCGTTACCGTGCAGTTGGACGAAACCGACCCGCACATGCGCTGGGGGATGACCGCCGCGGTGTACTTCCTCCCGCCGGAGGAACAGGGTTCATAAAATGAAACAGGTCATGGAAATTTCTGCTTTTCTGGCTTTTAAAGAAATTTGGCGCAACCGCGGGCGTTTCCTGCTGGTCGCGCTGGTGATTGCCCTGATCACATTGCTGGTACTGTTCATCGCCGCGTTGGGCGAGGGGCTGGGCAACGGCAACCGCGAATACCTGTCCAAGCTGGATGCGCAGTTGATTGCCTTCCAATCCAAGTCGGATTACCTCATCGGCGCCAGCCGCCTGGATCGCGACCGCCTGGCTTCCATCGCGCGCGTGCAGGGCGTGGCGGATGCGGGCATGTTGGGCGCTTCCAGCGCCAACCTGATTTTGCCGGGCCAGGAAGAACCGCTCAAGGTGGCTCTATTGGGCGTCGAACCCGGCCACGCCGGCGAACCGCCGGTCGTGCAGGGGCGCCAGTTGGGCACCAAGCTTTCCAACGAGGTCATCATTGACCGCAATACCGCCCTGCGCAGCGGGTTGGCGCTGGGCGACACGCTCGAGATGCGCGTGACGCAGGGCACCCGCGACGAATACTACAAGCTGCGCGTGGTCGGCATCAGCGGCGGCCAGCAGTATTCGCTGCAGCCTTCTATTTTTGTGCCCTTCTTCACCTGGGATAAGGTGCGCCCCAAATCGGAGGCGGAGATCAACAGCAGCGACCCGATTGCCAACATCATCCTGATTAAGCTGGACGACCCTGCCCAGGCGGACGTGGTGCGCCAGCGCATCCTTTCGCAGGTCAACAATATCGAAGTGGCCACGATTTCCGAAACCATTCAGGCTCTGCCTGGCTATTCCGCCCAACAGAGCACGCTCAACACTCAGGGTGGTTTCACCCTGTTCATCGGCTTGCTGGTAATAGGCGGCTTTTTTCAAATCCAGATTCTGCAGAAGGTGGCACAAATCGGCGTGCTGAAAGCCATCGGTACCACCAACAAGGTTGTGGCGGCCACCTTCATCATCCAGATTTTCATGATTACGGTGATTGGCGTGTTGATTGGCAGCCTGCTCACGTTCCTGTTCTCGCTGACCTTCCCGCCCACCATTCCGATTGTGTTCAACGGTACGACTTCCGCCATCGCGATTGTGGCGCTGCTGCTGATTGGTCCGCTGGGTGGCCTGGTATCAATCCGTTACGCGGTGCGTATTGAACCGCTCAAAGCCCTGGGGTTATCCTCATGAACGCGCAAACGCAACCCGAATTTGCCATCGAGACCCGCGTGGTCGTCAAGACTTACCCAAGCGATTTCGGCGACATCCAGGCTGTGGACGGCGTCTCCCTGCAGGTGCGCCCGGGTGAATTTGTGGCCCTGGTCGGCCCCAGCGGATCCGGCAAGACCACCATGCTTTCCATCCTGGCTGCGCTGCTCAAACCCACTGCCGGGGAGATTTACCTGGATGGGCAGAACATGCATGAGCTGAGCGAAAACGATCTGGTTACGCTGCGGCGCGAGAAAATCGGTTTTACCTTCCAGGCCAACAACCTGGTGCCTTACCTGACGGCAGTCGAGAATGTGGAATTAATGCTGCGTTTGAATGACAAACTGGATAAAGCCGGCAAGCTGCGCGCGCGGGAATTGCTGGCGCGCCTGGGGTTGGGTGAGCGCCTCAACAACCTGACCGGCCAGTTATCTGGCGGCCAGCAGCAGCGCGTGGCCATCGCGCGCGCCCTGATCCACAATCCCAGCCTGGTGCTGGCGGACGAACCCACGGCCAGCCTGGATACCGAACGGGCCTATCAGGTGGTGGAGACTTTCGCCGGACTGATCCACGAGCAGCAGCGCGCCGGCATTATGGTCACGCATGACCTGCGCATGTGCGAATTTGTGGACCGCGTGCTACAAATGCGCGACGGCAAACTGGTAAAAGAGTATACGGATAAAGCGTCCATAATGAAGATGGTGCGCGGCCGGGCCAATGATTGAGTCTCTATACGTAGCGTATATGCTATCGCGGGCCGGCGCTATTGAAGCGCAGACGTAACCCGCTATAGGTGTCGGAGATATAGGTCAGCAGTGTGCGGGCGAATAAAGATGCGCCCACCATTTCCAACGACTCTTCTATTGTCGACAGCAGGTTGAAATTAAAGTTTTCCAGCCCGTGCTCGCTGGCGAAAGAACCGCCAATCAATTCCATCCCCAGTGCTCCGCCCAAATATACGGCCGCGGACAGGATGAATCCTATTCGGGCTTTTGTGGTCAGGTTTTTCAGGAACTTTAGGAATAAAAATCCGAGGAAGATGATTGCGACCAACGCCGGAATTACCCAGGTGAAATAAAAATAGGAGGGCAAATCGTCGCCCAATTGCTGGCGTACGGGCGTCATCAATTTCTCGTGGATGCATGCGCCTTCATCAAAGGTGAGGAATAAGAATCCCACAGTTAAAAAAATCCAGGTGCCCAGAAGCGCGGCTTTTTCTTTCTTCTTTACCATTGTGATCAGCGCTAACAGCAGGCAATCGATAAATAACAGGAAAACCGAATAGATAGAAGGCAGACTTAATTCCGTATCCACATCCCATAAAGCGATGGTTTTGGTCAGATCGGCGTGTTTGAAATAAGTTAGGTATTGGCAGTACAAGCTGGCGGCTGCCAGCAGCAGGGCAATGCCGGTTAAAATCCAAAAGATCTGTTTTGGGCTGATGCGGATTTCTCGTGCAGGAGAATTCCCACCTGAGAGCGGTTGTTTACTATTCATGTGGATGACCTTGTTTTATTAGAACACGTAAATTATACAAAGATTCTGGTTAAATAGGCAGGGCTGTTTTCAGCGGCTTGCGAACGGACTTAACCGAAGCGGCCTTGTACGTATTCTTGCGTGCGCTTGTCCCGCGGATTGATGAACATGCTTTCCCCATCGGTGTATTCCACCAACTCGCCCTGCAAAAAGAAAGCAGCTTTATCAGCCATGCGCGCGGCTTGCTGCTGGTTGTGCGGTACCAGTAAGATGGTGTAATCCTTTTTAGCCGTTTCAAGGAATTCCTCGATTTTCGCGGTGGAAACCGGGTCGAGGGCTGAGGTGGGTTCGTCCAGCAGGATCACTTCCGGTTTCAACGCTAGCACGCGCGCCAGGCACAACCGCTGCTGCTGCCCGCCGGAGATGGAGGCAGCCGGATCGTCCAGCCGGTCGTAAATCTCATCCCACAATACAGCCTCGCGCAGGGCTTGTTCCACGCGTTCGCTTAATTTCTTCTTATCGCGCATTCCGGCCACTTCCAGGCCGAAACTGACATTCTCAAATATGGTCAGCGGCAGGGGAATGGGGCGCGAGAAAACCACGCCGATGCGCCGCCGCAGCTCAACCACATCCGTATCCTTGCCGAGGATATTCAGATCACCCATGCGGACTTCGCCGCGCATCTCATCAACGTCCGAAAGGTCAATCAAACGATTGAGCACTTTCACGAGGGAGGATTTTCCGCCCCCGGAGGGGCCAAAAGCCACTGTGATCAGGTTCGGTTGAATATCCAGGCTGACGCCCTTAAGAGCCTCTTTCCCGTCGGAGTAGCGCAGATACAGGTCGCGGATTTGGATTTTAGGTTCGGTCATTACCATTGCCTCTTGGCGCGCGCGCGCGAACGGATCAGGGACGCGATCAGGTTCATGCCCAGCACGAAAACCATCAGCACCAGCACAGTACCATACTGGACGCCGGAAGACATGCCCGGTACTTGTGTCGAGATCACATAAATGTGATAAGGCAGCGCCATGGTAGCGTCTAATGGAGAGGAGGGCAGGTGCGGCAGGTAAAAGGTTGCGCCCGTGAACAGGATCGGCGCGGTTTCACCCACAGCCCGCTCCAGCCCCAGGATAATACCGGTTAGAATGCCCGGCAGGGCTTGCGGCAGGATCACGCGCGTAATGGTTTGCCACTGCGTGCCGCCCAGCGAAACGCCGACCACGCGGAAGCGGTAAGGCACGCTGCGCAGGGCTTCTTCGGTCGTGGAAATGATCACCGGCAGGGTCATAATGGAAAGCGTCAGCGAAGCGGATAGGATGCTGATGCCGAAGTTGCAGAATAATACGAACAGGCCCAGGCCAAACAGCCCATACACAACGGAGGGCACGCCTCCCAGGCTGATAATGGCTACGCGGATGAACCGTGTCCAGTAGCTGTCCTGCGCGTATTCCGACAGGTAAATGCCGGCTGCGATGCCCAGAGGGATGGAAAACAGGGCTGTGCCGGCCATCAGGTAAAACGTGCCTACGATGGCGGGCAGAATGCCGCCGGCGCGCATACCGTCGCTGGGCATGCTGGTCAGGAATTCCCAACTGATGTGCGATCCGCCTTTGACGATGATGTAAACAATTATCCCCAAAATCGGCAGGACTGTGATTAGCGAGATCAGGCGTATGAACGAGAAGCCGATTTTTTGAGACTGTTGGCGTGTGATGCCAAAACGGGATTCTTTCGGTTCCGGGTAGCGTCTCATGAGATCACCTGGCCTCTCTCCTGCTTGGATTTTCCCTGGACGGTGGAGGAAGAAATGTTAATGATCAGGGAGAAAATAAACAGGATGATGCCGATGAAGAACAGGACGTGGTAATGCACACTACCGCTGGCCACCTCGCCCATCTCGGATGCGATTGTGGCGGTCATGGTGCGCACCGGCATGATGACGGATTTCAGGCCGGAGAAAGTGGTGGCGGCGTTGCCGGTCACCATCATGACGGCCATGGTCTCGCCCAGCGAACGCCCGATACCCAGCATCACGGCGGTTAGCAGCCCGTTGCGGGCAGCCGGCAGCACCACGCCCCAGATAGTCTGCCATTGGGTGGCGCCTAACGCATAGGATGCGTCGCGGTAGGAGTTGGGCACTGCGTACAGCGCGTCCTCGGCAATGGAGACAATCGAGGGAATCGCAATCATGGCCAACAGGATGCTGCCACTAAGGGCGGTCAGCCCGGTGGGCAGGTTGAAGAATTCCCGCAGGAAGGGTGACAGCGCCTGGATGCCGATGAAACCCAATACCACTGAGGGGATGCCTGCCATGATTTCCACGGTCGGCTTGAGGATTTCCTTCACATTTTTTGGCGCGATTTCGCCGATGTAAATGGCCGTGCCGATGCCCAGGGGCAGCGCGATCAGGATGGACGTAAACGTAACCACCAGCGAACCGCTGATTAACGGC
>SWCC01002926.1_pt1 | contig 11898 bp, 10 predicted proteins | sample 4692971 | NCBI WGS metagenome assembly SWCC01 (sample SAMN10267277, study PRJNA491770) | bioreactor metagenome | isolation source: DHS bioreactor inoculated with subseafloor sediment | place: Japan: off Shimokita Peninsula | collected 2006-08 | reverse complement strand
ACTTCTCCACGGTATTGGGGACGGTTCCTATTACCCGCCCCGCGCCGGCCTTCTCTTCATATGTAGAAAGCCCTTTAGGGCTGACCTTTACTTTGGCGCTAAGCTTTCCGCCCGCCTTAATATAACCGTAACCCGTTTCCGCCCGGTGCGGCTTGATGCCGAGAGCCGTTATGTATTCTTCCCCCGCGGCAGTTTCCGCTTTTTTGAGAGCCGCGATAAACTTAGCCTCGTCCTTTATCAGATGATCCGCCGGAAAAACGAAAACCGAGGGATTCTCCGCCGGATTATCATTTTTTGCTCCGCCGCGGGAACCTGCCTCAATCGCCCGCACGCCCAGAGCAATGGCCGCCGCCGTATTTTTCCCCACGGGCTCCGCAAGAATATTCCCCAGAGGAAAATTTACCCCGCCCTCCTTAAGGTGATCCCTCAGCAGAAAACGGTATTCCCTGTTTGACACAATAAACACATTTTTCAAGCCCGCCAGCTTAACGCCCCTTGAAACAGCCGCCTGAAGCAAACTCTTCCCCTGCGCCAAAGCTGAAAGTCCGCCGGCACGGGTCGTTTCATCTGCCTGGCAGGCTCCGCCGCGACCGCCTATCCTCAGAAAAAACTTGGGGTAATTCTCCCGTGACACCGGCCACAGCCTCGTGCCCTTTCCCCCGGCCAGAATCATAACCTTCCTGTTTTTTTTCATAATGTCCTCTCTAATATTCTCAATTTCTTTTTTGCCATATATGCAAAATTTGTTAGCGACAACTTTGCTCCTTTCAATTCTGAAAAAGCAATAATTCTTAAACTGCACTTTGCTTTATATTAAATTAAAGCAAAAGTTAACTTTATTTTAAATCGGAGCCTGTTTTTAGCCCGACATCAATACCTGCCGTAATATCAAAGGGGACGGTTCTGGTTTTCATTTGCTTTTTCTCTAAATTCCCGTTCCCTCAACCAGACGAGGCAGTTGTTCCGCCATATAAAGAGGCACAGAAAGTATTTTATCAAAATAAGACAGCTTGGCCTGCGAAAAACGTATTCCGAGCTTTGATTTTTTACTCTCGATGAACATTCTTAACGATTTGAGTTTGCCTTCTTTACCCGATTTTACTTCTACGGGAAATATTTCTGAGCCAATGCTTATCACATAATCAACTTCTGCCATACTGTTTTTTTCTTCGCGCGCCCAAAAATAAAGGCGGGGGGGCCGGTGTTTGTCCGAATAAGCTATCAGTTCCTGTCCGATGAATTGTTCCGCCGCCCCGCCGGCATTTATTTGCATTAAATCTTTTTCAACACTTAATTTACCCTGCAGACCGCAGGAATTCTGCATCAGACCGATATCCAGAAAATTTAACTTGAACTTCCGTTCATTTATTTGTGCGCCGAGAGGAAGCCCTGAGGCGTGTGTTAAATATATCGGTTTGATAATCCCTGAGAGAGTCAGCAGATTTAGGGCATTTTTCAAATCTCTTGAGCGGGTATCAGGATCAATGGTTGAATATTTTATTCTTTGCCCTGTTAAACGAGGGGTCATATCAAAAACTTTTTGCAAGTATTGGTGTTGAGAAATTTTGGCATATTTTCCGAAATCGCTCCTGTAAGTTTGTAAAATAGCGGTTTGAATCCTCTGGCAACTCAGCAAATCATTGCTGTCCAGATATTCTTTCAGCGCCGCAGGCATTCCTCCGACAATGAAATATCCGCGAAGCAACTCAAGAAGTTTTTCATGGATGGCGTCATCTATCGAATCGGTCAATTTAACTTCAGAAAGAAACTGTCTCAATTGCTTGTTGCCCGTTGCCGCCAGATATTCGGAAAAAGACATCGGCTCCAGATAAATAAAGTGGACTCTTCCGACCGGCATCTTAAAGTCGGGGCTTCTCAGCGCAAATTCAAGGAGTGAGCCGGCGGAAATCACAGCCAGATTAGGTCTTTTCTCCTTAAAATATCGGAGGGCCGTAATCGCCTCAGGACACTCCTGTATCTCGTCCAGAAACAATAAAGTTTTACCATCTACGATCTGAACTCCAAGCAGCAATTGGAGTTTATTAATAATTTCTGCGGGGTTCAAGGTTTGAAAACATTCCTTTAACTTCGGCTGGAACTCAAAGTTGACCACTACGCAGTTTTGAAAGTTGTTTTTCCCAAATGACTCAACGAGATAACTCTTACCCACCTGTCTGGCGCCTCTGATAATCAGCGGATATCTATCCCGCTGCGCCTTCCAGAAAATTAGTTCTTTTTCAATATCTCTATACATTGTTCACCTCAAAGGATTATTCAGCATCCTATCCCTGCCCTTATTCTGGCTAAATTATGGGGTTACTATAGCCTTCTTTTGGCTAAAATCAAGGGTGAAAACATTAATCTCTTTCAAACATAGGAATATTATACAAAGAAATGACACAAAATCAAGGCCCCGCCCTTTATTTTAAATTGTAGCCTGTTTTTAGGCCGACATCAATACCTGCCGCAGCACAGAAAGTGGAGCTTACAAAACGTCTTCGTGTTTGCCCACTCTCGCGATAATTATTGTATTACCTTCCACTGCGTAAAGAGCGCGGTATTTCATGGTAATAGAAAATTCCCAGAGATCACTGCCTTGAATCTTTTTATGCCTTAAGGAGGGGTAATGAGGATTTTTTAAAAGCATCTCCAGAGAAGAGAAAAATTTATCCCTGATGTTCTTTGGAAGTTTGAATAACTTTTTCTCTATATTCCCGGGGATGACGTAATATTTTATCTTATTTTGCACTGAAGTATTTTCTCATGTCTTTAATGCTTTTGAATTTCTTAAAATCACCTTTTTCAATATTTTCTTGTGATTTTCTAATTTCAGATTGGCATTTTTCTGTCCAGAAATAAGCCTGTTTTTTGTTTCGCAAAACCACCGGAGCGAAAATAACTTTTTTATTGCGGACTTCAAAATTAACCAAGTCGCCTTCGTGCAAGCCGATAGCTTCCCGGACATACTTCGGTACTGTAATTTGAAAGTGGCGCGCCACTTTTGAAACACCTGCGGTTACAGTCATAATAATCACCTCCTAATAATAAAATAGTAGAAATTACTAATTTTGTCAAGGCAGGAGATAGTTTCGCAGATTTTTCTCAAAGTCAATATGCGCTATATACCCGCCCTCTTTCTTCGCGCCTTTCACCATCTTTTTACATTTCAATAGTCATTTTGTCGAATGATTCCTCCATTTCTATGGTAACCGCCCTAAACAATTCGCCCAAGCTCTACCGTAAATTGCCGCAGCAGATTTTTGCTGTTCAAATGCGAAACAGCATACCCGCGCGCTTTTTGTCCAAAATCTTCTTTTTTGCGCGGATCTTTATACATTACCATTATTGCTTCCAGCATCATTTCCGCATTTTCCGGTTCCACCGCTATTCCACCGCCCGATTCTTTTATCACATTATAAAGTTCACTCCCCTGATTAGCCCCTGCAACAACAGGCCTACCGCTCGCCATTATTCCCAGAAGTTTGGACGGCATAACAATATCCGTTATTTTTTTTCGCTGGGGAATCAGACAAACATCTGCCGCCGCCAGCATATAAGGCAGCATCTCTTTTGATTGAACAGGAAGAAACAAAACATTATTCAGGTTTAATTCACTGTATTTATTTATCAAATCTTTTTTGTATGCACCATCGCCGGCAATGACATAAACAATATTTTTATTGCCCGTTGTTTTTAAGGCCATTTCCAACACAACATCCCAACCTTGTTTCATCCCGATGTTACCAGCATAAAGCGCAACAAATCTGTTCCCCAATTTGTTATCAGTTCTAAATTTATTATCCCTTTCCATTGGTTTTATATGCTCTGTATTCACCCAGTTAGGGAACAGCAAAACTTTATTCGAATCTATTCCTTTGGAAATAACTTTATCTCTCATTCCACCGCTTATAACCGAAACCGCCGCTGCCGAATCATAAATAAATTTTTCAATACCATACAGCAAGCTCAAAACCATCTTGTTTTTTATCATGCCCAATTCCGCCGCCGCATCCGGCTGTAAATCCTGTATGTGAAAAACAAAAGGCATTTTCTTGAGTTTACTTATAACACAAGCCGCTATACCCAATCCCAACGGCGGAGAAACAACAATCATCAAATCAGCCCGCGAGGAAAAAATCAAATTTATAAATGACGAAATTATAAATGTCGCTTCATGTAAAATACGGGTCTTAGCGCTAATTTTATGCGGCACATACACATACGAACGTTTCAATTTAACACCGAGGACTGTTTCTGTTTTAAAAACTTTTTTTCTGTATTCTTGTTTAATTTCCCATTCAGGATAATACGGGAAACCTGTAAATACCGTCACCTGATGTCCCTGGCTTTGTAAATACTCGCACATCTCAGTCGTATAAACCCCTATTCCCGTAAGTTCGGGAGAGTAATTTATACCAATAACAAAAAGTTTCACCTCAAGCCGATAATCTGAATTTTGTTGCCGAATCTTCCGAAAAGAGCATTGCCCAGCAAAAAACCAAACTTGTATAACTGAAACAGCGCCGGCAATCCTAAAATTTTAAATATTATCCCCGGCTCATGCGGGTAATACATTATGTAGCGTTTCACAAAAACTTTTTTAAACCCCGCTTCCTCCAGCCATTGTCTGGTTTCTTTTTCTTCTAAACGGTAAACAAAATCAGGGCCTTCATATCTCAGTGATATCCCCAGCAAAATTGCAATCTCCGTTATAAAAGATTTTGCGGGCTCAATAATTATTATTCCTTTTCTGCTAACACGCGCCATTTCCCGCACCGCTTTAGCGGGGTCTTTTACATGATGTAATCCATCGTGAACTGAAACAATATCAAAACTATCATTTGGAAACCTAAGTTTTTGAGCATCGCCTTGTTCAAATTCCGCTTGAAATTCATATTTTACTTTTCTCTGATTGGCACGAGTCACAGCCTCTTTAGAAAACTCTATTCCTGTTACTCTCGCGCCTTTGGCAGCATAGTATTCCGAAACCATTCCCGACCCGCAGCAGAGATCAAGAAGTTTCAAACCTTCAAGTTCAACAGACAATTTCTTTATTGCTTTATCGAGTTTATAGCTTATCAGATAATTATATAGTCTGCCCGCTCCATGCGGCCTGTCAATTTCAAATTCTTTATTTAACAAAATTTACCTCCCAATTATCCATACGTTTCACCCGCCCTAACAAGCATCTTCTTCATTCACTGTAATGCATAGCGATGTTAATAACTTCTTTGTATATTTTCCACAACTTTTTGCTTTCCATAAATCCATGAAAATTTATAGGCTGTATCGTTACCTTTTTCAAAGTTTGCTGTTTTATTCTACTTGTGTTACCCAGAAAAAACACTATCATTCTTATTGTTACTCCTATGATTATCATGCCTTTCACTATATAATAATAAAAACTACCATGATGTTTTTTAAAAAAATGGAACAAACTTTTGTAACGACTCAATATCATTGAGCCAATATTTTGTTTTGTGCTTTCCCCCCCTAAATGAATTATAGTGGCACCCGGAAAAAAATATATTTTCCAGCCATGTTGTTTTATTCTATAGCACCACTCCCCTTCTTCAATAAACATGAAAAAATTTTCATCAAGTAAACCAATTTCATCAATTGTTTCTTTTCTAACCATAAGGCAAGCGCCTAAAATAATATCAACTTCCGTTGGAGCAGCCGTATCCATATAACGCGCAAAATTACTTTTCGATATTTTATATAATATTTTTCCAAATTTTTTAATTTTTAAACTATCAAGCGCTTTGCCCAACATTATAGCATGCAAAAATTCCTTAAAAGCTGTAGGAAAACCACACCAAGACCGCTGAGCCAATCCATTGCCCCCTAACACCTTACACCCAACAACTCCAACGTCCGAATGCTGTTTCATAAATTTACACATCTTATCTAAGGAACCCTTCAAAATTATGGTATCGGGATTTAAAAGCAAAATATATTTTCCCTTAACCATTTTAATCGCCTGATTATTGGCTCTCGCAAAACCTACATTTTCTTTATTCGTCACTATTTGAAGAAAAGGGAATTTTTCCTTCAGCATAACCACACTTCCATCAGAAGAAGCATTATCAACTACAATTATTTCAAAAGAAGTCTTTATATCTGTATTATAGATAGAATACAAACAATTTTGTAACAACTCTTGCGTATTCCAATTAACTATAATTATAGAGAGGATTGGATTCATAAAAGCTCCCATTTATTGTTTAATTTAGCATATAGTTGTGTATATTGATGCACTACTCTATCTATAGCGTAATAGCTTTCTGCTAATTTTAAACAATTTAAACGCATTTTTTTATATGAATTAAAAAAATGCTGTAATATCCTTTTTGTCTCATTTGAATCGCCAAAATCGATTACAGCTCCAACTTTATGCATTTCTACAAAATTAGCTATATTAGATGTATTTCTGCTGACTATGGTTGGCAAAGCGCTCGCCATATATTCAACAAATTTAACAGGGCAAGAAACTTGATTCACAATGGAATATTTTCTGGGCAATATTCCTATATCCCCAATTGCTAATAATTTGGGAATATCAAACCACTGAACATTAGTAATCAAATAATCATCCTTTGTCAACTTATTTTCTGTAAAACATCTCTGCAAAAAGGAAATATCATCTATAGTCGCAATTAAAAAGAAAGCATTGGATTTTACCATCTTAATAGACTTACAAATTTTCGCCAACATCCTTTCGCCAGTCCATCGCTGGAAAGAACCTGAATAGATAACCACAAATTTTGAGTTTAAATTATATTCATCTCTCCATTGAAGCCGATATTTGTGTCGATAACTGAACGTTTTCATATCAACGCAACATGGTATCACCGTGACTTTTGCTTCATTAGCTATAGAGCGAATATGTTCAGCAAATACTTCAGAAACCACCACGACAGAATCTGCCTGCTCAACAAGAATCTTTTCAAATCTCTTCCATCGTTTAAAGGGAACAGATTCTTCCCTCCAATAACCAGCTAAAATTCCTTCCTCTGGATAAATCCCTCGCATATCGAATAAAAGCATTCGTCTTAGCAATTTTTTAGCTATAAGCCCTATTAATGCAGCGGGATAACTTCGTGCATGAATAATATCTATCCTTTTCATATAGACAAAATAAACTGCGATAGGTGCACTTACCCATAATAAAAATGTTATAAAATATTTTTTTCCCATCCATTTATTCCGGATAAAAGCTGGCACCACTTTAAGTTGAATTCCATCCTTTGCTAATTCGCTTTTAAGGTATAGTATTTTTTTGCGACGCGTAAAAATCCAATAAAAAGGCACAAATGATAATAATGTAATTCTTTTACTGTCATCAACTTGCCGAACTTTTTTCAGCACAGTAGTAACCTGACTTTTGAAAACACCGTTCATACATATATCCTCAAGGTATGTAATATACAATATATTGCTATGCATTTTGCTTCATTATTTCTTGAAAGCCTATATGTTGGCGAGGAGACGACAGATTGTTTTTGTTTTTTACCTTTTTACTCAATATTTCAACTGTAGCTATCATAGTTCCAAAAATAAATATTATTCGATAATGCGTAAGACAACTAGTCAAAAAGGTAACAATAAAAAATCCGGGCAAAATAGATATTAACATAACGGATGCCCCCTTTAAAAAAGGAGTTTCTATATTATCCAAATTTTTAGCAATATATATAATCCTTCGAATGGGAATACTAATTACCCACAAGAAGAGAAATAGTCCCACAATTCCTGTTTTCCCTATAAGCGTTAAATAACTGTTATCAATATATAATCCTTCCAATCCATCCGTATGCGTAAAAAATAGAGTCCCTAACCCGCAACCCAAAAACGGATTCTGCTCTATTATGTTTACTAAATATTTATTATCTTCAAGTCTTATACGAAAACTACCGCTTTCTGTTATTCGGGAAACGCTCTTAATGCGATTTAGCATAGCGTTCTTCCAAGATTCAGTCAGAAATAAAGACGCAATATGTTTCATCGCCAACATATTCAAACAAATAAGCATAAGCAAAATTACTGTCCTTTTTGCTAACCAGCGCAATTTCCGGCGATTCAAATAAATAATCGAAAAAAACAAGATAATAAGCGACAAAAAGGTAGTTACCCAGAGAGCTCTTCCCTGAGATAATATCAGTTGGCATACCAACGGTATAGAAATAACTGCATATAAAATTTTATTGAATATTTTGGGGGAATAATAGATTAAAGCAAACAATAACGGAATAACTATTACGCTTAATGTGCTAGTCCTGAAACCAATCCTATATTCTTCTTGTAGAAAATTCGACAAAAAATAATTTTTAAAGACAAACACACTTACTATTTCTAACGAGTAGATTAACATACCAAATATTAGTATTTTACACAGTAGTTCTATTCCTTTGTACGAGCTTACAATACTCATAATTGGAAAAAAAATGCTATAACACATAAGTGTGCGAAAATCACTTGCGATATATTTAAAAGAGTTGGAATTCAGAGATCCAATGAAAATTGAAAATATTATGTAAACATACCAAGTAATCAACGGTAGATTTAATTTTGACTTAACAATTTTAAACTTTCCAATCAGCAGCCCCATCAACCACAATAAAATAATTATTGCATAGAGTAACTCTAATATGTGAATATAGTGTTCCCCCGTATAAACAGAAAACATATGATCAAGCTGAGTATTCCCCCCCGGAATTATTATCACACCTATAATTAATAAACTTATCAAAGCTTTCATTATTCTATTGTTTTTCATTAAACGGTATGTTTTCTTTTTTAGCCACGATAGAAACAGTATCACCTATCGGAATAATTTTCAACACATTATTAATTAGCATTTTAAAAAAAGGGAAAAACTTACTTTGAAGGGCATTTTCGTTAAATCTTTTATTTGCCTCGCGTACAACATTTAATTTTGTTTTCTTAGTGGACAATCTAATTTTCTGTAGGCCTTTCTCCATAATTGGATATGGCTCGAGTCCATGCGTCACAATTTTATCTATTTTAAAACCGGTTTTTATTAATAGTTTTCTCAAAGTATGTGGAGTAAAATAATACAAATGTCTTTCGGGAGAAATTGCCCTCCATTCTTCTTTAAGGACAATTCTACTAAGCCCATTAAAATTAGGCGTATTAATAATAGCAATTCCCCCAGGGCGTAATATTTTCAACAAAATACGTAAAACTTTTATCGGATTATCCAAATGCTCTATTACATGATTCATATATATTACATCGAAGTAATTCTCTGAAAAACAAGTTTGTTCTAACGAGCCCGTGAAAACTTGTAAATTCAGTTCTTCTCTGGCAAATTTTGAAGCCCATTGCGAAATTTCAACTCCGGATACTTGCCAGCCTTTTCGTTTGGCCGCCTCTAAAAAAATCCCTTCTGCACAACCAACTTCTAATAACGTATTTTGTAATCTATATCTGTCTAAATTTACGAATAAAGATATTTTCATCATTTGCCGAATTTCTGTTTGCAAATTTTTATAGTTTTTATAATAGAAATATTCTTCTGAATACAAATCATCTGAATTTTTCTCATTCATTATTTCTTGCACATAAACCAAATTGCATTTTTTACATTTAACTATATGATAATCGCCTATCTTATATAAAACGGTTGTATCCCCGCGTTTACACAAATTACAATATTTTTTTTCAAACTTCATACTTACATCTCTCCCCATAATTATTTTCTCTTACAATAATTTCACTTTTCACATTATCTTCCGCTATACTACGCTTATAGACTCATAAATATTCGTTAATTTGTCCATAACGTCTCTAATATCATAATTGTTTTCAATATGTTTTCTGCCAGCTAAACCAAATCGGAACCACAAGTCGGAATTTTGCATAATATATTCCAGCTTTTCCGCTAAAGCATTGATATCTCTTTCGGGAACCAAAAAACCGCTTTTTCCGTTAATTATTACTTCAGGAATATCACAATGCATCGTGGAAATTACAGGCATACCTGATGCGGAAGCTTCAATAAGAGATACAGGAGCGCCGCCTTCGTTATCTCCATCTGCGGCATGAATACTCGGATGAATAAATATATGATGTCTATATAATTCTTCCAAAAACACAGAATGCGGTTGATAACCCATCATGTTAATGCATCCTTGTAAATCATACTTATTTATTACTGTCAAAATTTGTTTTTTTTCCCGCGACTCAGTGTTTTGACGGCCGGCGCCCCCTATGATTGTTAGAAATAAATTTTTATATTTATTTCTAACTTTAGCGAATGCTTCAATAGCATAAGGGATTCCTTTTTTCTCTCTAAAACTAGCGGATAATAAAATTTTCACCTTTCCGTCAAGTCCGAGTTTTCTCGGCACAAATTTAATTTTCTCAAGATCTATTCCCAAATGCTGCACCTTTATTTTTTTGTCTGGACAACCCAGTCCAATTAACGATTTTTTCATATAATTACCTTCAACAAGAAAAAGTTCGCCCTCTGCAAAAAGTTTTTTATATTTTTTCTTCCACTGTGGTTTTTGCTGTGGCAATAAACTTAAATCGAAACCATAAAACGTGGTTATTAAAGGCACTTTTAAAATCTTTTTAACGATTAAACAATCATAACCCGATGTTCCAAAATGAGCATGAATTAAGTCAGGCCTATCTTTCATTAAATAAAATACTTGTGGAATATAAAAACCAAATATCTTATTCCACCCTTTATTAAAAAAAGTCCACGGATCTATTAAATTTTTAAACTGCAATGATCTAATTTTAATGTTTTCATCACCATAAATATCAAGATTCTCAGTTTTATGGGCATAAACAATATAATGATAAATTTTGAGATTTTTTATCTGTTCATATATCCAATTCTCTGTGATTGGCAAATATGAAAATGATATATAGTGAGCAATTGTTTTCATGTTTTTACTTTTATTCCTGCCATTTTGAATCCATCAATTATTAAATCTTTTTCTTTTAAGTAAAAAAAACTGCCATAAACCGCAATACCCGCAACAATAGAAAAAATTAAACTGAATATATCCTGTAGATTAGCCGGTTTGAAAATTAAATATTTAGCAATTAAAACAAATAAAATAATTAACCCCGCTCCAAGGCTTTGGTTTATAAATTGTTTTAAAAATTGTCTCCATTTTAAATCTATCAGATTATTAGTTATATTCTGAATTATCGGAAATAAAATAATTCCGGTAACCGCATATGCTAATGCCACACCAACAATACCCCATTTACTCCCGATATAAAATGCCGTAGCGCAACAGACCACCGTAAAACAATTCCACTTAAAACCTATGTCCGACCTGCCTTTTGCATACAAAATTGAGCCAACCGTTGTTGCTACAGATTGCAATGCTCCCACAAAACAAAGTATCTGTAAAACCGGTATTGTTGCCGACCATTTTTGCCCATATACAACATTGATAAACTCAGGGGCAACAGCAAATAAACCAGCCATCATTGGAAATGTTACTAATGAAATATACTTGAGTATTTTCAAATAACCTTTTTTGATTTTTTCATTATTATTCTGCACTATTGAAAACGCAGGGAAAGACACTTTCCCAATCGCACCGGATATTTTTGATACAGGGAACAGCATTAATTGATATGCAAGGATATAATATCCTAATGCTTCAGCGCCTAAAAATCTTCCTATTATTATATAATCCAGATTTCTGTTAAAATAATTAACAATGCGTTCGCCGAAAACAAAAACTCCAAAATTTATAAGATTTTTCATATTTTTAAAAGTGAATGTAAACCGAGGTTTAAAATCAGTAAGTATCCATAACAAAAGCGTTTCCGACAATTGTCTTATTAAAAAGCCGTAAACCAAACTCCAAACCCCAAAACCTTTTATTGCCAAAAAAATAG
>SWCC01005414.1_pt1 | contig 11918 bp, 8 predicted proteins | sample 4692971 | NCBI WGS metagenome assembly SWCC01 (sample SAMN10267277, study PRJNA491770) | bioreactor metagenome | isolation source: DHS bioreactor inoculated with subseafloor sediment | place: Japan: off Shimokita Peninsula | collected 2006-08 | reverse complement strand
AAAAAAAGCGGGCAAGGATATAGTGTTTTCTGATGTAAAAAGCAATGATTTTGTTAATGCAATTCCTGTCTTCAATAACTGGAGAACTGCACATGCTTTTCCAATGCAAATAATGCTAGATTTTTTGCGGAAAAATGCAATCAGGGTTGATCGTCAGGCTTTAGCTGTACAAAGACTCAAAAGAGCCATTTCTATAATTGGTAAACTGATGCGAGAAAAAAATATGAGCCTGAGCCGCATGGAAGATATCGCGGGTTGCCGAGTTGTTGTTGATAAGATCGGCCATGTAAAACAAATTTTCTTGTCTCTACAAAATAGCAAAACTAAAAATATTTTGTATCGAGCCAGAGACTATATTTCTAATCCGAAAGAGTCAGGTTATAGAGGCATTCACTTGATATTTAAATACAATGGGAATAAAGAAAAATACAAAGGAATGGCAGTGGAACTACAGATAAGAAGTAAAATTCAGCATTCTTGGGCTACTGCTGTAGAAGTTGTTGGAACATACACAAAACAAGCACTAAAAGCAAATTCTGGAGAGGCGATATGGCTCGATTTTTTTAAATACGTTAGTGTAGAATTTTCTAAACTCGAAAATTGCCGTGTTGACAAGAGATATGAAGGAGTGGATACCTTTTCAAAAATGCACGAACGTATTAAAAAGCTAGGTCTATCTGAACGACTAAAAGCTTTTAAAATTGCTACAAAGGTCTTAACTCAAGATAAGGAAAAAGGATCAGGCTACTTTATTGTTCGGCTTGATTTAGATAAAAATGTTGTCAACTATATTCGATTTGGAAAAAGCCAACTTCAACAAGCCACGGAATTTTATAATAAGCAAGAGGGAATGTATAAAAACGATTTAAATAGCGATATAGTTTTGGTTTCAGCTGGCTCAGTGAGAGATTTAAAAAGGGCGTATCCAAATTATTTCGCAGATACAGATGTTTTTGAAAAGTATTTAGCGGAAGTATATAAGGCTAACAAGCGAAGAACCGGGTCGGCGTCGTTGGACAACGCTTTACAATAATACATTTTACTCTTTCAGTTCAAAACTGCAACAATAAAATTACGTTTATTAGCCCGTTAACTTGGAGAAATCTAATCTCTGTGTCGGAAAAAGCCATGGCCGGTTAGTGGGCTGAAGCTACATTTCTTTAAGAGCCAGAAATTTGGTAGAATACGACTATGAGCAACAATAAAAATCAAAGTTTTTTGAAATGCGAAAATAAGTCACGAAAGTCAACCTCTGGCACCATTTGCGCTGGCACCATTTGCGCATTATGAGGAACTTGCAGAATTGAAAGAAGACCTAAACGAAAAATTTAAGGAAATATTGGATATTGTAAAGATAAATGAAGATCATAATCAGGCTGCGATTCCGGTTCAGGAGTGAGAATAATATAAGCAAGGGGAATAAATATGTCAAATAATTATAATAAACTGTCATCCTTTATTTGGAATGTCTCAGACGATGTTCTAAGGGGGTTATTCAAGCCACATGAATATGGTGACATTATACTGCCATTTACAGTTCTAAGGCGATTAGATTGTGTTTTAGAACCACACAAGGATGAGGTGTATAAGATCTATGAAAAATATAAAGCCAAATTAGATGACCCAACCCCCATCATAAAAAACCGAATTAAAACTGCCTTCTTTAACCATTCCAAATATGATTTGAACCGTTTGAAATCCGATCCCCAGAATATTTATATTAACTTTCAGAATTACTTGGGTGGTTTCAGTGATAATGTTATTGAGATTATAGAGAATTTTCAACTGGAGAAACCGGTTGAGAAATTGAATAAAAATAACCGTCTGTTTATTCTTATAGATAAATTAACAGAAGTTGACCTGCATCCTGATAAGGTTTCTAACCGGGATATGGGACTTATTTTTGAGGAGCTGCTAAGGAAGTTCTCTGAAATGTCTAACGAGACAAGCGGGGAGCATTACACTCCGAGAGATGTAGTTCGTTTACTGGTTTCCCTTGTGTTTTCACCGGATAAAGATAATTTGATGGGTAGTGGCAAAGTCAGAAGCATTTTTGACCCGTGTTGCGGAACCGGTGGTATGCTGACGGGTGGCAAGGAATATATTTACAACAATATCAATTCGAAGCTAAAGCTTCGCTTGTTAGGACAGGAACTGAATCCACAAACCTATTCTATATGTAAATCAGATATGCTGATAACTGATGACGATCCAGATAATATCCGTTTGGGTTCTTCTCTCTCTGATGACAAGTTTCAAGGTAAAAAATTTGATTATATGATTACCAATCCGCCATTTGGTGTAAGTTGGAAATCCGAACAAGAATTTATTGAAACCGAGCAACAGAATCCCAATGGTAGATTCTCTGTTGGAACCCCGCGAACATCTGATGGGGCTTTGTTATTCCTTCAACATATGATTTCTAAAATGGAAACAAAAGGGAGTCGTATCGGGATAGTGTTTAATGGTTCTCCATTATCTACGGGTTCTGCCGGCAGTGGGGAATCAGAAATCAGAAAATGGATTATTGAGAATGATTGGTTGGAGTGTATTGTGGCGCTTCCAGATCAGTTATTCTTCAATACAGGTATTTCCACTTACGTTTGGATTGTAACGAACAAAAAGTCTGATCTAAGAAAAGGTAAAGTTCAATTGCTAAACGGGACATCATTTTTCAAACAGATGAGGAAATCATTAGGAAACAAACGGAAAGAGATAACAGATGATAATAGAAATACTTTGTTGAAAACATATTTAGACTTTAAGGAGAGTGGGAACAGTAAGATTTATCCTAATGAATATTTTGGTTATTCAAAGGTAACAATAGAGCAGCCCGTGATGAAAAACGGTAAAGCGGTCAAGGATAAAACAAAAAATCTAAAACCGGATACCAAGAAACGGGATTATGAAAGAGTTTCTCTAATGGACGATGTTGACGAATATTACCAAAGAGAAGTAAAACCACACCTACCAGATTCTTGGATGGATAGAAGTAAAGATAAAATTGGATATGAAATCAACTTCACCAAGTATTTCTATAAATATCAACCACTGCGGTCATTGGAAGATATTACCCAAGACTTATTGGAATTGGAAAAGGAAACAGAGGGGTTGATGAAGGATATTATTTCCGAATGAAACCATATACATTATATAAAGACAGTGGAGTAAAATGGATTGGGGATATCCCAAGTAGTTGGGAAAAGTCTAAGTTGAAATATATTTCTCTTTTATATACAGGAAACAGTCTAAATGATAGCCAAAAAAGTATGTATGATAGTGATAATCAAAATGGAATTCCATATATATCATCAAAAGACATAGATGTTGATTATCATACTGTCAACTATGATAATGGATTAAGAATACCACCTGAAAATAATCCACTAAAAGTTAGTCCAAGAGGTAGTTTCTTATTATGTGTAGAAGGAGGAAGTGCAGGAAAAAAAATAGCTTTTCTTGATAGGGATGTTTGTTTTGTAAATAAACTCTGTTGTTTTGATTCCACACGGGAAAACAAATTTCAATACTATTTTGTACAAAGTTCTAACTTTCAAGACAAATTCAAATTATCATTAACTGGGCTAATTGGCGGGGTTTCAATTTCTACATTAAGAGAGTTTGAAATCACACTACCTCCTTTATCAGAACAAAAACAGATCGTTAAATTTCTTGACTACAAAACCCAAAAAATTGATGACCATATTGAAAAAACAGAAAAAAAGATTGAATTACTGAAAGAAAAAAGAGTTGCTCTTATCAATCATTGCGTGACTAAAGGATTACAACCGGATGTTGAAATGAAAGATAGTGGAGTGGAATGGATTGGAGAGATTCCGAGTGCGTGGGTTGTATGTCAAATAAAGCAATATATTGAAAATATTACAGATGGAGCACATATATCACCTGATACTTCGGAAGAGTCATACCCGTTTATATCAACAGTTGATATAGGTAATGGTGTAATAGATTTTGTAAATTGTCTCAAAACATCAACAGAGAGTTACTCTATCCTCAGTAAACAGGGGTGTCAACCAAAGATAGGGGATGTTTTATTTAGTAAGGATGGAACTGTAGGCAGAACAATGCTGATTGATTGTGAAAAGGAATTTGTTGTTGCGTCATCTTTAATTATTTTGACGCCAAAACAAAATCAATTGGACTCAAAATACTTGAATTATATTCTACAAAGTTCCTATATACTCACTCAAATCAATTCCTTTACAAAAGGTTCTGCATTGAAAAGAGTATCTTTGACGAATCTGAAAAAGGTAAGGAGTTTTTTTCCTTTATTAGATGAACAACAAAAAATAGTTGAATATCTCGATAAAAATATACAAAAGGTCGATGCCAGAATAGAAAAAGAAACCCGGCGAATAGAACTGTTAAAAGAATCCCGTCAATCCCTTATTTCTGAGGTAGTTACGGGTAAACTTGATGTGAGGAGTTGGAAGAAATGACAGCCAAAAACTATCTTGAACAGAATTTTGAAGAGCATATAGAAGAATGCCTTGTCGGTAGCGGTTATTCGTCAATAGACCCGACTACCTATGATAAAAAGCTCTGCTTGGCAGATACGCAATTGTTAGGTTTTATTAAAAAAACTCAACCTGAAACACTTGAAAAACTTGAATTGCAATATGGATCAGAAACAGAAAAAAAACTTATTAAAAGAGTTTCTTCTGAAATTGAAAACAGGGGCGTTATTGATGTCTTGAGAAATGGGGTTAAGGATAGGGGCTGTAGTTTTCATTTAGTTTTTTTTCAGCCAAATAGCGGGTTGAATCCAGAACACAAAGATTTATATAAGCAAAACCGTTTTTCGGTCATCAGGCAACTAAAATACTCTCAAAAAAACGAGAACTCTATTGATATGGGAATCTTTATCAATGGAATACCTATAGTGATGATAGAATTAAAAAACACTCTTACGGGGCAGAATCACATTGATGGAGAAAAACAATGGAAACACGACCGGGATCCAAAAGAATCATTATTCAGATTCAAGCGGAACCTTGTGTATTTTTCTGTGGGGAATGAAAAGGTATCAATGACAACACGATTGATGGGAGGTAATACACGATTTCTTCCGTATAACAAAGATGTTGAAAATCCTGTCAATCCCAAAGGGCATAAAACGCATTATCTGTGGGAGTATATACTGCAACCCAATAGTATGTTGGATTTGATTGAGAATTTCGTTCATATACGGGAGGAACAAGAAAAGAAATACGATCCTAAGGCAAAGAAGATTGTAGAGAAGAAGACGGAAATTCTCATATTTCCAAGATTCCACCAACTTAATGTCGTTCGGAAAATGAAACAGGCTGTGATTGCAGAAGGTGTTGGCAATAATTATTTGATTCAACACACAACCGGAAGCGGTAAATCATTATCTATTGGCTGGTTGTCCCATCTGTTGACATCCCTTTACAGATCACCTACAGATACGTCAGGAATGTTTGATTCTGTTATAGTGATTACAGACAGAAGGGTTTTAGATAAGCAAATACGGAATACTATCAAGCAGTTAGAGCAAACCAAGGGAGTGGTAAATCCGATTGATATCAATTCTCAGCAGTTAAAAGAATATCTTGAAGCGGGGAAATCTATAATTATCACAACCGTTCAGAAGTTTCCCTTTATATCGGAGTCTATATCTAAATTAAAAAGCAAGAAGTTCGCTGTTATCATTGATGAAGTTCATTCATCTCAAAGCGGTGAAACAGCGAAGCACTTGAAAAAATCTTTATCCAAAGCTGTATTGGATGAATATCAAGAAGGTGAAGATAGAGATGATCTTACAGAAGTTGATAAGATGATATTAGATGAAATTGTATCAAGAGGACGGCAGCCACATATTTCATATTTTGGTTTTAGCGGCACTCCCAAGAATAAGACATTAGAAATATTTGGTAGAAAGAATCCCCATGGAAATTTTGTTCCTTTTGATATATATTCAATGAGGCAGAGTATTGCTGAGGGTTTTACTCTTGATGTTTTACAGAATTACACTACCTACGAACGATATTTCCGGCTGAATAAAAAACTTGAAGGGGACAAGGAGTTCCCGGAAAGTCGTGTAAAAAAGATGTTGGTAAAATATGTTGATATTCATAAACACACTATCGCAGAAAAAACGAAAATTATTTTAGAACATTTCATAAATCATAGTTCAACAAAAATAAGTGGTAAGAGCCGGGGAATGCTGGTGACGCGTTCAAGACTTCACTGTGTTAAATATAAACTTGAATTTGATAAACAAATGAAGGAAATGAAATTACCGTATGGGTGTTTGGTAGGTTTTAGCGGCTCTGTGTATGATAAGGATTCTCACAAGGAATATACTGAGGCATCCTTGAACGGATTCCCGGAAAGATTGACACAAGAAAATTTTAAAGATCCCCAACATAGAATTCTTATTGTTTGTAATAAGTTTCAGACCGGATTTGACGAACCTTTGTTGCATACAATGTATGTAGATAAACGCTTGCATGGTCTACAATGTGTTCAAACTTTAAGCAGATTAAATAGAACAATGAGAGGAAAGACGGATACCCTTGTCTTGGACTTTATGAACAAAGCGAAAACAATACAAGATTCATTTCAGCCATATTATCAAGGAACTCTACTTGAAGAGGCAACGGATCCCAATAAACTGTATTCCATTGAACAAGAAGTGAAGAAATATAGTTTGTTCCGGGATGAAACTGTAAGTGAGCTTGTTGAGAAATTTTATGATGATCGAGTTCCTGACGAAGAACTACAACCCATTTTAGACTGTGTTGTAGATGATTGGCAGGCATTAGAAGAGAACGGGAGAGAAGACTTTCGCCATCAGACTCAAAGTTTTATTAGGTTGTATGGGTATATTGCTCAGTTGATAACTTTTACGGATATAAAACTTGAAAAACTATATATCTTTTTGAGATTTCTAAATAAAAAACTTCCCAGGAGAACAACGAATAGATTAGCAGATGTTTTTTCCTATGTGGATTTGGAATATTTTAGAATTGAAAAGAAAGACACGATTCAAATTGTTTTAACTTCAGGAGATGGGGCCTTAGCACCTATTTCGGATGAGGTAGGTGGGGCGGTAATAGATGAACCTACAGATGTATTGTCTAATATTATTAAGGTTCTGAATGACAATTATGGAAGTGATTTGACGGAAGATGATAAGGTCAATTTGGGAAAAATTCAAGTCCTATTGAAAAAGGATGAGGAACTGCGAAAAGTTTATGTGAGTGATAATACAGAGTCCAATAAAAAGTTTATATTTAATAAAGTGTTTGACAAACTGCTGCAAGAAGTGGTGGACGATAGTTTGGATTTTTACAAGAAACTTTCTGAGCCAAAACGGAATGATTATGTCAAAAGAGCGTTGTATAATCACTATTCAGAGGCAAGTAGGGAGAACCCATCATTGTGAAAGTTATGTGGAGAGATAGGCAAAAGGGGACGTCTTTGATATTGTGAATTAACCTATGGATGAGACAAAACATAATAAGTTGCCGGAGACGGTGGATGAGGCAGTATCTCAGATTCTCGACGGAATGAGCGAGAATGATAAAAAAACGCTAAAGAACACAAAAAAAGAGGATTTAATAAAGTTTCATTTTGGATGGGGAATGGGGATACGGAACGGTTTCGGCCTATGGATGATGCTTCATGGGTAATAATTGAAGCGGTCTGGAAGAAACTTCAAGAAAAGTAAAATGGACGGAAAATTAATGATAAAAATAAAGAAGATGAAACCGGGCGTATGAGAATAGAGATAATACAGGCGGATATAACGCGGCTTAAGGTTGATGTCATTGTCAATGCGGCAAATAAGACTTTGTGCGGGGGCGGCGGAGTAGACGGCGCGATTCACAGAGCCGCCGGAGCCCAGCTGCTGGCGGAGTGCAGGACCTTAAACGGCTGTGAGACAGGACATGTGAAAATAACAAAGGGATATAATCTGCCGGCAAAGTGTGTGATTCACGCTGTCGGGCCCGTGTGGTACGGCGGCAATAGGAATGAAGAAGCGCTGCTGGCATCCTGTTACAGGGAAAGCATTCTGCTGGCGGATGAGCACAAGCTGAAATCTATTGCTTTTCCGGCGATCAGCTGCGGTGTTTACAGGTTCCCGATAGAGAAGGCGGCTGACATCGCAATCAGGTCAACATTGGAGACAGCGGAAAACACTTCAATCGAACACATCATCTTTGCCTGTTTTGAGGACAGGATTGAGAAAGCTCTCAAGGACAGTTTGTATAATGCAGGGCATGAGGAGATATAATAAATGGGAAATTGGTCAAAATTCATAGGGGCAGGTCTGGGATGGGCTCAGAGGTTTATACCTTGACAAATGTAGCTTATAGGCTACAATAGTGTCAGGAACATTATGGAAATACGAATGCATTGAGGATTATTATGAGCAGAAGAAAATTTAGAACTTTTGACGATGCCCGGATTGAGTATTATAAAAAGCATCCTAAAGAGCTTAAAACTTATCTTGAGATTGCTCTTGAAGAATATCAGGCGGATAATAATGAAAAAGCGTTTTTGTCGGCAATGGCGATTGTTGCTAAAGTCCACGGCGGGTTCAGCAAGCTGGCAAAAAATACAGGACTTAATAGAGAAAATCTTTACCGCGCTCTTTCGGAAAATTCAGATCCAAGATTTTCTACAGTTATTCAAGTGTTAAATACTTTGGGGGTAAATCTTAAAATTGCGTAAACAAAGTAAAATGGTGCCGGGTTTGACATTTGGAAAAAAATAAGGAGAAATTTTATGAGATTTATCGCTGTTAACATTGATGGGGGATATACTGAGTTATGCAAAAAAGGAGAATCCGAAGCCGAGGAGGTTCATAATTGCCAACTGCTATGTGATTCAGAAGCTGATAGTTTGGATGATTTTAAGCAGGAATTGAAAAAGATGTGGACGGATTATGAGGTGGGAAAAACATTGATTCTCAGGATTGATAAAAGTTTTGAGCCGGTATATGTGGATATTTAAGGTAGCGTAAGCACAAGCTGAAATCTATTGCTTTTCCGGCGATCAGCTGCGGTGTTTACAGGTTCCCGATAGAGAAGGCGGCTGACATCGCAATCAGGTCAACATTGGAGACAGCGGAAAACACTTCAATCGAACACATCATCTTTGCCTGTTTTGAGGACAGGATTGAGAAAGCTCTCAAGGACAGTTTGTATAATGCAGGACATGAGGAGTTAAAATGGGAAATTGGTCAAAATTCATAGGGGCGGGGTTGGGATGGTCTCTCGGAGGGCCGATAGGCGCGGTGGCGGGATATTTTATCGCCGGAGCGCTGGATCAAAACGCGGGCGGGGAAATCAACAACCCTGCGAACCGCGGGCACATTGTGTTCACGAATATCATCGCCTTTATGGCTCTGATCGTTAAGGCGGACAATAAAATCAGGGAGTCGGAAAAGAAACACGCGATGGATACGCTGTCGCAGATGTTCAAGCTGGATTATCAGGATCTGGCATTGAGCAGACAGATGTTTGAAAAGTTTCTGAGCGAACATATAGACGTAAACGAGCTCTGCGCCGGCTTTAATAATGTTGCGGACAAGGACATGAAGATCGTCGTTATGGAAGTGCTTTTTAAAATCGCGTTGAGCGATATGGAATTCCATCCGTCCGAAGAAAGGCTTATAGAGGATATCGCGGAGCAACTCGGTTTCAGCGAATACGAGATCCGTTCAATGAAGGTTTCTTACACGGCCTCGCACGGGGCCGGCGCCAAATCCGCAACCGGCTCTCAGGATATAAGAAGGTATTATGACACACTGGAAATCCCGTACAGCGCTTCTTTGGACGAGATCAAAAAAGCCTACAGGAAACTTATGCTGAAATATCATCCGGACAGATTCGCCGATATAGATCCGGTCGCCCGGGAATTGATAAACGCGAAGGCCGCCGAGATAAACGGGGCGTATGATAAGGTGCTGAGCGCAAAACAGGGTTAAGCGGCGTCAATAGCTGACATTGAAATTGTCGTCCGCGAATGTCCCCGTTTTCATATTTTTATGTAACTTTTTGCGTTTTCGCGCGTCTAATAATTGTATGAAACCAAAAATGAAATATGCTGTTTCGGCGTTTTGCTTGTGCTCGTTTGTGCTATATGCCGCGGCTTCGGAAGTCCGGGAAAAACTCCTCTGGCCGCTGATACTTAAAAGAGGCCTTGAAAAAAACAGCTCACTCGCCGCCGCTTCTGAAGAGCTTGAAAGAGCGCGACTTGAATATAAATCTGCCGCTCTGGAATTTATGCCGAATTTATCCGGCTCTGCTTCATGGTCTAACCCCTCGGATTCCGAAGAAAGTTACGGTCTGGGGCTTTCCGCAAGCGTGCCTCTTTTCAAGGGTTTCAGAAACCGTGCGGGTTACAGCAGAAAATATTTTAATTATAAGGCGCGGGAAGCATCTTATAAAAACACGGAAAGAGAAGTCATATATAATCTGAAAATGGCTTATGCGGGGGTTTTGAAGTCTTCGGAAACGGTAAAGCTTGCCGCTGAGTTCGCCGAAAGAAGAAAAAATAATATGGAGCTGGTCAAACTCAGATATGAGGCCGGCAGAGAGGATATAGGCGCGAGTCTGCGCTCCGACGCGGATTACTTTGAAGCGGTGTATGAGCTTTCTTCGGCGGTGCGCGCAACGGAAATGGCGGAACTTGATCTGGCGCGGGTTATGGGCGAAGAAAGTCTGGGCGGCGCATCTGTCGTGGGCGCGCTTGACGGTATTTTTCCGGAGGCGGGATCCTCCATCGCTCCGGAAAAATCAGTTGAAGATCTGCTCGCCGCGGATCCTGAATATCTCCAGGCCTGTTATGAGTATGAAGCGGTTCTGGAGACCGAAAAAAGCGCTAAAGGAAAGCTCTATCCGGAATTATCATTTTCGGCCAGATTGGGAAGAACGGGGGGCTCTTTCCCGCCCGGCAGTCCCCGGTGGAGCGCGGGTCTGTCCTTGAATTATCCCTTCTTGTCGTCGGGAAAAGATGTGCTGAGTGTCCGTATAGCGCGCTCGGCGGTTGCGGAATCGGAAGAAAAATTCCGCGATGTCCGCAGAAGAATACTGCGGGACATGAAAGAGGCGCGTTATTCGCTCCTCGACGCGGCCGGGAAACTGGATGTGAAAAAGAAATATTTTGCCGCCGCTTCCGCGCGGGCGCGCATAGCGAAGGAAAAGTATCTTAACGGCTTGATAAGTTACGAGGATTGGGACGCCATAGAAAAGGAATTGATAAATATGAGAAAGAGCGTTCTGGAGGCTGTCTACGGACGTTTCAGGGCGGAGGCTTTGGGCGAAAAACTTTTCGGGGAGACGAAATGAAAATAAAAATTATCGCGGCGCTTGCGGCAGCGGGGCTTTTGCTGTTTTTTGTGTTAGGGCGGGGCGGCAAAAAAGTGACGTCTAAGGAATACCGTGTCGTCAGGGGCACAATATCCAGAAGCGTTTCAGCCAACGGCACTATCAGGCCCCGCAACAGGCTTGAAATAAAACCGCCTTTTGCCGGAAGGCTTGACAGTATACTGGTTTCGGAAGGAGACAATGTGAAGAAGGGCGATGTTCTGGCGTGGATGAGCAGTCAGGACAGAGCGGCGCTGCTTGACGCCGCCCGGGCAAAAGGGCCGGATGCGGCCGCGAAATGGAATGATGTTTATAAGCCGACGCCTGTGATAGCCCCGATTTCCGGATTTATAATCAAGCGCAGTTTTGAGCCCGGCCAGACGGTGAGTGTTTCCGACGCTTTGCTTGTGATGGCCGACAGCCTTATAACAGAGGCGCAGGTTGATGAAACGGATATAGGAAAATTAAAAATAGGCCAGAGCGCCGAAATTTTGCTGGACGCGTATCCTTCCGCGGTATTGAAGGGCATCATAGAGCACATCGCGTATGAATCCG
>SWCC01004904.1_pt1 | contig 11952 bp, 10 predicted proteins | sample 4692971 | NCBI WGS metagenome assembly SWCC01 (sample SAMN10267277, study PRJNA491770) | bioreactor metagenome | isolation source: DHS bioreactor inoculated with subseafloor sediment | place: Japan: off Shimokita Peninsula | collected 2006-08 | reverse complement strand
GAGTTTAAAACTGGCAAGTTCCTTTTCGCTGCAAGCGGCAAGGCCCAGTCTCTTGGCGAGACAGACGGATTCGTCAAGGTTGTGCTTGATAGTGAAGACCGCCTTATCGGCATCCATGTAATTGGACCACACGCTTCAGACCTCATGCATGAGGGACTTCTTGGCATAAATGCCGGGCTTGGGATAGAGGATGTTGCAGGCACAATCCACGCACATCCCACACTTTCAGAGGCTTTTTCAGAAGCCGTGCTTGATGCTGGAGGAATGGCCATACACAAGCTGGGGAAGAAATAGCAAAGCAGCGGACAGTAAGCAGTTTGCAGTAGGCAGTAAGGATAAAAGACGGAAGAAACAGAAAAACAGATGTCAGGTATCAGATTTAAGATATCAGAAAAACAAGAAAAAGCAAGAATATAAGGCAACAGGCGGAATGCAGTAAATAATGAGGGCAAAAAAGATAAGAGCTGAGATCAACCCAAGATGCATTTGTTTAGGGTTTTGATTCAGCTTTTTCTTTTTATCTTTCATTTCCTGTTTTTTTCTTGCCATTTGTACTTTCTTTTCCTGCCCACTGCATGCTACTAGATATCTTTTGTCTTTCTTTTGCTTGCTACTTATTCTGGCGAGGGATACTGTTTTTTGGCATTGCTCGATTGATTGGAAAAATTATGATAGAGACTCTCATTCCATGGTTAGTTGTTACACAGGCTTGGTCGGTGCCTCGGATTGCAGCTATGTTTCTCTGCAAGAAACAGCTGGCACGGCAAAAGTACATAGCCTAGGATGCGACATTGAAGAACGGGTTCTGACCTTGTAATTTGACAGTGAGGATTTAGTGTGTTTGTATATTAGGAGACATACTCTGGCACAGGAATTTGCAGGGCGTATCAAATCAAACTGAGGAACTGAAGTGGAAGCGGATGTTCTCAGCCTAAAGCTACAGCAGTTAGATATATCAGGACTTTGAAATATATTGAATCAAAAGATACTGCGAAATTGTGGATTGCAATTATGGTTTACAAGATTATAATTACTTGTTAGAATGATATAAAGTGAACAAATCTTTTGTAAACCCAAAGGATGATAGGGAGAAAAAATGTTGAAAAAAAGTTTAGGGAAAGCTACATATGAAATCATAGAGAAAAAAATCATCAATTGTGAATATGCTCCTGGGGCAATTTTAAATGAAACTACATTGAGTGAAGAGTTGCAAGTGAGCAGGACACCTATTAGAGAAGCTATCAATCAACTTGAAAATGTAGGACTGGTAAAGGTAATTCCCAAAAAAGGAATATTAGTTACAGAGGTAAACCCCAGTGATATAATAGAAATATACCAAGTGAGAGAGTTGGTTGAACCATATATTATTGAACAAGAGGGTCCATTGTTAAATTATGAGCATTCAAGAAATGATTTGATTAGGTTGCTTCAATCATCAAGAGAGTCAACCAATGAAGCAGAACAATTTTTGATTGACAGCGAATTACACAAAATCATAATTAACGTTAACCGAAATAAGCATATAGCGAATATGCTTAAAAATGTTTTTGCTCTTAAGCAACGAGCAAGGGCATTGACGGGGTCGAATATCGAAGATAGATTTGAGGAGACGCGAAGAGAGCATATAGAAATCATAGAAGCTATTTTGAATGAAAATTATGCCGAGGCAGCAAAAGTCATGAAACTTCATCTTCAAGTGTCCAAAGAGTATGCTGTTAAGAGGATTATGAAATAGTTGTTTTGAAATTTGAGGGGTAGTAAATGCTAAGGCTCGGATATGAGATGCTGGAAACTATTTAAATTAAGGCTTTCTATGATAAAATAATAAATCATAGAAAGCCTTAATTTATGTCAACAAAAATATCTGAATGGAAGAATAGCATTTTTGTATTCAGCAGGAAGCGGTAGGTAAGGTTGTAAGTTCTATTTGCGCGGCAGTCTTTGGAAACACCCTATCCAAAGAAAATATTTCTGTTTCCAAAAGATTTTTTTATATCTTTCCATTTCTATGTGAAACCGGCTGTTTTAAAAATGCATATTCAGTAATTTGTTTGTATATGCAATAGGGGTGATCTATGGGGGCGGATTGTCTGATTGTCATTATTTTAGTGGCCGTCTTTCTGGCTTTTTTTTGATTCAACCAATTTGTATATATGACCGGTATAAATCTTCATGTTTTTTCTGTTTTTCGGAGTAAGCATTAGCAATTTATAAACGAAAACTCAATGATGCAGCAGCGATTTCCTTGAATATTTGGGGTAGTCATTTTCCGAAAGTGGCAGAATTACATTAAATATTCGAAAAATTAAAAATCTATTGACTTTACTACAAAAAGAAGATAATATTTAAAATACAAGTTGTATACAACAGGGATATAATAAGAATACATAAAAAAGTATTCGAGTTTTTGATTGCGCACCGGAACTTTTATATCTTATATGACAGTTGAAGTTCTCTATAATTGCAAAACAAAAAATCGTTCGGATTCACCGCATGGATGAATCTTAATATGATGTATGGAGGGATGTCAATATGGAAAGAAAAGAAGTTGATTTTGAAAAGGAAAAAGCGACAAAAGCTCAGAAAGAAAAAACTAATTTTGTAGGAGAAGCAATAAGACCATCTTTAGGGATATCTATTTTAGCTTTTATGTCGGTAGTTGTAACTCTTGTTGTGGGTGGATTAGTACTAGGAACCGTATCGGTACATGCATGCTTGATTTTATCTGTAGTGTTTGTATGCGTGATAGGAAAATTTGGTGTTGGATATAATTTTGCCACAATGATGGACTTTATGGCTAAAAGTTTAACTAAGGCTGCATTTGGACTATGGTTTTTTGTAGCCATTGGCGCAATCATTGGAACTTGGATGCTTTCGGGAACTGTACCTGGAATCATATATTATGGATTGGGAATTATTACTCCCAAATTATTTTTGCCACTTGGACTGATACTTTGCAGTGTTACAGCATTGTCAACAGGTTCGTCTTGGGCAACAATCGGAACTGTTGGTGTGGCACTTATGGGAATTGGAGAAAGTTTAGGAATGCCTTTACCGATGACCGCTGCGATGATTATTTCCGGTGCATCTTTCGGTGACAAGATGTCTCCTATCTCTGACATTCCAAACCTTGCCGCAATGGGTGCAGGAGCAGACATATACGAAAGTATTAAGGCTATGTTCATAACAATGACTCCTGCATACCTTATATCTCTTGTTTTATTTACAATATTGGGATTCAAAAATGGTGGCGGAGAAGCTAATATGCAAATTGCGATTCAGACAAGAGAAGTTCTTGCTGCCAATTTTAATCTAAGCCCTATCATATTCTTACCATTACTTGTTCTTTTAATCTTAAACATAAAGAAGGTTCCAGCGCTTCCGACAATGGCAATAGCCGTTGCAACTGCAATGGCTATTGCAGTTATATTCCAAGGTGCTAGCATAGATACAGCCCTTGAATGTATAAATTCTGGTTTCCATAGAAATACTGGTTCCGAATTTGTTGACGGTATTCTTAATAGAGGTGGATTGCAGAGCATGCTTTGGAGTTTCTCCATAGGCTTCCTTGCATTATCACTTGGTGGACTCTTGGATAGAGCGGGATTCCTAAGCGTAATGATAGAGAACGTAGTTGCTAAGGCAAAGACAGTAGGTCAGTTAACATTGCTTGTTATGTTTACTTCGTTTCTGAGTGCAGCCGCATTTGCAGAAACATATATGCCCATAATAATGAACGGGACTGTATACAAGAGAGAATTCGACAAACGGGGATTGAGCAGATCTATGCTTGCACGTATTACAAGTGAAGGTGTTCTGATGTTTGCTCCACTTATGATATGGAATGCGTTTGGCGCTTTTGCAGCTGGTGCATTAGGAATTACTCCGGATCAGTACATACAATATGCCTATCTTAATTTACTGAGCCCAGTGGTTTCTGTAGCAATGTCATACCTAGGACTTGGAGTTATGTGGAATAACAAAAAAAATAAGGGCGTTAGAAAGTTTAAAGATGTTGATTTATCAGATGAACCGGTGTACTTAGAAGCCTAGACATAAATTTAATTAATACAAAAAGGAGATGCGAAATGAGAATTGAAATCAGAAAAGACAGATGCAAAGAATGTGGTCTATGCGCTGCAAGCTGTCCAAAGGAAGCAATTTCTTATGAGAGTAAAATTAATAGTATAGGGTATCACCCTGTAAAAATTGACGAAGCGAAATGTATATTCTGTGGAGCATGTTACATCACATGTCCAGACGGTGTATTCCATTTCATCCCTGGAGGTGACAAATAATGGCAAAGATGATGAAAGGCAATGTAGCAATAGGAGAGGCTGCAATTAGAGCGGGAGTTAGATTTTATTCAGGATACCCCATAACTCCATCTTCTGAAATTATGGAGTATCTGTCATGGAGATTGGCAGAAGTTGATGGTGTATTTGTTCAAACAGAAAACGAACTTGCAGGAATTAATATGCTTATAGGTGCTGCAAGTTGCGGTGTGAGGTCTATGACTGCATCATCAGGTAATGGAATAAGTTTAATGCAAGAAGGCATGTCTGTTTTGGCTGACGAAAATCTGCCTGCAGTTATAATCACAATGGTTAGATATGGTAATGGTCTTGCAACTTTATATTCTTCTCAGACAGATTATTTGAGAGAAACAAGAGGTGGTGGACATGGGGACTACAGATGTTTCGTACTATGTCCCTATACAATCCAAGAAGCTGTTGATATGATTTCTCTTGCTTATGAGTTAGCAGAAAAATATAAAATGGTATCGGTTATCATGGCGGAGGGTGCTCTTGGTCAGATGATGGAACCGGTAGATTTGCCAGATTTTATAGAACCAAAGAGAGGTGCTTGGGGCTTTGATGGTACATATACTAATCAGAAACTGGGCTACTTTGATAGGAATTCACTTACTGAATCAATAGAAATGAATGAAAGATATGCTCGCATTAAAGAAAATGAGCAGAGATGGGCAAGCGAAAATGTGGAAGATGCCGATTACGTATTCATGGGATTTGGTCTTGCAGGAAGAAGCTGCCTTGGTGCAGTAGAAGATTTGAGAGCTGAAGGCTATAAAGTTGGATTTATCAGACCCATTACAGTATGGCCCTTCCCTGAAAAAGCTTTTTATGAAATTAATCCAAATGTAAAGGGAATCATAGTAGTTGAAGCAAATGCAACAGGACAGATGGTTGAAGACGTGGCTATGTATACAAAGAAGACAATGAAAAATAATGTTCCGGTTTATTCATTACCTTATGTATATGGTGTTCCGGTTATAAAGGATATTAAATCAGACTTTGAGAAAATCAAGAATGATGAAATAAAGGAGGTTTTTTAAATGGAAATCGAAAAAAAAGTTCCTCACTTTGTAGATAATCCTTCTAACTTTTGTCCAGGGTGTGGTCACGGAATAGTATCAAGACTTGTAGCAGAGTGCCTTGAGGAATTGGGACAGGATAAAAATATGATTTATACCATTGGCATAGGATGTTCTTCAAATATGAGTGCCGGAATGAAGGCGGATAGATTGCACTGCTGTCATGGTAGAGCCAGTGCTGTTGCAACAGGTATGAAAAGAGTAAATCCTCATAATGTTGTCATCAGTTATCAGGGTGATGGGGACGCATATAGCATAGGTATGGGCGAAAGTATTGGAACTGCATATCGTAATGAAAAAATAACAATGATTACAATAAATAATACTACCTATGGCATGACAGGTGGACAGATGGGTGTTACCACCATGGAAGGTCAAAAAACAACAACATCAGTACATGGTAGAGACTGTACCATTACAGGTAGTCCGTTCAAGTTTCCGGAACTTGTTGCTAGCCAGTTTGACATAGCTTATGCAGCAAGAGGAAGCGTAGATTCAGTTGCTAATATTATGAAACTAAAGAGCTATATAAAAGATGCTTTAGAAGCACAAATTGCAGGTGAAGGCTATTCTGTAGTGGAAGCTCTTATTCCTTGTCCGACGAACTGGGGTATGACGCCAATGGAATCAATTGAACATATACGAAATGTAGTTATTCCTTACTTTACACTAGGAGTGAAGAAAGCTAGAGGAGGTGCTTGATTATGAAGGAGATTATTTTTGCAGGCTTTGGCGGACAGGGCGTTTTAACTTCGGGATTGATTATATCAGATATTGCAGTTAGCTATGGGGCTAATGCAACATGGATTCCATCTTATGGTTCGGCAATGAGAGGTGGTATGGCAAACTGTACAGTAAAATATGGGGAAAGATTTATTCATAATCCCTCGCAGGAGGAGCCAAATGTTTTATTGGCAATGAACCAACTATCGTTTAATGCTTTTTCAAAAAGGGTTGCTAAGGATGGCGTCATATTTGTAAGTGAAATGGTAGATATTAGTGAATTTGCTCGTGACGACGTAAGCGTTATCGTAGTGCCTTGTCATCAGATGGCAGATGAAATCGGTCATTCAAGAGGCGCAAACATCGTTATGACAGGTGCTATTCTTAAAATATTGGGAGATCACACATTAGAACAGGGATTAGAAGCTATGGGAGAAATGTTCAGTAAAAAAGGAAAGTCGAAATTTGCTGAGTTGAATGCAAAAGCTATGAAAAGTGGATATAGATTTATTGAAGAACTTAAATAATCTATAAACCTGAATAATGGTTAATTCTTTTCACATCTATTGAAGGAGGATAAAAAATGAATTTTGAAAAAATAGCACGCAAAGAAATATCTATGATGTCAACATATGTTCCGGGAGTAAGAGAACAGGAAGTAAAAGAAAAATACGGTCTTGATGAAATTATTAAACTTGCATCAAATGAGAACCGACTAGGACCCTCGCCAAAGGCTATAGAGGCTATTATAAAGGCTGCTTCAATGGGACATATTTATCCCGATAGCACAGCTATGAAGGCACGCAAACTTCTTGCAGAAAAACACAATGTAGGAGTAGAAAATATAATACTTACAGCAGGTGGAGAAGAGCTTATTAAGTTGTTTTGCGGAACATTTTTGGATAAAGGGGATGAGACTATAATATCAGAGCTCGGATTTGGTCTGCATTTCAGAGGAAGCCAAATGCAAGGTGCTACAGTAGTAACTATTCCGGTCAAGGAGGATTGCTCGGATGATTTGGATGAATTTGCCAACCAAATCACTGATAAGACAAAGGTTATTTTCATTACGAACCCCAATAATCCTACTGGTATGATTAACTCGAGAGATGCTATTGCAAAGCTTCTTAGCAAGGTTCCTGAAAATGTGCTAGTCATGATCGATGAAGCCTATTTTGAATTTGCAGTTGAATATCCGGAATATCCAGATTGCACCGAGTTTTTAAATCAGTATCCTAATATCATCATATTGCGAACTCTTTCAAAGGTTGTGGGATTAGCAGGTGTTAGAATTGGATATGGAATTGCTCATCCTGGAATGATTGCAGAAATCATGAAGCTAAAAGGTGCATTTAATGTAAGTATTCTTGCACAGGAAGCTACTTGTGCTGCACTTTTAGATGTTGAGCATATTGAAAAAACTGTACTTGAGAACAGAGCGTCATTAAACATGCTAAAGGAATATTTCGACAAGAATGGACTTCACTATTTGAAGACAGGAACAAACTTCATCTTTGTTAAATTGGGTGTTAGCTCAAAAGTAGCTCACGAAGATCTCAATAAGAAAGGTGTAATCTTACGTCCGGGTTATCTTTGGGGCAGAGATGAGTTCACAAGAATCAGCAGTGGAACTGTTGAAGAAACTAAAATAGTCCTAAAAGTACTTGATGAATATTTAAAGAATATAGCTTAATTAGAATTTGATACCCCCCATCTATAGATACAGAGTATGTAATAAGCATCTAAATTTAGGTGCTTATTGCATAAATCTGAAAATGGTTAATGTCCACAGCAAGTCGTTGATAACGGAAATAGTCGATGTTTGGTTCTGCGTGGGTATGAACAAATAATTTTGAAAGGAATAATATTTATGAAACCATTGGAAGGTATTAAAGTTGTTGAAATGGCAACGGTTGTTGCAGCACCTACTGCAGGAAGAGTGATGAGCGACTATGGTGCAGATGTTGTTAAAATAGAAACGCTTAAAGGCGATGAACTTAGAAGGACAGGCACCTCTTTCTCAATGCCGATTGATGACGATTATAATCCTATGTTTACAATGTCAAACAGTAACAAAAAGATTATTCCTTTGAATCTCAAATCGGAAAAAGGGAAAGAAATTTTATTTAAGCTTCTTGAAGATGCTGATGTTCTTATTTCAAATATTAGAATGGCTTCACTTGAAAGACTCGGATGTGATTATGAATCATTAAAAGAAAAATTTCCCAAATTAATATTTGCACATTTTTCGGGATATGGACTTGAAGGGCCTGATAGGAATATGGCAGGATTCGACAAGACTGCATTTTGGTTAAGAAATGGAGGGATGACCGACTGGAAAGAAGTAGGGAGTTTTCCTATGCATCCCGGATATGCCTTCGGGGATGTGGCGACTAGTAATGTGTTATTATCAGGCATATTGATGGGGTTAGTTGCTAGAGAAAATAGTAAAAAAGGAACGTTGGTAGAAGTTTCATTAATGGGAACCGGACTTTGGTGTAATTTTACTGACATCGTATCCTCCCAAGAGCCATTTAATAGAGACAAAACAAATGACAAGTACCATCAGGTGGATCCATTTGATGCTCTTTACGAGTGTGCAGATGATAGATATATAGGCATATATTCAAATGAATACAAGACAGATATGGTGCGGTATGCTAAGTTCTTTGGTATGGAAGAAATAATTGAAGATCCAAGATATGAAAGTGTAATAACGCTAAGGGAAACTGGCGCACGTGCTGAATGTATTGATAAAGTTAGCGACATTATGAAAACGAAAACAAGTGTTGAATGGAAAAAAGTATTTAGTGAAAACAATTTTACAGTAGGTGTAGCTGCAACAGCAGGAGAAGTGGTGAAGGATGAGCAGGCAATTGCAAATAGCTTTATAGAAGAAGTGGACTTTGCAGGAAATAAAATAATGATGCCAACACCACCAATGAAATTTAGTGAATATGATAGATTCCCAACAGAACCGACAAAGAAAATGGGAGTTTTCACTGATGAAATTTTGGATTCTATAGGATATACAAATGAAGAAATCACAGAAATGAAAAGGAATGGCATTGTGTCTTAAAAGATTTATGGCTATTAAATAAGGCTGCTATTGCTAAGTTTTGGTGCATAGTAGCCTTTTATATTACATGACAAAGTGGAAGCTATAAGTATAGGTGGATAGAATTCAAACAACCATGATAGTTTGTTTGAATTATTAATTTAAAAAGGATTGATAAACGATGGATAGTATTTTAGAAAAGAAACAATCAAATAGTTTTTTGGAAGAGCAACAATCAAAGAGATGGCTGTATTTAATAATCGGTGTTGTCATGATGTTGCTTTTAGGACTTATATATGCATGGTCTGTTTTTAGAGTTCCTATTCAACAAGAATTTGGTTGGTCGGCTGCTGAAACTTCTATTACATTTTCGATTTCAATGATGATGTTTTGTATAGGGGGTTTAGTGTCGGGAATACTTACTGGAAAAAAAGGGCATAGGGTCACCTTGATATGTTGCGCAATATGTCTTGCAGTAGGGTTTATTTCAGCTTCAAGAATAGATTCTTTACTTGGCATATATATTACTTATGGTGGCCTATGCGGCTTTGGAGTTGGATTGGGTTATAATGCTATTATTGGCACAGTTCTAAAATGGTTTCCAGACAAGCAGGGCTTGATTTCAGGAGTTATATTGATGGGGTTTGGCTTTGGAAGTATGATTCTTGGAACTTTAGGGGCTAGTTTGATCACTTCTTTTGGATGGAGAACTACCTTTGTTATTTTTGGAGTGGCTTTTCTGGTTATATTCCTTGTCGGAGCAATGTTGCTTAGAATTGCGCCAGAGGAACTTTCGGCACAGCTTTTGGTAAAAGGGAAAAAAGTTCAACCTTCTATGGAAGAAATTTCATATAAAGACATGCTTCGACGTAAAAACTTCTGGTTATTTTTTATTTGGGCAGTTGCAGTATCGTCGGCGGGCTTAGTTATTATGAATATATCCGCTACTTATGCCAATTTTATTTTGGGAGATAATCTTACAAGAGCAGCTGTCGTTGCGGGTATTATCTCGATTACAAATGGTATAGGAAGAGTTATTATAGGGCAACTATTTGATATGAAGGGATATAAATTCACGATGATTGCTGATGTCCTTCTTTTTATGATTTCAGGCATATTTTTAATTCTTTCATTTACAACTAAAAGTTCGTCAATATTAGTAATTGCATTTATATTTGCAGGATTTGCTTATGGTGGGATTTCTCCTAATATTTCCGCATTTATAGCACACTTTTTCGGCAAGAAAAATTATACTCTTAATTACGGCATTGCATACCTAAATCTTTTGATAGCTTCAATTATAGGGCCGCTATGCGGAGGCGGAAGTTATGTGGGTAGCTTTGTTTATATGATTATATTTGGAATGATTGCTTTAGTTCTCGCAATTGCAATAAAATAAAGCAAAAAATAGGGAGCATTAATGGAAATTAAAAGCATTTTTTCAAAATGCATATCGCAACACCTTTCATTTATAATTTTCTAAAGGATGGCGATGGTTTAGATAATGTTTCAAAGTTCCTGTTGGTGTATTTAATATTATAAATGGATTTAATTACTTCAATTAGACAAAATTGTGTAGATTCTGTTTGGCTTCTTGATGAGCGTTGTTCTATTGGTGGAATTTGTCATAATAAATATATGAGGAAATTATGTATGAAGAAGAATTTTGGAGTTGTGTTTGTATTTATGGCTGCCAGTTTGTGGGCAACTATGAGCGTTTTTGTAAGATTGTTTAATAATGCAGGTTTGTTTGCCATGGAAATAGTAGAACTGCGCTGCATAGTCACTTCCCTATTAATTATAGTGGTAACCTTTGTAGGGGACAGAAGTCTTTTGAAAATTAAGATTAAAGATTGGTGGTGCTTCTTTGGAGCTGGGGCAATAGGTGTAGCTTTCTTTAATTATTGTTATTTTAAGACCATATATGTAACTGATATTGCGGTGGCATCCATTCTGCTTTATACCGCACCGATTTTTGTAATGCTTATTTCCATAGTAGTTTTTAAGGAAAAATTGACAAAGATAAAAGTCGCTTCGATTATCATAGCCTTTACTGGATGTATATTGGTGAGCGGATTTATGTCTGGCAATAAAACACTTACGCCTAAAGGTTTTTTTATAGGTGTATGTGCAGGTATAGGCTATGCTCTTTATACGATATTTTCAAAGGTAGCATTAGAAAAGGGTTATTGTGCGACTACGGTTACCATATATACTTTTCTGTTTGGTAGTATAGGTGGGATGTTTTTCACATCTTTTACAGATATCAGCACTTACATGACGGAAAATGGAATTGGAGGACTGCTGTTCTGTATTGTAGTGGCAGCAGTTGCAACTACAATTCCAAATAATCTATATGCTTATGGACTTAAGTGTATCGAAAGCAGCAAAGCAGCTGTGATTTCATTTATTGATCCTGTTATATCAGCAACATTGGCATTCTTTATATTCAGGGAAGTACCATCGGGGAAGAGTCTTATTGGTATGGGGTTAATCATATTTGCATTATTTCTCTTGAACAAGGATGTGTTTATAAAAGCAAAAGCGTAGAAATTTACTTTGGCCTTGATACTTTCCACTTTCTGCTTATTGGCTTTCGTACTCGGCTTTTCTTTGCTATAATTTAATAGAGGGTATAAAGAATTTCGAATACAAAAAAGGAGTGATTTAATATGCCGGCTATTGAAATTAAAAAAGGAATCTACTGGGTGGGAGCATTCGACTGGGATCTGCGAATGTTTGAAGGACCAATTTATCACACACCGAATGGTGTATC
>SWCC01010240.1_pt1 | contig 11956 bp, 13 predicted proteins | sample 4692971 | NCBI WGS metagenome assembly SWCC01 (sample SAMN10267277, study PRJNA491770) | bioreactor metagenome | isolation source: DHS bioreactor inoculated with subseafloor sediment | place: Japan: off Shimokita Peninsula | collected 2006-08 | reverse complement strand
AAGTTTTTTTCTGCTTTGCCTGTGTTCTTTGAGCGGTCTCATTCTTTCATTTGTGTGGATGAAGTCCGCGGGGAAAATTGCCGCGAACGAAAAGCGGGCCAAAATGACGGCCGTTGCAACAATTTTTCCGGGAGAAGAAATCAGCGAGCTTTCGCTGGAAGGCGAAAAATACTGGCAGGCGGGTTCCGCCGGATACGCTTTCGAGTCCTCAATTATGGGTTTCCAGGATGAAATCACGGCAGTGATAGGCGTTGACAGCAATATGGAAGAAGTTAGGGGAATCATAATACTTAAATGCCTTGAAACGCCGGGGCTAGGCGGGGAAATAACAAAAGATAAATTTTTAAAACAGTTTCGCGGAAAAAATCCGCCCTTTAGCGTCGTAAAGACGGCTCCGCGTGAAAAATATGATATACAGGCCATCACGGGCGCGACCATATCTTCCCGCGCGGTTGTGAAGATGATAAACGAAAAGCTGATGAAAATGAGGGCGGTTCTTAAATAATGAAAGAATTTTTCAAAGGGCTGTTTAAAAAAAATCCCATATTGTGTTATCTGCTCGGGCTGTGTCCGACGCTCGCGGTGACGACGAATGTGGTGAACGCCCTGACCATGGGGTTGAGCGTTATATTCGTGCTGTTTTTCAGCAATCTTATAATTTCGCTTATCAGAAAAGCCGTACCTCATCAGGTGAGGATAGCATCCTACATAGTGGTGATAGCGACATTTGTTACCATTGCCGATATTTTTCTCAAAGCCAATTACTATGAGATGAGCCGGGCGCTGGGGCCGTTTGTGCCGCTCATCGTCGTTAACTGTATAATACTCGGCCGCGCCGAAGCTTTTGCTTCACGACACGGAATTATTGCTTCCATGCTTGACGCGCTGGGCATGGGAACGGGCTTTACTTTAATTCTGTGCCTTATGGGGGCGATCAGAGAAATTCTCGGTTCCGGCACTTTGCTGGGCGTGGCGGCCGTGCCGGAATTTTTTCCGCAGTTTCTCGTTATGATACTTCCATCGGGCGCTTTTATAACTTTGGGCCTGATTGTCGGAGCCCACAAGGCGTTAGAGATGAAACTTGAGAAAGGAAAAATTAAAAATGAAAAGCGATAAATCAAACGGCGTGATTTTTGACGGGAGGGCTTGCCGTCTATGAATTATATTCTGATTTTTATAGGCGCCGCCGTCGTCAACAATTTTGTTCTCAGTTATTTTCTTGGCATCTGCCCTTTTCTGGGGGTGTCCACAGATTTAAAAAAGGCTTCGGGCATGGGTTTTGCTGTCATTTTTGTGATGATGTTATCCGCCTCGGCAACATGGGGCATTTATCACAAAATTCTGGTGCCTTATAATCTGCAGTATCTCCAGAATGTGGCGTTTATACTCGTCATAGCCAGTCTTGTGCAGTTCGTGGAAATGGTTCTCAAAAAATTCATTCCGCCGCTCTACAGCGGCCTTGGAATATATCTGCCGCTGATAACGACAAACTGCGCCATCCTCGGGCTGACACTGTTTATGGTGATAAAAGAGTACAATTTTATAGAAAGCCTTTTTTACGCCTTCGGCGCGGGAAGCGGATTTCTGCTTGCTCTGCTGATAATGGCGGGCATCAGGGTGAGGCTGGACATCTCCGATATCCCCGCGCCTTTCAAAGGAGCGGGAATAGCGCTTATAACCGCGGGCTGCCTCGCCCTTGTTTTTATGGGTTTTTCGGGAATGATGAAATGATTTCCATTGACGGAATTTTAGCGGCTCCCGTTCTGCTGGGGGCAGGAGGCGGGCTTTTCGCTTTATTTTTAGCCGTTTCAGATGTATTTCTCGCCGTGAAAAAAGATCCCAAAGTCGAGATGGTGGAAGAAGCGCTGCCGGGATTAAATTGCGGCGCCTGCGGATTTTCTTCCTGCGCGGCCTATGCGAAGGCCGTTGTAAACGGCGAAGCTGAAATAGGAAAATGCGCGTCGGCGGACGAAGAAAGCATCAAATTTTTAAGAACGGTTTTTTTCTCGTCCGCGCCGGTTGAGAAAAAAGTCGCAGTCGTAAGGTGTTCCGGCGGAAGTGTTCTTAAATTCACGTATAAGGGCGTGACTTCCTGCGAAGCGGCGGCGCTTGTCAGCGGCGGCCATTTGGAATGTTCTTACGGCTGTCTCGGTATGGGTGACTGTGAAACGGTGTGCCCGCACGGCGCCATAAAAGTCGGAACGGCGGGAACGGCGGTGGTTGATTACTCAAAATGCACCGGTTGCGGCTTGTGTGTTAAAGCCTGCCCTAAGGGCATTATTGAAATGATTCCTTTGTCGAGGAAATATTATGTCGCCTGCAGCAGCAAGGATAAAATGGAAGTGAGGAAATATTGCAAAAACGGCTGTTTCGCCTGCGGTATCTGCGCCGCCAAAAAATTCAATCCCGACGGCGTCATCGTAATAAAAGACAATCTGCCTGTGGTTTTGGAAGATAAGCTGAAAGATTCTTCCCAGCTTTTAACGGCGGGGAGCAAATGTCCGGTGAAAGTCTGGAAAGAAATATCTTCTTGAAAACAGTTTTTAAAAAAGTTTTTGATTTTGCCGCCACCCTTATTGGCGCCGCTTTGCTCTTTATCGCGGCGGTGATGATTTTACTGAACTTAACGCTGAAGCCCTATATCCTTCGCGTTCTTTCCCGGTATCTGGCAAGCGATATAAAAGCCGCTTTTATTTATATAGCTCCCACGGGCGATATTGTCTGTGTTTCGCCCCGCGCGTCTTCCGCGTCGGGCGAATTTCTCAGCGCCGATAACGCCGTTATAAAATGCGATTTTTCAAAGCTCAGAAATAAAAGGCTTATTTTTAAAGACATTATTTTCAGTAATCCCGACATAAAAATAGTGCGCGGAAAAAGAGGATTTAACATAAGTCCGATGATAAAATCCGTGACCGCACCTCGCGCACCTTCGGGGGATGGTTATAAGTTTTCGGTCGGGCATATAAGCTTTGTTTCAGGCCGAGCTTCTTTTTTTGACGAAGGTTCCGGAAGGCTGTTTCAATTTTCCAAAGCTTCGCTGATTATAGATCTAAAGGGTAAGGGCACAGGAATAACTTTGATTTCGGCTTTCGGAGCGAATCCCTTTACCGTGCACGCGCGCTATTTTAAGGGCTGGAAAATAGCCGCGAAAAACTCTTCGCTCCCGGCGAAGGATGTTCTGCGTATTTTCGGGTTGAAAGAAAAGGTGAGCGGTTTTTTCGGATCGGATATTGTTTATGAAGGCAATTTCGCCGATGAAAACAGTTTGAAGGGTAATCTTTTTCTTTCGGGTGTGCGTTACGGCGGAATCGGTGGAACGGGTCAGATATATTTTGAAGGAAACAGATTTTTCGCCGAAATAAAAGGAGAGAAACAGCGCGCCTCGGCTGCGGGTTCGCTTGATAAGGGTGTGATGACGCTGGAAAATATATTTGTGGATTCCCCCGCGTTTTCGGCCGAAGCGTCGGGGAGTCTGACGCTCCGGGGTTTTAATCTGAAGGGGCAGTTTACAAGACTGTCCATAAATGAATCTCTGTTTAAGGGCGTTCTCTCCGGTGATCTTGAATGCGACGGGCAATTCCGCAAGCTCAAATTCTGCAATGCCCGCGCGCTGATTAAAAAAGGCAGCGGAGAGTTTTCCAAACTTTCAATGCTTTACAATATTCTTCAGACGCTGGATGTTTTTAATTATCTGATAGGCCGTTTTCCCGATTATACGGGGCATTTCCCGATAAATTTTGTAAGCGGTGAAATAGTGAAAAAAGGCTCTGTTATAAGCGTGAAAGATATTTTTATAGAAAACGAACATTCCCGCACCAGCGTGCACGGTGATGTTGATATAGATAAAGACACCATTGATCTTGTTGTCGGATTTCAGGCTCAGAAATTTGTCAGCGACGTGATTTCAAAGATACCGCTGGTGGGTTATGTGCTTCTTGGCGAGAAGAAATCCCTTCTGCCCGTGTTTGTAAAAGTGGAGGGCCCTCTCTCCAGGCCGCGGACCCGGGCGATGCCGGCCAAAACCATAACCGGCCCGCTGACGGGAATTATGGAAAGAGTGTTTAAGATACCTTTCCGTGTTTTTATTGAAAGTAAAAAAGAAGAAAGTAAATGACCGGGGAGAATAGATTTAAAAGGAGCGTGATGATATGAAAAGAGCGGCAGTTATATTTACGGGAAGCAAACTTGTCAGGGGGTGGTCAGGCAAAAACGCCTCATATCTGGGGGCGGAACTGAGCGATCTGGGTTTTGACGCCGAATTTCATACCGTGGAAAATGACGAAAACCGCATAAAAGATCTGCTGACTTTTGTTTTTCCCCGCGCGGATATAATAATAAGCACGGGCTGCGCCGCAGAGGATAAAACCGCGGATGCCGTGAGCTCTTTTACGGGCAGGAAAAGAACCCTCAGCCGATGCGCCCTCACGGCCATAGCGGAAGTTTTTATAAATAAGGGACAGGACATGCCCAAGTCCGCCGATAGAGCCGCTTATGTGATAGATGGCGCGAAAATTTATTCAAACCCTAATGGCATTTCCGTTCCCCAGCTTATAACGCATAATAAAAAAATTATAATAGTGCTTCCGGGCCCGCACAGGGAACTTAAAAAGGTGTTTAAGGAAAATATTTATGCCTATCTCTTTAAAAAGTTTACGCCTTTATTTTTCAGAAGAAAAAAACTGCACATAACAGGCATTGAAGCGGAGGAGATAGAAAAAAAGATAAAATCGGTTATGGATATTGAGCATTTTTCCGGCCTTGACGCGGACTTCAGCCTGCTCCCGGCAATTGCGTCGGTTGATGTGGAATTCACGCTTAAGGGGGGCAACGAGCTTCTCGTGGAGGAGAGAATGCATCGTCTTGAAAAAGAGTTCAGAGATATTTTCGGCGACAGCATATACGGTGCGGACGGGCAGAGTCTTCCGCAGACGGTGGTAAGGCTGTTAAGCAAAAAACGCAGGACTCTCTCCGCGGCAGAATCGTGCACGGGCGGAGAAATAGCGAATCTTATAACAAACATAAAGGGCTCGTCCGCTTTTTTTGATATGGGCCTGGTGACATACACGGAAAAATCCAAAAGCGTTCTTTTGGGTATTCCCGAAGATGATATAAAAAAAGCCGGCGTGGTCAGCGAAAGAACGGCAATTATGATGGCCGAAGGGCTTTTGAAATTGTCGGACTCGTATTATGCCGTATCGACGACAGGTGTCGCCGGGCCCGGTCCGGCCGACGGGGTGAAGCAGGGGACTGTTTTTATAGCGCTTGCCTCGCGCGGCGCAGGCTCGAAGTGTTTCAAATGCGTTTTTCCGGGTTCGCGTCTGGCCGTTAAGAAAAGAGCGGCGATGAAGGCGCTGGATATAATCAGAAGAGAGATGTTAAGCTTATGACGGATGAAGTGAAAATTCTCGTAGAGGAGCTGGGCTGCTCTGAACGCGCCGCTGACAGGATATTTTCTCTCTACGGCAGCGATCTTAATCTCGCTTACAAGCACCTGGCTTCCCGTCACAGAAACATTGTGGTTATGAAAATAAAATTCGCCGCCAAAAGCAGTTATCACTGCGGTTTGATGTTTATGGCGATTTCCGCGGAAAAAAAATCTGTCTTGAGATATGCTGTTTCCATCAGCAAAAATCCCTACACTTTTTCTATGGATTTAAATATGCCGTGGCACGAGTTTGAGAACACGATATACACCAAGCGGCTGTCGGATGAGATTGTCCGCGATAAAACTCTTTCGGTTACGCAGGCGATGAGGGTCTTTTTGCAGGATAAGGATAATGATTCTTTTTACGGAATCCTTGACGGCGTTAATTATGAAAAGATAAGAGATATTATTGAGACGATACTCAGAAAACTGCTTAACGAGGATATTCTTTTTGAGTTTAAAAAAGAAAGACTGTCTGTTTTTGATTTTCACCGCGCGGGCTTCGGCACTTCGCAAAATTCGCCGGTAAAAGGCGACTCCAAAATAGAGCTGAGTGTTGAAATTGTTGTGGCGCCGAAGAGGTTTTTGTTTTTTCGCGCGCCGAAGATAGATAAAATAAATCCGGGAACAATTGTTTTTGTGAGAATTACCGACAACAGGGAGGTGGCGGATTACCTGATGAGATTTATCGGTGTGACAAAATTGGAAACGCTGCCTGTTGAGATTCTGAAAAAATCGAAAAAAGAAAACGGGTTTGCCGTCACTGTCCGTCTCGGCGGCAGCATAAGAGGTGTGTGCTCGGTGCCGTCGGGAACGCGTGTTGAAATCTTTAAAGGTTGAAACGCTATGTTTGCCGTTCTTTTTCAGGCGGCAATATCAAAATAACGGTAAAGCTCCCACGGGAAAATAATTTTAATGTTTTTGGTTATGTTTTTTTCGCTTTTTCGCAGACAGCATAAATACGATTGTCAGGAAAAGAGCTTTGGGCGGTTTGTAATGATTTAGAAAGGAATAGAGGGGACGGGTCAGCTTCGGCTGTTTCAGGAATATATTTTTTATTTCCACGGGGAGAAGTTTCCCGTCTTTTTCCACAATCAAGTCCACCTCCGCCCCGCCCTTCGTTTTCCACCAGTGAAGTTCTTTTTTCGCGGGGTATTTTAAAAATTCGGAAATTACAGCGCTTTCCAGAATCCCGCCCCCGTAAATATTTTGTCCGCTATTTTGAGATAGAAAATTTCTCAAGCCGGTATCAATAAAATAAAACCGCGGGAGTTTGCTTAATTCTTTCCGGATATTTGTATAGAAAGGAGTGAGGCGAAATAAGATATTACTCAAGGTAAGGATTTTTTCAAACTTCTCAATTGTTCTCTGATCTCTTCCTAAAATTTGTGAAACAGAATAGCGATTATGAGTTTTACCGATTTCCACGGCCATAAGTTTAGTGTAATCCTGGAATTTCCGGTAGTTCGCTTTTCTTATAAGTTCAGCGACATCTTTTTCCAGATAAGTCGAGAACAAGCCCGAATAAAGCCATTCTTTCCTTGTTTCGGATAAAACAATTTCAGGGTAGCCGCCGCATCTCAGGTATTCCGACCATAGATTTTTAAGATGTCCGCCGAAAAGATGAATTATTTCTTTAATTTCATTAAGCGGATAATATTTTATAACTTTTTCAGGCAGTTGTTTTTTTGCGGAAAGAAATTCCTTAAAAGAGAATGGCAAAAGAGTAATTTCAATTTTTCTACCGGCGAGATGTTCTTTTATTTTTTCTTTAATTCTGTATGTTATTTAAACAAGGAAATAATAGCATCGAAATGCTATTTCGTCAAGGTTCGCCAAATCCATTTGTAGATATTCAGTGAACAACGTGTTATTGAGACCCCGTCTGTAGACGGATCTCTCGTAATGACGGCAACTAAAAATACTCCTTTTTTAACGAAGAAAATTACAGGATGCGGGAGAGGCGCCGGATTAAATCCTTGAGTTCATTGCGGTCTTTGAAAGAAACTACAAGTTTCTCTTCTTTTCTGCCCTGTCTTATATTTATTCTGTCGCGCCACTCACGCTTAAATGCTCTCATTATATCGCTTTCAATCTTGTTGAATTCCTTTACTCCCCCGACGACGCCGTTTTAAGGTGTCCCTCTTTTTGACTGTTTTTCATCTGTTGTGTTTTAGCATATTATTTTGCGGAGAGATACTTTTTTTTCAAAGCTTCAGCCAGTTTGACGCCGTCTTCGGTGAGATATACGGATTTGCTTTTTTTGCTGCCGGTGATTAGGCCTTCTTCAATAAGTTTATCAAGGATTTCAAAGCGGAAAGTTTTCCAGCTTCTCAGAACCGGTTCGTCTGCGGTAATTATTTTCTCTTCCCATGAAGTGAAATAAATCAGCAGAAGAGTCAGCTCTTTGATAATATTTTCCATTTTTTCCTCTCTTTCCACCTCAGGCATTGGCGGTAAAATCATAATGTTTTTCGAGCTCCTCTGTTATTTTTGTTTGTTCGTAATCATTGTAAAACAGCCGCGCGCGGTTTCCCCTGAGGGCGATGGTGAGAAGCATTTCCAGACTTTTATATATGGACGGAGGCAAGGTTTCTACATACTTGTATCGGCGGTATTCGGGAAAGTAATATTTGTTCAGTAAGACGTGAACGGTATCGACAAATTTGCAGTAGTTTAACACTACTATTTTTGATTTTTTGTGTTTCAAATTACCTTCAAAAAAATATTCCGCGTGGAAAAGCAGGTATGAAGAAGTATTTAATGCCGAACGGCGCAGACTCCCGTTCTTGTCCTGAATAACTTTCAAAAGAAAATAAGCGAGGCGGTTAAAATATTCTCCGTCTGTCCCAAGACCTACCAGATGAAGAGAGTAAATAAAGGCTATTTTATTGGAAAGATTCTTTATTGCGTCAAAATGTTCTACTTCGTCAATAAATTCATGAAACACATAATTCCTCTCATTTCCCCTGTTCATGATTTTTTTATTCCAAAGTTTTTTCAGCGCTTTTTTAGCTTCTTTAATCCGGTTTCTATCTCCGGTTTTAAGCGCTTCAATACATTCTATTACGGCCGGGTCTTTTTTATACAGCATAATTCATAATTTTCCACAGCACTTTTTATATTTTTTTCCGCTCCCGCAGGGGCATGGTTTATTGCGTGGAAACTTTTTGTGCGTTCGCGGAATTATCTTCTGAGGCGCTTCAATATAATCGCGGTCGCCATCAGCATCCGCAAGCGCATTCATTTCTTTTTGAATTTCCTCGGATTTGGTAAAGCTGCCCGCTTCTGCGTAGAAATCCCGTAATCTTTCAAGCAAATCTATTCTATCGCGCACGTCTTTAATTGCAAGTCCATGTTTCAAAATATTTTCCGCTTTCTCGGAATCAAAAGTATCTCCGACAACGCGCCAGAAACAGTCTGACCATCCTATCCAGCCCCAGCCCCATTCAGGGTCGCGCTTCAGCCAGTTTTTATACAGTTTCTCGGTTTTTTTGTGTTTCCCTAATTCGAAATAAGATTCGGCAATCGCCCGTTTGAAGTTTTCAGTTGTAAGGGAATCTTCCTCAGAAAATTTTTTAAGAAATTCTTTGCAGAAAGAAATTCTTTTTTTGCAGTAGATGTTATCTATGTTTGCGGCAGTTCCCAATTCTCCTTCAAGGTCGTTTATCATGTTAAAGACAAAATATGAACCTTTGAATTCTCCGTCGAATTCGGCTATGCTTTGTATCCTTCTTTTCTTCATAAGTTTGACGATATTATGCCACGCTTCTATCAGTATTTCACAACCGGAGTCGTCGTTACGGTCACTAAGTTCATCATATCCGTATGCCATTTTGTCGTCTATCATTTCAAAATTTATTCTCTTCGGAAACCACCGCTCCCATAATACGGTCAGCCATATCCACACCCGTTTTAATTCCATATCCGTTGTGTGTTCATTTTGCAGATTGTGTTTTTGAAAAAGCCATTTTGAAAGTTCTTCTACGGAAATAAATTTCCGGGATAACTTATTGAGGATCTTTTTGTTGATTTTTATCCCGAAAGAATTGAGTTTTTCAAGTATTTCATCATCGCTTAATTTTCTGCCCTGAGATAATACCGGCGAGAGCCGTTCTTTCTCCGGCTGACTTTCCTCAATTCTGTTTTCGGCAATATAAGACGAGTCCATAATTTAAGCCCTCATAAAATTCCGAACATTCCGAAACCCTGCGAATTTTTCCCGCCGAGCCCTGCGTTATAGGCGAATTTAAGAAACTCGCGGTTCCCTTCAATAATGCAATATGATATTTTATTTTTGCGGGGATGTTAAGAGTTAATTTAAAATTGCACTGGAAATTTGACAGGAAATTGATTTTTTGCGACAATTCACGCTGAATAAACGGGTTTTTAAGGAGAGTGAATTATGAGAGAAAAAATACATCCGGATTATAAACCGGTGAAGGTTATATGCACATGCGGAAACACCTTTGAGGTGAGATCCACAATGGGTAGGGATATCAAGCTGGAGATTTGCTCCGCCTGCCATCCTTTTTTCACGGGGAAACAGAAACTCATTGATTCCGTGGGCAGCCTCAGCAAATTTGAGAAGAGATACAAAAAAACCGCGGGCAAAACGGTTAGGGTGAAACCCAAAAAAGCGGTGAAGAAAAAAGCCGCACAAAAATTGAAGCCCGCCCCAAAAAAGAAAATTTCGGACGACGAAGAATAGTTTCAGTGTCCCTTGGAACAAAAATACCTTAAAATAGTCCGTGATTTTGAGGAGCTTGAGAAGAGTTTATCAGAGTCAGTCTCTTTTGATCCTGAAATCCACGGCCGCTACAAAAAACTCAAACCCTTTTATCCCACGGCGGCTCGACTTATCAAAATAGAAAAGGAACTCGCGGAGCTTGAGGTCATGAAGAATGATGACGAAATGGCGCCGCTTTATGAGGAAGAAAAAGCCGCTCTTAAGGCCGAATACGAAAAAGCCGGTAAAAAACTTGCCGCGCTGCTTTCAAAAAGCCCTTTTGAGGGAAAGCCCGTTATTGTTGAGATAAGAGCCGGGACGGGCGGGCTTGAGGCCGGTCTGTTCGCGGGGGATCTTTTTAAGATGTATCAGAAAGCCGCCGAAATATACGGTCTGAAGCTTAAGGTATTTTCGCTTCACTCCACTCCTATGGGAGGCGTTAAGGAAGTTGTTTTTGAGGTGACGGGCGAAAAGGCCTATTATTATTTCAGGTTTGAGTGCGGCGTGCACAGGGTGCAGCGTATTCCCTCTACCGAATCCGGCGGCAGGATACACACCTCCGCCGCGTCTGTCGCTGTTTATCCCGAGCCGGAGGAAGTGGATATAAAAATAGACCCGTCCGATCTGAGAATTGACACATACAGGTCTTCCGGCAAGGGCGGTCAGCATGTGAACAAAACCGACTCCGCCGTCAGGATAACGCACATTCCAACCGGCGCGGTGTCTTCCTGTCAGAATGAAAGGAGCCAGTTTCAAAATAAAACGAAGGCGATGGCCATGCTTAAGGCGAAGATTTATGAAAAACAGGCGGCCTCCGCCGCTGAAAGCACAAATGACATTGTGCGCAGTCAGGTCGGCAGCGCCGACCGGAGCGAAAAGATAAGGACATATAATTTTCCTCAAAACAGGGTGACGGATCACAGAATAAAATTTACGATTTATAACCTTGCCGCATTTATGGAAGGCAGAATTGCGGCTATGACGGAAAAGCTGCTCGCGGAGCTTGGCGGAAAATGAGAGGCGGGCAGAACACTTTTCGCGCGCCATCCGGCCCGGCGGACTCCGCCTTGGCGGATGCAACATTTCAGGGGCGCCCTTTCAGCGTCGGGGAAATGTATAAACATCTGCGTTTAACTTATTCATGGCTTTCATCCGAGGAATTCGACACTTTGTTTAACGGCTCTCTGGATTTGCCCTACGGCGAAGCCGCTTTTTCGGAGAAACGGCTTACGGCCGTTTCGCGGGAAAGGTTAATGAAATATTTTTTGCGCCGCTCATCCGGCACGGCGGTGGAATACATTACGGGCTCGGCCGATTTTATGGGTTTTACATTTGATATGGCGGAAGGCGTTTTTATACCGAAAAACAGCAGTGAGATTCTGGTGGAGAAGGCGCTTGAGTATTCTTCCGCGGGAATGAAACTGCTCGATGTCGGATGCGGCAGCGGAAACATAGCCGTTTCGGCGGCGAAGTTGGGAGGACTTTCCGTTACTGCCTGTGACATAAATCCCGAAGCGGTTAATCTCACCCGCAGAAACGCCGGAAAGACGGGCGTGGATATCAAAGTGCTGAGAAGCGATCTTTTTTCAGCCATAGAAGAAAGTTTCGATGTCATAGTGAGCAACCCTCCTTATATAAGAGACGGCGAAACGCTTGATAACGCAGTGCTGAGTCAGCCCCCGGAAGCGCTTTTTTCCGGTGCCGATGGTCTTGACTGTATAAGAAAGATAGCCGCTCAATCCTGCGCTTATATAAATGGCGGCGGGCGGCTCTTCCTTGAAATAGGTGCCGGCCAGCAGGGG
>SWCC01018160.1_pt1 | contig 11995 bp, 10 predicted proteins | sample 4692971 | NCBI WGS metagenome assembly SWCC01 (sample SAMN10267277, study PRJNA491770) | bioreactor metagenome | isolation source: DHS bioreactor inoculated with subseafloor sediment | place: Japan: off Shimokita Peninsula | collected 2006-08 | reverse complement strand
TGGAGTACTGGCTTCAATTGGAGCTGTGCTGACGCTTCCGGGTATTGCCGGTATTGTGTTGACCATTGGCATGTCGGTTGATGCCAACGTGCTGATCTTTGAGCGGATTCAGGAAGAACGGAAAGCCGGAAAAGGTTTGAAGCTGGCTATAGCCGATGGTTATAAAAATGCTTATTCAGCGATTATTGACGGACAGGTAACGACCTTGTTGACCGGTATTGTACTTTATATGTTTGGATCCGGTCCGATTAAAGGTTTCGCGACTACCTTGATTATAGGTATTTTTACTTCGCTGTTCTCAGCCATTTTCCTGACTCGGTTGATTTTTGAGCGTCAGTTGGGTAAAGACGCGAAGATTACATTCACCTCTAAAATTACTGACAACTGGTTGAGGAATGCCGATATTAAATTCCTGGAAAAAAGGAAAATTGCTTACATCGTTTCCGGAGCCCTGATTGTAATTTCGATTTTCTCATTTGTAATCCGTGGGTTTAACTACGGTATCGACTTCAAAGGTGGACGTACCTACGTCGTTCGTTTTGACGAAGAAGTGAAAGTGGCTGAGGTAGGACAGGCACTGGCTTCTTTTTACGGACAAGCCCCCGAAGTAAAAACTTTTGGCGGAAGTAACCAGGTGAAAATCACGACCGAATATAAAATTGACGAACTGACCGATGATGTTGACAATGAAGTGGAACAACTCATGCTACAGGGTTTGCAGGAAGGTGGTTTTATTGGTGGTGATATGGATATGGATACCTTCATCAGCGAGCATCGTATGAGTTCGGCAAAAGTTGGGCCGACCATTTCTGACGATATTAAAAAGGATGCCTTGATCGCGATTTCATTCGCACTGGTGATCATCTTCCTGTATATTCTGATCCGGTTCCGAAACTGGCAATATGGATTGGGTGCAGTTGCTGCATTGGCGCACGACTCAATAATAGTGTTAGGGATCTTCTCTATCTTCTACGGGTTGTTACCCTTCTCGCTGGAAATCGACCAGGCTTTTATTGCGGCGATTCTGACGGTGCTTGGTTACTCGATCAACGACACGGTGGTTGTTTTCGACAGGATTCGCGAGTACATTGGCCTGCACCCTAAGCGTAACCGCGAAGAGAATGTTGATGATGCCATGAACTCGACCTTACGTCGTACTTTCAGTACCTCGTTAAGTACGTTTGTGGTGCTGCTGGCCATCTTCATGTTTGGTGGCACATCTATCCAGGGCTTCACCTTCGCCTTGCTGGTAGGGGTTGTGGTTGGTACCTACTCTTCTTTGTTTATCGCAACGCCAATTTCTTACGACACACAACGCAGCGCTTTGAAAGTAGCAGCTAAAAGAAAATAGTCTGAACAGATAATTTATTGGGAACCCCGGCTATTTTAGTCGGGGCTTCTTTTTTTAAACCGAAAAAGGACTTCGGTTACCGATGTACTAAACTTGTTTGTATATTTGTTGAAAATTTTGAAAAAATGACCCTTCATATGCTATTTATTAGTGGTGGTGAGATTGTGCTGGTGATGATGTTGGCTCTTTTGTTTTTCGGATCAAAAGCCATTCCCGATATTGCTAAAACCCTGGGGAAGGGAATGCGCGAGTTTAAAAAGGCAACCAACGAAATTAAACGGGAGTTTGAAGATAATACGGGCGATTTCAAGCGCGAAATCAATGATATTCGCTCAACCGTGAAATCTGAAACCAAAAGAATCAGCCAGGATATTGATCAGGTTTCGTCTAAAATGAAAGATGAAGCGAACAAACTGAACAAAGAAGTTGAACATATTTCGGCTGAAGCAGAGAGAACAACCACAAAACTTGAAAAGGAAGTGGACGATGCTTCGACAAAAGTTGAAAAGAAAACCACAAAGCTTGAAAAAAAGATGGATGAGGCGCCTTCTGAAGCTTCGCCAGAAACGACCAGTATCTCACAGGATATGGATAAAAAAGAAAAAGATCAGTAAATGATATGTCATTAATACTTCCAGGTTTGGCAATGTTGCTCAGTTTTATTTTGCTGGCACGCATTGTCGATAAGTTCTTTGTTGCTTCCCTCGATCGGATTTCCCATGATTTGAAATTGTCTTCGGATGCTGCCGGAGCCACGCTTATGGCAGTTGGATCCAGTGCTCCCGAGCTTTTCGTGGCGCTTTTTTCGGTGTTGAAACCAGGAAGCCATGAAGCAATCGGGATCGGTAGTATCGTTGGGAGTGCCCTGTTCAACCTGTTGGGCATTATAGGCGTGGTTGCACTGGTTAAAAAGTCATTGCTTACCTGGCAACCTGTTGTTCGCGATATTATATTTTATTTTATTGCCGTAGGCCTGCTGCTATGGGGGATTTTCGATGGTAGTTTCGGCCTGTGGAATGCCATCGCTTTTTTGGGTATTTACATCATTTATGTGGTTGCCGTGGTGAAGTGGCGGAAAATATTTCCCTACAAGGACATGAAATACATCCAGGAAGCGGCAGCCGAAGAATGCACCGAAAGCGGGAAAGCCAACTGGCTGGATAAAGGCCTCTGTTTTGTTTTTCCGAACGCCGAGAGATATTACTGGGTATTTTTTATTTCGATTGTTTTGATTGCCGCACTGAGCTGGGTTTTGGTCGAAGCGGCCATCGTGTTTTCCTATGTTCTGAACATCCCCGAAGCCATCATCGGCTTAACTGTTTTAGCCATCGGTACTTCAATTCCCGATCTAATTTCGTCGCTGATTGTGGCCAGGCAGGGACGGGGCGATATGGCTGTGAGTAACGCCATTGGCTCCAATATTTTTGATGTTCTGGTGGGCTTGGGCTTACCGTTTTTGATTGCCATGCTTATTTATGGTGGCGAAATTTCAGCAAGCGGACAAAACTTGTTCGAATCGTCTGCGATTCTGTTTGCATCGATCATCGTTTTTGGGTTGCTGCTAATCATCAAACGCTGGAAGATCAACTGGGTGACCGGCGTTGTTTTGCTGGGTTTATACTTGTTATACCTTGTTCGTGAAATCGTCTTACTTTAGCTATCTTTAGCGATCACAAAAAATCAATCCGTTTGATTCAGGTTCAAAATATCACAAAATCGTTTGGTAAACTTCAGGTGTTGAAGGGCATTGATCTGCAAATTCCGCAGGGAAAGCTTTACAGTATTGTTGGGCCAAGCGGAGCCGGCAAGACCACGCTGTTACAAATTATGGGAACGCTGAGTAAACCCGATTCCGGCCATCTGGAGATTCGCAAGCAGGCAGTTTTCTCTTTGGGAGAAAAAAAACTGGCGGCTTTTCGTAACCGCGAAATTGGCTTTGTTTTTCAATTCCATTACTTGCTGCCCGAATTTACAGCGCTCGAAAATGTTTGCATTCCGGCTTTTATAGCCAAAAAATCGAAAAAGGAAGCGGAAGCGAAAGCCAAAGATTTGCTTCAGTTTCTGGGTTTGGAAAACCGGATGACTCACAAACCGGCGGAACTTTCGGGAGGCGAACGCCAACGGGTTGCCGTAGCAAGGGCGCTTATTAACGATCCGGCGGTGATTTTGGCCGATGAACCTTCGGGAAACCTGGATTCCAAAAACCGCGAAGACCTGCACGACCTGTTTTTTCAGCTACGCGACCAGTTTAACCAAACGCTGGTGATTGTGACCCACGACGAAAATTTTGCCCGCCAATCTGATAAAATTGTCCGCATGCGCGATGGGTGGATTGAAGAGTAGTTAGTCATTGGTCGTTCCGTTGTCATTTGATGGTCATTAATTGTCATTGGTCGCCAGTGGGTTGGACTTTTGGAATTTGGAACTTTTAAGCTAGCTGGTGTTTGTAATTTGGAGCCGACTTGAAACCCAGAAAGCTCTCATTTGAACAAGAAATGATCCCTATGAACTACGATACTGAATTATACCAACTCCTGGAAGGGAAAGCCCGGCAATACAACCAGCTATCATTCGTCGAAACTGACCCGATTCAGGTGCCCAAACAGTTTTCAGGAAAAGAAAATATTGAGATTTCCGGTTTCTTGGCGGCCACCATTGCCTGGGGCCAGCGGTCAACCATTATCAAAAACGCGTTCCGCCTGGTGAAGATGATGGACCACAATCCGTATGAATTTTTAATGAACACCAACGAGTCAGATTGGATTCATTTCCTGGAGTTTAAGCACCGGACGTTTAACGGGATCGATTGCTTGTTGTTTCTTCGCTCGCTAAAAAATATCTACCAAAAACACGATGGGCTCGAAGCAGTTTTTACAAGCGGTTACTGCAAAGGTCAAAGCATGGCATCAGCCCTGCGCTATTTTCGGCAGGTGTTTTTTGAAGTCGCTCACGAAAGTCGATCGCAAAAGCATGTTTCGAATATTGACAAGGGAGCCTCGGCTAAACGCTTGAATATGTATCTGAGGTGGATGATTCGAAAAGATTCTTGTGGCGTTGATTTTGGATTATGGAGTCAAATTCCGATGTCGGCTTTGCTGTTGCCGCTCGACGTTCATACTGGTAGGCAGGCACGGCAACTGGGCTTACTTGCCCGGAAACAGGATGACTGGAAAGCCGTGCTGGAATTGACTGAAAACTTGCGACAGTTCGACCCGCTTGATCCGGTCAAATATGACTTCGCCCTGTTTGGGATGGGCGCTTTTGAATAAAGTAACAAAGCTGCGCGTTTTCTGCCGGTAGTTTCGTTTTGAATTTGTATCTTGAAATCCTTAATCACTATACCAAAAAAATGAAAAGAAGAAACTTCCTGAAAGGGGCGGCACTGATCGCCGGCGCTGCTGTTGCCGGACAAGCTACAGCAAAAGTCACTCCTCCCGATTCAGAAAAAGAAATTTACGAATGGCGGGTTTACCATTTCAAAAATGGGGGTCAAAAAAACAAAGTCGATGGTTTTTACCGCGACGCGCTGATCCCGGCTATGATCGAATACGGAGTAAAAGTGGGAGCTTTTGGCGAATACAGCCAAACGGATCCGCCAACCGTCCACTATCTGCTCGTCTACAAATCGATGGCTGACTATCATCGGGTAAAGAAAGCACTTTGGAACAATGAAACGTTTTTGAAGCAAGCGAAAAGCTATTTTGAAGATACAGCTGCTAATGGGGTTTACACCCGGTTTGAGACTTACCTGCTCGAAGCCTTCGATGCTATTCCGCAATTGCGCCAACCCGATAAGAGCCGGGGATTGTTCGAACTGCGCACCTACGAAAGCAACAACGAAGAAGCCGGTCAGCGCAAAATCAAGATGTTTAACGACGAGGAGCTCGCTTTGTTCGACAAGGTTGGTTTGCACGCCACCTTCTTCGGCGAAATTCTGGCTGGACCCCAAATGCCGGCCTTGGTTTACATGCTTTGGTTTAACGACATGGATGAGCGTACAGCCAACTGGCAAAAGTTTGTCAATAGCCCCGAATGGAAGGAGATGAGCGGCAAAGCCGAATATGCCAACACCGTGAGCGTTGTGAATAAAGTGTTTTTGGTGCCGCTGGATTATTCGCAGATTTAGTCCGACCGAATGTCAATAATTAATGACCAATGACTGAAAACTGGCTGATGGCTGCAAGGTCGGTTAGCATTCATTTGTTGGTCTAAAACACTGACTTGATGCAAAAATTGTTATTTCGTCATTTGGACGTGAACTTTTTTTCGAATTGTTTGATATTTTAAAGTGAGTTTGTCATTGTAAACGCGTAGGTCATTGATCGGTTGATAACGTTTGTCGCTTCAATCCGCTTGACTTTTCGCATAATCTATTCATTCATGATCAGAAAAATTGTCACTCCATTTCAGAAGTTTGTTCAAATTGAGAGTTTTAGTGGAATCCTGCTGCTTTTTGCTACCATTCTGGCGCTCGTGTGGGCCAATTCGCCGTTTGCGCATCTGTACCAGTCTTTGTGGGATTACAAACTTGGCTTCGCTTCCGAAGGATTCACCTTAAGCAAACCTTTGATTTTATGGGTGAATGATGGTTTGATGGCCATTTTCTTTTTTCTGATCGGTTTGGAAATTAAACGCGAACTGCTGATTGGCGAGCTGAACAGCGTAAAAAAAGCTGCTTTCCCGTTTTTTGGTGCTTTGGGTGGAATGATTGTTCCGGTAGCCTTGTTTCTGTTTCTGAATACCAATCCTGAAACGGCCCAAGGGTGGGGGATTCCGATGGCTACCGATATTGCCTTCTCGCTGGCCATTCTGAATGTTTTAGGCAAGCGCGTACCCATTGCATTGAAAGTATTCTTGACTGCTTTTGCCATTATCGATGATTTGGGTGCTGTCATTGCCATTGCTGTTTTTTACAGCTCGGGAATCTACTGGTCGTTGCTTTTGTATGCTTTTGGCTTGCTTGCTCTGCTGTTTCTATTGTCGTATCTGAAGCTTTATTCGAAATATGTTTTCTTTATTGTTGGCGTTGTCGTGTGGATCTTGTTCCTGAAATCGGGGATTCATCCAACCATCGCGGGGGTTCTGATGGCTTTCACCATTCCCATTAGGCAGCGGGTCGATGTGAAATCCTATACTGAAAGTATAAGCGGTGTGCTTCAGACGTTGAAAATGTCAAAAGTTGATCATCAGCCCATTTTGAGCCATACACAAATTGAACAACTTGATGAACTGGAAGATTTGACTGGACGCGTGCAGTCTCCTTTGCAACACCTTGAGCACCGGTTACACAATTGGGTGGCCTATTTGGTTATTCCTGTATTTGCTTTGGCCAATGCCGGAATAACCGTCAGCACCGATGTGCAGCTTGATACCAGTTTAATCCTGCACATCGTTATTGGCTTGTTTGTCGGTAAAGGCGTTGGGGTGAGTTTGTTCGCCATCATGGGTAAAAAGCTAAAACTTGTCGATTTTCCGGAAGGTGTCAATTACAAGAACATCATTGGCGTGGCTTTGCTTGCCGGAGTGGGCTTTACCATGTCGATTTTCATTTCGAACCTGGCCTTTACCGATCCGGCTATTGCCGATTCCGCTAAAGTGGGAATTTTGGCAGGCTCTTTCATTTCGGGATTGGCTGGCTATACCTTCCTGTACTTCAACAGTAAATCCAAAGCTTCGAAAGTGACGCAGAACCTCTAGACTCCTTGGATCAATTCATCGATTCCGGCAAATTCAAATCGCCGGGTCTGGCGTGTAGCTTTTCATAAAATAGTGCGCGTGGCATAATTGTTAGTAAATAACTAACCTTATTGCAAACGGACATTTTATGTATTACCATGGGGTAAATAAGATGGACTCTTTCAAAGCTATGGACTACGAATGGCAGGAGATAGACGGAAAGCCCCGCTACCGATGGTACAAATACGCATTAAATTCCGTCCAAATGATATTGGATTGTGACGAAAAGTTTGATATCGACCATGCCGAATTTTCGGATTTGAAAGTCTGGTACGACAGTGTGGAGTGGGTGGCCAACAACGATGAGGAAGCATCAAAATACATTTATGCCGAACTGGTGCCACCGGTACTTCAAATTGTGAAAGACAAATATATTGATTGTCTCACCGATTTGGGCCATTATAAATCGTGTGCAATAGCGCTGAAATACCTTCGATCGTCCCCGGTTCCATCAGAACGAACGCCGGTACGAAAGAAGGAAAAGGCCATCGATAATATCGAGAAAAGTTTGGTGTTATCACTCAAAGGCGTGGACCAAATGCTGGTAAGATTCAAAGCGGAAATCCCGGAGAAACTGAAGAGTTCGAACGACGAGTTGCGACATAGTCTCGGTGTGCTGCTAAATCTGGACGCACAGTTTTACGGAGAATCATCAGACAAAATTTTTGATTATATGGAATGGATTCGGATAAATGCACCCGACAGCCTGAAAGAAATCTTTTCGATTGAAATTAGTTTGGAAAACAAAAAACCAGCTTTTGGACCTGATAACAGAAAAGGAACTCTACCGCCTGAACTAGCTATTGGATAAAACCATCAAGATGACATCCGCTTCCTTTTACTGCGAAGTTCCGGCTGATGAATGAAACCCGCGTGATATTTTAGGTGAGTTTTTTGACACGGATGAGGACAAGTAATTTATCGGGGCAAGCAATGTGTAATCTATTCTTCCATCTGCAATCTTTCGATAAAGGCTTTCATTTCTGCAATTTCCCTTTCCTGGGCTGTTATAATTTCGTCTGCTAATTTCCTTACTTCCGGGTCTTTTATGTCTGCCCTTTTACTTGTAAGAATAGCGATTGAATGGTGTGGAATCATTGCTTTCATATACGCCACGTCACCGATCGGCGTTTGCGTCCTTACCAAGGTTAAAGCAGTTACAAAAAGGATTAAACTGCCCAAAATGATAGCAACATTTTTCTTTTTATTTTTGTACATGTTTAGCATGAATAGTAGCATAATGACTGCCATCGCGGAAATGCCCAGACAAGCCATGTAAAAACGGGTAAGACTGAAATAAGTGTGGTTTATCTCATAGGTATTGAAATACATGGTGATGTACATCGCGATAAAGGATCCTGTCAACATCAGTGCGAATCTTGTGTAGTGGTGTTGACCTGTTTTGCTTTGATTCATTCCGTGATTATTTTCCATTTTCCATTTTTTAGGTGAATGTATTTTTTACAACAGATAACGTTTTACAGTATGGAAAGTTCCCGTTCATCCTAATTTACAACAGTCTTGTGCAAAGTGGCTGGGCATTCTGCAAACCTCCTGCATCTAGAGGATTTTGGATATGCTGCAGAGGGGGCTTGATAAACGGGATGCGTGGATGTTTGCTGAAACGTCATGATGTTCCAAATGTGTTAGCGTATCCCGGGTATGCAGCTAACATTTGGATTTTGGAGAAAATCCCAGGACAAACGGATCGTATTTCTGCTTCCAATTGCCGGTTTTCACCCCAAATCAGTCGGGCTTTCCAGCGTGTTGTCGCCGTTGCGCAACGACTTATTCTTTAGGTGATTGAAGAGAATGGAAGGCCCGGCGGCCTCTTTTTTTGGGAAAAATACCTCCTGAGTTTGGTACATATAGCCCGCATGTGGGATGCCGGTCGACTCTCTTTGGGAAGTTTTGGCAGGGTCGCTTCTTTGTTTCAATCTATTTTAGTAGGCGTAAAACTACGGGCATAAACTTATGGATAAAATGCATAAAGACTTGAAACGACTTTCCTGGATCATAGCATTCGTTGTGATTGGATTGGTTGTCGCATTGATCATCCTGGTGAATATCATTTTTGTATGATTTGGCCGAAGAAAGTTGGTGCCTTCTAATTTAATTATAATGATATGAACTTACTGAAATTGAAAAAAACTTACCTGTTTTTTGTGCTGATTGGATTGGTATTCAGCCAATGCACAGCTTCCAAAAAAGCTGAGGAATCAGCGGAAGCCGCCAAAGGACTTGACATGGCCAAACGGATGGCCGACTCTGAAATGGTTCACTTTCCAAAGGCTTCAACCGTCGATTTTAATCCAGAAGGTAAATGGAGTTATACACCAGGATTAGTTTCTTTTGCCATGATGGAATTGTATGAAGTGGCGGACGATGAAAAGTATTACGAGTATGCCAAAGGTTACGCCGACCAGTTTATTAATGAAGAAGGAGTCATTGAGCAGTACAAACGAAGTGATTTCAATATTGACAATGTCAATTCAGGAAAATTCTTGTTCGATTTGTATGAAAAGACGGGCGATGAGCGCTACAAAAAAGCGATTTTCCAGTTGCGAGACCAGCTGAACGACCATCCTCGGACTTCGGAAGGTGGGTTTTGGCACAAGAAACGGTATCCGCACCAGATGTGGCTCGATGGCCTGTACATGGGCGCTCCGTTTTATGCCGAGTTTGGAAAAACATTTGGAGAGCCCGAGGCCTTCGATGATGTGGTCAACCAGTTTGTTACGGTTCATAAACACACTTACGACTCAGTAACCGGCTTAAATTACCATGCCTGGGACGAAAGCCGCGAACAGCGCTGGTCCGATCCCGAAACAGGTCTTTCTCCGCACTTCTGGGGACGTGCGATGGGCTGGTACGCCATTGCCTTGGTTGACGCGTTGGATTATATTCCCGAAAACCAACCGGGACGGGCTGATGTCATCAACATTTTGAAAGAAGTGGCTGCTGGTATTAAGAGATTTCAGCACGAAAAAACGGGCTTGTGGTACCAGGTGTTGGATCAGGGAGATCGGGACGGCAATTACCTGGAATCATCGGTTTCCAGCATGTTTACCTACACCTTGTTGAAAGCTACTCGCCTGAATTATATCGATCAGCAGTATCGTTCGCTTGGCGAGAAAGCTTACGAAGGAATACTGAAAAACTTCATCAAAGTAAATGAAAACGGCACAATCAGCCTCACCGATGTATGCTCGGTTGCCGGTCTTGGAGGCGATCCATACCGAGACGGATCATTCGAATATTATATCAGCGAGCCAGTCAGGGATAATGATCCCAAAGGAGTCGGACCTTTTATTCTGGCTAGTTTGGAAATGAATAAATAAATCAAACCTAATTTTTAAAAGTATGACAGACTTTAAAAAAGAAAAGCAAAGAAGCCTGCGCATGAAAATCTCGCGCGTAGGAGTACTTGTGTTGGGTCTCTTTTTAATGGTAGCCGGCGGGGCCTTCGCCCAGCAGGTTACAGTTAATGGAACCGTGATGGATGCCAGTACAAGTGAACCAGTTCCCGGGGCTAATGTGGTGGTAAAGGGGACAACAAGCGGAACCATCACTGATTTTGATGGTAAGTTTCAGTTATCTGTTCCTTCAGGTGCTACTCTGCAGTTTTCGTTCATCGGCTATGCGCCGCAGGAAATTGCTGTCAATGGAAGGACAACCATCAATGTGTCGCTTGAAACCGACACGAGAGAACTGGATGAAGTGGTAGCCATTGGTTATGGAACCATAAAGAAACCCGACATACCCGGCTCAGTGGCTTCCGTTTCCGGAGACGACCTGCAGGCCATTCCGGTCGCCAGCGCTGCCGAAGCTATTACTGGTAAACTGGCCGGTGTTCAGGTGTTATCCACTGAGGGGTCACCCGATGCCGAAATGCGCATTCGAGTACGTGGTGGAGGTTCTATCACACAGGATAATTCACCCTTATTTATTGTTGACGGGTTTCCGGTCAACAGCATTTCCGACATCGCTCCTTCAGATATTCAATCGATTGATGTATTGAAGGATGCGTCATCAACCGCAATTTATGGTTCGCGTGGAGCTAACGGGGTTATCATTGTAACCACGAAAAGCGGACAAGCAGGTAAAGTGACCGTTGGATACAATGCGTATTACGGTGTGAAGCGGATTGCCAATAAACTGGATGTTTTGGATGTTGAAGACTACGTGAACTGGCAGTATGAATATGCCGTTTTGGACAACGGAATTGACGAATTGGAATCGTATGAACGGTATTACGGTGCCTGGCAAGACAAGGACATGTATGCCGGCAAAGTTGGAAATAACTGGCAGGAGCAAGTTTATGGACGTACCGGAGAAGTATTTAATCATGACCTGAGCGTGCGTGGAGGAAGCGATAAAATGACTTACTCGTTCAACTACGCCCATATTGATGAGAAAGCAATTATGGTGGGTTCAGATTACAAACGAAACAACCTTTCGTTGAAGATGAACCACAAGCCCAATGACAAAGTTGAACTGGCTTATTCGTTCCGTTATTCTGACACCAAAGTAAACGGAGGCGGAGCCAACGAGCAAAACGAAGTGTCTTCAGCCGACTCGCGTCTGAAACACAGTGTCACCTATTCACCAATTCCACTGGGAGGTTTAACCACTGGCGAAACCGACGAATCAATTGCCAGCTACCTGGTGAACCCGCTGATTGCTGCTGCCGATAACGATCGCGAGCAATTTCGTAAAAACTACAACATGGCAGCCAGCTTTGCCTGGGATATCATTGATAACCTGAGATTCAAATCAGAAATTGGTTTGGATAACTATAATTTCAACGACAACCGCTTTTACGGGTTAACGACATATTACGTATCGAACACACCAACTGCCGAAAATCAAGGGCAGCCAGCTGTGATCCTTCGCGACCGCAAACAG
>SWCC01006330.1_pt1 | contig 12014 bp, 9 predicted proteins | sample 4692971 | NCBI WGS metagenome assembly SWCC01 (sample SAMN10267277, study PRJNA491770) | bioreactor metagenome | isolation source: DHS bioreactor inoculated with subseafloor sediment | place: Japan: off Shimokita Peninsula | collected 2006-08 | reverse complement strand
TCCTTATTCTGCCGAACGTGCCCGCAAGAGCAATAACGCGCAGATCATGACATTGGGCTCTTTGACCATGGGCCCGGAGACGGCTAAATATCTGGTAGGCATTTGGTTGAAATGTGAATTTGCCGGCGGACGTTCGACTCGCAAAGTGGACAAGATCAACGCCATTGACGAGACTTATCGGAAATAAACTTTCAATCTCGACCGCAACAACAAATTTTATTGGTTAGATAGGTGTCTTAATGAAGAATTTATGGATTGGAACCGGCTGGAAGATGAATCACTTGATGAGTGATGCCATGCTTTACACCGACAAAATCAAGGATTACTGCAACCAGCGGCATCCCAGCAGCAACATTTTTATCTGCGTACCTTTCACGGTTCTATACGCTGTCACCGAGAAGTTGAAAGATTCCCAAATCACAGTAGCCTCACAGAATGTGCATTGGCTCGACCGCGGCGCGGCCACCGGCGAAATTTCCCCACTGATGATCAAAGACGCCGGGGCCAGCATGGTCGAGATCGGCCATTCCGAAAGGCGCGCCATGTTTGCCGAGACAGATATGATGGTCAACGCCAAGGTCAAAGCTGTATTGCAAAACGGCCTGCGTCCGCTTGTTTGCATTGGTGAAACCGCCCAGGATAAAGAAATGGGCCTGACTATCGAGAAATTGACCAGCCAGCTAAAAATCGCTTTCCATCAGGTCAGTCCAACGCAGGCGGAGAATATTCTGGTAGCTTACGAACCGGTGTGGGCCATTGGCGAATCCGGTTCCCCCGCTTCGCCCGAATACGCCGACCAGGTGCACGCGCATATCAAAAAAGTCCTGACGGAAATCTTCGGTAAACAGGCAGCCGATATTCCCGTGCTGTACGGCGGCAGTGTCAATCCGCAGAACGCCCTGCCCCTGATTAGCCAAGAACATATCGATGGCTTATTCATTGGACGGGCTGCCTGGAATGTAGATGGGTTCATCAACATCATCTCCATGGTGGAAGATTTTGTAACCAGTGAATTACCGGTTGAATAATGGAAAAAGCCTCCCGCAATAATCGGGAGGCTTTTTTTATAACCTTTCTATTCTAAAATCCGGCCCTTCCTGCCAAATCTCATTAATATATTTTACAAGTTGTTTACATACTGAAATCAATTTAATGTCATTTTCGGTTTAGAATGAAAACAATTAATTTGTAGGAGAATAATTTCCGTTATTGTTGCACGATCAACGTCTGTTTTGTTTACCGGAGGGGATTAACAGATAATTAATTTATTAATCAAAGGTTGAAATATAGATTTACATTTTGGTAGATATAATGTTTTCAACCAAAGAAAGCCGGGAATAAAGAAATGACTTTACAAATTCAAAATCCTCGTATTTTAATCATTGAAGATGACGCAGCCGTAGCTCGCAGCCTGAACGACGGCCTGGTGCGGGAAGGTTATTCCATCCAAATCTGCAATTCAGGCATAAAAGGAATTGAAGCCGCGCAAAAAACGCAGCCGCATTTAATCATCCTGGATATTCGTCTGCCAGACGGTTCCGGTTTCGACTTCTGCCGGCAGATTCGCCAGTCCGGTTTGCACCAACCCATCCTGATCTTAACCGTTCGCGATGAAGCCATTGACAAAGTTCTGGGCCTGGAAATCGGTGCGGATGATTACATGACCAAACCCTACAACCCCAACGAGTTGAATGCCCGCATCCGTGCTTTACTGCGCCGTGCGTACGGCGAATTTTCTTCCACCGAATCCAAATTGATTTTCATTGGCGACCTGACCATTGATATTTTACGGGCCACGGTAACTCGCAATGAAAACGTAATCAGCCTGACCCCTACTGAATACCGTTTGTTTGTGCATATGGCCAAACACCCTGGCCAGGTACTCAGCCGCTCACAACTGGTCAGCAGCATTCGCGGGTACGAGACCGAGGAGATTAATGACAGCCAAACCATCACGGTCTATATTCGGCGCTTACGCGAAAAACTCGAGTACGATCCCGCCCATCCCAAACTAATCTTGACTGTACCCGGCATCGGTTACCGTCTATCGGCTAACCCCGACTAACATTAAGAGACAGTAATTCACCACACTGTGGAATAAAACATCGATCGTTTAAGTTTACAGTCGATTATTTAATAAACCGGCCCGGAAGATGGTTAGTAGAGGGAAAAGCTCCATCATTTCCACAGTATATATCGGTTTTCATCAACGTTTTTTCATCCATCATTATCTGCCTATTAGCTTTTAATCCGTTTTGGAAGTCCAATCAGTGCCGCCGCTAATTGCATTAAAATAAACTAAAGATACTTATGAAAAAACACAGATTATTTAGGTCTCTGCAGACACAACTGCCATTATCATTTGGGATTCTGTCCTTGTTGACAACCACATTAATCGGGATTGTCATGGCCCTGACGATATGGAAATATTACAACAACCTTGAAAACCGATACTTGAATGATAACTTATTTGGTACCGCAAACAGCATTTCGAGAATTGTCCAAAAATCCGAGATCAGTTTGGGGGACTCGCTGCTGGACTATCAGGATGTATTCCAAAACCAGGCCAGAATAACCGCGTTCTTGATCCAATCAAGAGTGCGAATTCTCGATGTGACCGGTTATGCCGTAGCTGATTCCGGTTCACCATCGCAAAGCTGGAATATCACAGTTCCCAGATCGCAATTCTCCAATCAACAATCCCAATCCACGCCTGATATAACACATAGCATCGATCCCAGTAGTATGCCCAGTGAAGTGTCTACTGCAGAAGAGATCCCCGGAACTGAAAACTCAACGAATGCATCCTCTTTTTCCCTGGAACCTTCCCAAGAAGACGGTCCAACGAACAATGATGACCCACCACCCGCATATTCCTTTCAGGCAAACCCGGACATATTCGGCTTTATCCTCATGCAAGTTGACACTTCAGTATATAAAAACCGTTCTTCAAAAGTAGTAAATGCACCCTTTTATGATCTGGATCATAATATCCTGGGATACGTCGAGTTATCGGAAAGCCCACGATACAGCCAGCGCATCATTACCGACGTTGTTCGCGGCTGGGGAATCGCCAGTCTGATTGGTGTGGTGATCTCCACCATCATCGGTTATATCGTCAGCCGTAACCTAACCAAACCACTGGTAAATTTGGAAAGTGTCGCTTCTGAAATGAAAGACGGCAATTTCGAGATCCGTTCACCTATTTACAAACCTGACGAACTGGCTTCATTATCAGACACCTTCAACCAGATGGCCGCGCACATCCAACACAGCATAGAAACAATGCGCCAATTCGTTTCGGACGCGGCTCACGAGATTCGCACACCATTGACCTCGCTGCGGGCAGATTTAACCCTGGCATTAACCGAAACATCCTTAAAGAAAGCCAAACCCATAATCCACCGCTCGCTGGAGCAGATTGACCGTCTGGACAGCCTTTCCAGGGACCTGCTGAATCTCTCCAAACTGGAATCCAAGAATGGAAAAACTAAATTTAAAGAAATCGACCTGACCCACCTGCTTAATGAGATCAGTGAAATCTACGCATCGGCAGCGGAACAGGCAAAAGTGGAATTCAACTCACAGCTGCAGCAGGAACCGATCCTGATCAATGGCGATGACGAGAATCTGCGTCGCGCGGTCGGCAACCTGCTCGCTAACGCTGTAAAATTCACCCCGCCCGGAGGCATCGTCAATATAAAATTGTATGCCGAATCCGATTCCGCCCTGATCCTGGTTGAAGACGATGGTATTGGCATTCTCAATGAAGACCGGGAAGGCTTGTTCAACCGCTTCCATCGTGGAAAGAACACCCAAAATTATCCGGGTGCCGGATTAGGATTGGCAATATCTAAAGCTATCGTGGAAAAACACAACGGCATTATTGGATTCTTGCCGGATAAAGAAAAAACGGTCTTCTTTATTCGACTTCCGCTAGCTAGCAAACCAACCTCAACAAAAGAGAAGGACTCTTCTAGATCAACCAGGCGAGCAAAGCGGAAGCAAGACCTAAATAGACCAGATACCCCAGAGCGTCTGTAAGCGCGGTCACGATAATCGGAGAAGCCAGCGCCGGATCAGATTTGAACTTTTGAATTGCCAGGGGAATGACCACACCGGTGAAAGCTGTGCTGATGATATTGACCAGCGTTGCGATACCGGCGATCATCCCCAGCATCAGGGATTGCTTCCAAACCACCGCGATTAACGCGATGATCAAACCAACCGCAATACCATTGACCAGACTAAGCAGGAATTGATTGGCAATCACCTTTATGGCATTCTTTGGTTCGATCTCGCCCAAAGCGATGCTGCGCACCGTGACCGTCAATGTCTGCGTGCCGGCGCTGCCGCTCACGCCGGCCACAATCGGGAAGAAAGCCGCCAGTGCAGCCATCTGTGAGATGGTTGACTCAAACAAGCTCAATACCGAAGCGGATATTAATGCCATAAATAGATTGACCACCAGCCAGGGCAGACGTTTTTTTACAGCTTCCCCCAGCGGCAGGTCGCTGGGCGTTTCTTCAGGAATACCGGCCAACCGATAGATGTCTTCGGTAGCTTCGTCTTCCATAATGTCGAAAGAATCATCATACGTGATCACACCCAGCAAACGTTGGTTGTTATCAACTACCGGCAGTGCCAGCAAGTCGTAACGCTTCATCAATTTCGCCGCTTCTTCCTGGTCGGCATCGGCCTGCACGGAAAGCACATCCGTGTTCATAATGTCGGAAATTTTGGCAGTAGCCGGTTGGGTAACCAGCGAACGCAAGTTGACTACACCTACTAATTTGTCCGCGCGATCGGTGACAAACAAGTAATAGATATCTTCATCTTCCGGTGTCAGCTTCCGTAAATACGAGATGGCTGTTTTTACGGACATACCGGCTTTCAGCACAATGGAAGCCGAGGTCATCAAACCGCCGGCAGTTTGGTCCTGGTGTTTTAACAGGGGTTCGACCTCTGTGGCATCCAACATGGCATCCAGCACGCGCGACGCCTTTTCGGGTTCTATATCGCCCAGCAAGTCGGCCGCTTCATCCGGCTCCATGTGGTCCATAATTGTGGCTAATTTATCCGCCCGCAAGCGGTCGGCTACAACCACGGCGTCCTCTTCTTCCAGCTCCTCCAGGATATCCGCCGAGTCCTCAGGGTTCAGCTTTGGCAGGATGGCGTCCTGCTCTTCCGGATTTAGATCGTCAAAAACACCGGCCTGATCTGCCGGCCGCAGCCCTTCCAACAAAATAGCCGCGCTTTTAGGATCGCCGTGTTCCAATAAGTCCTTTACCTGCACCAGCAGGGTATCTACATCAATTTCATATACCGTCATCGATACGCAATCCCCTTTCTAAAACCAGTCTCGTCGTTTGAAAATAAGTACAGCCGAACTCATCACTGCCACAGAAACCAGCGAGATCCAGGCAAAGGCATGCGGCGAATTGGATAGCGGTAGCGAGACGTTCATGCCAAAAAAGCTGGAAATCAACGTAGGCAAATTCAGCACAATGGTCACCGATGTCAGCAATTTAATCACCTGGTTCTGATTGTTGGAGATGATGGAAGCAAAAGCATCCATCATCTGGCTGAGCAGGTTGCTGGCAATATTGGTCATTTCAATAGCCTGCTGGTTTTCGGTGATGACATCTTCCAATAGATCGGAATCATCTGGAAATTCTTTGAAGGAACGGATGCGTTGCAGTTTCTCAAATACCAGCTCATTGGACTTCAAAGCGGTAGACAGAAGTTCCAGGCTCTTCTGATATTTGAGAAGCTCCAACACCTCTTTATTTCGGATGGATTTCTGCAATTCATCTTCAATCAGGTCAACTTTCTTGTTGATTGCGCGCACTGCCGCCAGGTATTCATTGGCAATAGCCAACAGGATATTGAGGATGAATTGGTTCCGTTTATTGGTGGAAAAATAGCGCCCTTTTTTGGCAATTGAATCCAGCAGTGGTATTTTGTACTTGCTGATGGTAATAATGAAATCATTGCACAAAATAATCCCCAGAGGAATCGTTGTATAGGGAATATCCTGCGTTTCTCCCTGGTAATAAGGGGTGCGCAGCAATAACAGCGTGGCACCGGCTTCTTTCTCGGTGCGCGGCCGTTCGTCAAGGTCGAGGGGATAGGTGATGAAATCCCGAGGAATGCCCAGACCGTAAGTCTGTTCAATTTCTTCAGGAGTGGGATTCACCACATGCACCCAAGCGCCGTCAGCAACCTGCGGGATACTAACCAACGCATTTTCAGTGGTCTTTAAAATCGTTAACATGTTTACCTCCATTTCTCGTTTGATTCGAGCCCATGGAAAGCAAAAACCCTCGGCTTCCTCCGTTGAACGGTACCGAGGGCGAGACCACCTCAAATTAAATCAAGGTGCGGTTTAAACCGATTCACCTCCCGGTGAAAAATGTTCAACAGGATAAAGAGCCGAGCTGCGTCTAGGGTCAGGATCTAAATCTAATGAAATTTCTTCGCTCATTGTTCTCTCTTTCTTAATTGAGTTTACACCTATTCAACAAGGCCCGTCAAGGGATTTGACCTCTGACGGGCTTTTATTGGTGTTTTTCCTGTTTTCAGTTCTACTTGTGCTCACCCAGGCAGGTTATTTTACCCAGCATGGTTAAACTTTGTTTGACTGAAGGAGTTCCGTAGTATTCAACACTGCCAACTCCTGCGATGGTGACGTCCAATTCCTTCTTAACCCATAGCTGCACGCTGCCCACGCCACTTAATACAACTTTGGCAGTGTCCGATTCCAATTCATGTCCGCTGAAGTTGCCCGCGCCTGCCAAAGTTACCAATTGGTCTTTCGCCTTGCCCTCAACTAAAACTTTCCCGGCCCCGGGGATTTCCGTCTTCAAAGAATCCACCTTCAAACCCATTACTTTGACATTGGAAGCGCCAATCATCTTCAGCTCCAGGCTGTCGGTTTTAATATCATTTACCTCAATATCAGCGGCTCCCGCTACTTCAAGTTCGGTTAATTCTTTCAGGACAACATTGATGCGGATATCGTTTTCCGAAAGGAAGTCAAAACCTGCGCTGATTTTTTCCACCCAATCGCGGCCGACATCGATGACCAATTTGCCGTCGGCGACATTGGTGGTAATGCGACTGACCGCCAACTTATCACCTTCAACCATGACGGATTGTTCTTTTCCCTGTGTAACGAACAACTTGCCAATACCACGCATATTGATGGAGTTAAATTCGCCTAATTCTCTTTTTTCGCTGACCTTTTCACCCATTTTGCATTCTCCTTGATATTCATTACTTATACTTATTTATACGCATCTGGATATTTTTAGTTTCGCCGCCCAAAAAGCTGCATACCTGCTCAAAGTGAAGTGTGGAAGGTTTACCGTGCAGCATTCCTTTTGGGAGTCGCAAAGCATCCTTTTGGAGGATCGCGACGCATCCTCTCGGAGGATCGCATAGCATCCTCTTGGAGGATCGCGAAGCATTCCCCAGGGGAAAGCATCGTGTTATCAAAAAGGCAGCACAAGATATACCCATGCTGCCTTTCTAAATTCAAAGCCAATAATTAGTTAGAGTGCACCCATCAAAGTGCTCACACTAACCAAACCGAATACGGCCAACAAACCGCTGGCAATTGCAGTAACAATCGCCATGACAATCCAGCCGATGATCACCGTACCAATGGTCTGCGGCCATTCCAGGTCCAGTGCTTCTTTAGCGGCCATAAACCATGCGAACAATCCTGCCAGGCCGGCCAGGAATGTGATCGGGCGGCTGATCCAACGCATTCCGGAACCGGCCAGGGTGATAATGTTCAGGAATTGAACGACATTCCAGACATAAGCCAGGCCCAGGGTGCGCACCAATTCGTCAAAGGTCACATCCGCGTTGAAGAAGGTCTTGCCTACCCAGCCAATCACAAAAGCGCCCAGGGCAAATCCGCCTACGGAAAACAGCGCCGCGAAAATTGCGCCGAAGATCCAGCCGGCGCCGATGCCGTCGGCGGCAGCCGCGGTGGAGCCCAGGCCGGAGAGAAAGGCCACCACGGCCACAATCATCCAGGCGCTTGAAGTAAACGTGGTGTCGTCCTCAACCTCTTTATAAACCCCGGGTTTGAACGTAAAAGCTGCAATAATACGGTCCATCATAATAACCTCCAATGAGCTAAATCTATTTGATTATATTAACCCTGCAATGTATCTCAGGTATCCTGATTATATATACAAAATTCCAGACTTTGTTTTTAATGTTTGATTAACATTTTCAGGGTTAGGAGGCACCTGGTTAATTGACTTTGCCTCTATATTCTCTATAATTTGATTAAGTTAAGTAGAAAGACGGAAATCATGCGTAAAATCCATAAGTTCTTGCTGATATCCCTATTGCTGAGTGTTTTTATGTTCTCCACCGCAGCAAACTCCCTGCATTCTCCCGATCCACAACCACCAGATGAGCCGGTCAAGTTGATTTTCATCCACCATTCCTGCGGTGAAAATTGGTTGACGGACGGGTACGGAAACCTGGGTAAGCAATTGGGGCAGAACAATTATTTTGTAAGTGACACCAACTACGGCTGGGGGCCGGATGCGATCGGCGACCGGACGGATATTCCTGATTGGTTGGAATGGTTCCGCAGCGCCCAGACGGAAGAAATCACACAAGCCCTTTACGATGAAAATGGGCAATTAAGTAATTATTCCCGTTCACTGGTCGATCCGGGCGGTGAGAATACGATCATCATGTTTAAATCCTGTTTTCCCAACTCGGAATTAAGCGGCAGCCCTGACGATCCACCCGGCACGTTTGCCGATCTGAGCGTAAGCGGCGCGAAATATGTTTATAACCAACTCTTACAATACTTCGCAACCCGGCCGGATAAATTATTCATCGTCGTCACCGCTCCGCCGGTCAGCAGCCGCGCATACGCGAAAAATGCACGTGCCTTCAATAATTGGCTGGTGGAAGATTGGTTATCGGAAAATGATTATCAATTGGAAAATGTGGCCGTCTTTGACTTCTACAACATCCTGACCGGCAAAGATGCGCATCACCGCTACAATAACGGTCAAATTGAGCATATAACCTCGACGGGCAATACGCTTTATTACCCAAGCGGAGATGATCATCCCTCTGAGATCGGCAGCCAAAAGGCAACCGAAGAATTCATTCCCCTGTTAAATTGTTATTATCAGCGCTGGAAGGCAAGCGCGTCTTCGCAAATGCCGGTCGCAGTCCAACAAGAAGAACCCACCCCAACGAACAGCGCAGCCCATGCGAACAATTCCCCGGAGAGCAGCGTAACCGGTTCATCAATGGCATTGGCAGCCATGATCGATGATTTTGAAAGCGACAATCCGTTGAGCGCCAATGGATGGGAGTTGTTCAGCGGTAACCCGGCAAATACATCGATGAATTGCGCAGTCGAAGAGGGATCAGCCTACGAGGGCGCGCGCGCTTTAACGGTCAACTTGGAAGTTAAAGCGGATGACTGGGCAACCTGCTCAATGCTTTTCGACCAGGCGCAAGATTGGTCCGCATCAGAAGGATTCACCTTCATGCTTCACGCATTGGAAACCGGATCGGTCTTTGACGTCAACCTGTACACCGGCAGCGCTGACGCGCTGCAAACCTACACATACTCGATCGAAACAACCACCGAAAGCACGGAAGGCTGGATACCGGTCACGCTGCGTTGGGAAGATCTTCATCGCGTGGAATGGGAAGAAAATGCAAACAGCCCATTCGATTCCTCGAACCTGGTGATTGGAATTGCCTTTGGTGTAAACGCGGATAATTCTGTTGCGCTAAGCATCGATAACCTGGCCTTGGTGGATGACAACTCGACAACGGATCAGCCCTGATCCGGTATGGGTTAAGTGAAAGAGAGAACTTCACCCGAATTAACCCGTATATATTTAAGACCATATTGTCTTTAGGAGTAAACATGCGAAAATTGATTGCCGTAATTCTTACCATTTGCCTGGTTTTCCCCCTGCTGCTGGCCAGCCTGACCGCGTTCAGTACCATTAGTTGGGCGTTGGACCGCACGTTTTTCACTGACGCGCTGGACCAGGATCAGGTCTACCAGGCTATTTTATCCGACCAAACGCTGGATGACGTTCTGCGCAGCTATATCGCGCTGCCCGCGGACGCGGACACCCAGGCGCTCAATGAGGTCCTGCGCAGCGTGATCACCCAGGACTACCTGAAAGGTCAGTTAAGCGCGATTGTAAATGGATTTTTCGATAATATTCAGGGGATAACCCGGGAATTCACACCAACCATCGACCTGCTGCCCATCAAAACCGCCCTGACTCAAGAGAAACAGGATGAATTCTTGACCGCGCTGGTAACTGCCCTGCCCGACTGCCAGTCCGGACAGACACCCGGGTTTGGGGAAGGACAGACTCCCTGCAAGCCGCAAGGCATTTCCGAAGAGCTATTGATCGAAAATTTCTTAAAACCCGCCCTCCCGCAAGCTCTGGCCCAAATCCCGGATGAAGTTCCCTTGAGTGAGCAGTGGTATAACGAGCAGGATTGGCAGGTCTATCTGCCGGGTATGGCTGGACCGGCCGGTGTCATGCTGTCGGTATTATTCCTGGCGTTCATCGCATTGTGTTTCTGGTATATCACGGCGCTAATCGCGGACAGCAGTTGGCGAGTGCGTTTGCAGTGGTTGGGCTGGATGTTGATGGTTTCCGCGCTTCCGGTTTTCTTTTTGGGATTGGTTCTGCAGAGCAGCAGCGCACTGTATTGGGCCCAATATGGGCTGCAGCAAGCCCATCTCGGCAGCCTGCCAACCTTCCTCAGCTCCCCTACTGTTTTACAGGCTATAACCGAGAGCATCCTGCCGCGCGTTGCCAATGCCTTCCTGGCCGTAGGTGGTATAGCCGGCAGCCTGGCATTGGGCTTTATCGTTTGGGGGCTGGCGACCGCCAAAGAGCGTCAAACCGCCTAACGCCTATACGCAGAGCAATAACCTGCCCTGATATTAACAAAGAAAACCGTTCTCCACTCATGTTCATGGAGGACGGTTTATTTTATTAATTAACGCAATATACCGGCTGGCCAGTCAACAGCGCGCTGACCACGTTCTCGGCGGTTTTGCGCTGCAGTTCTTCGCGCGAACCGTCCGAGTTCCAGGCAATATGCGGCGTCAGGCACACGTGCGGGTGGCGCAGGAAGGCGGTATGCTCATATTCGTCGTCCGCCAGCACATCCAGCCCGGCATAACCCAGCTTGCCGCTGTCCAGCGCCTCCAGCATGGCGTCCTCGTCGATCAACGCGCCGCGCGCCGTGTTGACCAGCACCGCGCCGTCCTTCATCTGCGCGAATTGCGCGCGCCCCAACAACCCTTTGGTTGATTTTGTTAAAGGCACATGGATGGAGACTACGTCTGCCTGGGACAGCGCTTCTTCCAGCGTCAGGAATGTGATTTCGGGATAATCCGCCTGGCCATTGAAATAAGGGTCGTAAACCACTACCCTGGCAAAGAAAGCTTTGGCTTTGGCATACACATTGCGCGCGATATTGCCAAAACCGATCAGACACAGCGTAGTATCGCTGACGCGCTTGATGGGTTGGATGGCGTCCATGTTGAACTCCCCTTTCAGCAGCAGGTCGCGCGCGACCGTAATCTTGCGCAGGGCGTCCAGCATCAATGCGATAGCGCTATTGGACACCTCGTCAAGGCAATAATCCGGCACATTGGCAACTTTAATGTTTTTCCGGGTGGCAGCTTCAATATCGATGAGATCTACACCAACCGCATAATGAGCAATAACTTTGCACTGCCGCATAGCCGCGATCACCTGCGCGTCGACGCCGGCAAACTGGGTCATGAGCGCGTCCGCGTCGCCCACAAAAGGGAGCAGCTGTTCACATGTTTTTGCGCCCCCCGGAATGATCTGAGTACAGTCCACAATCTCGACGTCCGGACCTAATTGCGCCAGGATCCGGCGTTCCTGGTCGATGTTGGGATAATAGTAATCGGAGATAACGATTTTATAATGGCTCATGCGAACAAC
>SWCC01004679.1_pt1 | contig 12014 bp, 12 predicted proteins | sample 4692971 | NCBI WGS metagenome assembly SWCC01 (sample SAMN10267277, study PRJNA491770) | bioreactor metagenome | isolation source: DHS bioreactor inoculated with subseafloor sediment | place: Japan: off Shimokita Peninsula | collected 2006-08 | reverse complement strand
GATGAAATCTCTTCAAAGTAGGTTCGAGCTTTTAGCAGTATGCCCCACCATACGCCGTTTTCGGCATTTTTGTCAAAAAATTTCGGTGAGCGGAGCTCACTTTTCTTTTCGGAATTTCCGGAATCCCCCTCTGAAAAAAACAAAAAAGACCACGGCTTTTTCAAATCCAAAAGAACAGCTTTGTCCAGCATGCGGCGGTTCGCCGTTGCTGCGCAACGCACAAAATAAGATTTTGTTTCCGATTTTTTCCGTTTGCTTTCAGCGAAAACAAAACAGACTTTATGAAACGCGCGCTTTTTACCAAAGGCGACAGGAGGTAATTTAATGAAAACTAAATTTTTTCTTTATGCCCGGAAATCAACTGAGGACGAAGAAAGACAAGTAAGAAGTATTGAGGCTCAGCTTGTAGAATTAAGACAATACGCCGATAAAGAAAAAATTTCAATTATAGAGGAATTCATCGAGAGCAAAAGCGCAAAAAAGCCCGGCAGAATTGTTTTCAATAAAATGATTGAGAAAGTTAAACAGAGCAAAGAAGCAATCGGATTATTGGCTTGGCACCCTGACCGCCTCGGGAGGAATTCTATTTATGTGAAGCTTCACATATTAGTATAGACGGCGGACAGATAATTTATTTGATCGACACAGATAAAATCGGTTCGCTTAAATTCCCGACTTTCTGGTTTGAACCAACTCCGCAAGGGCTTTTTATGCTTCAAGTCGCCTTTGGTCAAAGTAAATACTATTCTGATAACCTTTCCGAAAACATAAAGCGCGGGTTTCGGCAAAAACTCAGGCGGGGAGAATGGCCGAGGAGAGCCCCCTTCGGCTATGTTAATAATCGTAATACCCGCAATATTGAACCTGATCCAGTAAAAGCACGAATTCTTCAAAAGGCTTTCAAAGAATTCGCCGAAGGGAAACACAATTTAACGACTATCGCCGCCCGTCTGAGTTTTTGGGGAGTGGTGAGCAAAAGCGGAAAAAAATTCGGCAATCATACAATCAAAAGAATTCTCACCAACCCCATATATCTCGGTTTGATTGTCCATAATGGTGAAACATACGAGGGAACTTTCAAACCTATTATTACCAGAGCGACTTTTGAAGCAGTTCAAAGAGTATTCAGGGATAATGCAAGACCTCGTAAGACAAAAAAGGGTCATAATTTTCCCTTCTCCGGTTTACTGAAATGCGGCGAGTGCGGAGCTTCTATAACCGCCCAGTTTGCCAAGGGAAACGGGGGAACTTATAAATATTACCGCTGTACCAAAAAGCTCGGTCATTGCAGTCAGAGTTATTTGCGGGAAGATCTATTACTACAACAGTTAAGGGAACAGCTTCAAAAGGTCGCTCTTTGCGAAGACTGGAAAGAAAAAATGCTGGCTCAAGTAGCGATATGGGAAAAAGAAGAAGGCCAGTCTTCGCAGTCTTTCGCCCGGAATCTCAATAATAAAGCCTCTGAGATTAAAAGCAAACTTGATAAACTCGTAAATGCCTTTCTTGACGGCATTATTGAGAAAGACATTTATCTTGAAAAGAAAGATGAACTTATAAGGCAGAGATCGGCTTTATCAGAGCAAAAATCAGCTTTCGGGCGAAAGGGTAAAGGTTGGCTCGAACCATTGCGAAACTGGATTTTGGACGCTCACCACGCCGGAGAACTTGTTTTGTCAAAAGATTTTAAGGAAATAAAATCTTTTACGGAAAAAATCGGAACGAACCGCCGCCTGCTGGACAAAACTGTTCTTTTGGAATTGAAAAAGCCGTGGTCGTTTTTGTTTTTTTCAGAGGGGGATTCCGAAAATTCCGAAAAGAAAGGTGAGCTTTGCTCACCGAAATTTTTTGACAAAAATGACAAAAGTCCCTTATGGTGGAGGTGAGGGGGATCGAACCCCTGACCTCTTGCATGCCATGCAAGCACTCTCCCAGCTGAGCTACACCCCCATAAAAATCAAATACGAAAAACACCGCTGCTGAGAACGTTTTTCACGCGGTATTTTATATAAGAAACCCAATTTTAGCAAGACAAAAAAAACAAAACCCCAAAATCAGAACGGAAATGAAACGAACGACGGGAACGTCATTGCTCTTAAAGAAAATCAGAACCGTTCCCATTTTATCCGCTTTATCCGGCCTTTTTCTGTCTTGAAATTTTCGCCTTCAGACTTTTCGCCGCGGTGTTCTGAGCTTTTATGCTCCCTGTGAGTTTCTTAATATCCGCGTCGGACGGAGCGTTTTTCTTAAAATACACGAAACTCTTTTCCCCCAGTTCCCTGTAAGAGGCGGCGAGCTTATCCTTAATCTTCAAAAGCTCTATGTTCTTCTTTTGTATTTTCGCCTGCTTTGTGATTTTCTCGCTCACGTCTTTTGTGAACTCCTTCGCCTTTTCGTAAAACTCCTTCAGTTTCTCGTTCGCCTTTTCCTTATCTATTTTTATTTTCTCGCCCATTTCAGTCCTCCTCCCGCCTAAGACGGCGTGCAACATTTCAGCCTTCAAGCAATTTTTTTATTTTTTTGTCAAAAAAACTTTCTTCATGCGCGCCGACAATTTTATCGGCAATCCTGCCGGAGCGGTCAATCAGAAAGGTCGTCGGTATTCCTCTTATGCCGCCGTATTTTTCCTGAAGATCGCCGTCGGCAAAAGCCACGGGATAATTTATTCCTTTTTCGCGGACAAAATCCGTCACCGCCGATTTATCCCTGTCAACGGAAAGACCTATTATCTCAAAACCGTCTTTGCCGTATTTATTTTTCAGATTTATAAAAGCGGGAATCTCATACACACAGGGGCCGCACCAGGTCGCCCAGAAATCCAATAGAACAACCTTTCCTTTGAGAGAAGCGAGACTAACAGGCGCGCCATTTATAGACGTGACCGTAAAATCCGCAGCGGCAGGCCGGGGGGCTTTGACGGAACGCGGCGAAGATGTTTCATCAGAGCCGGTTTCACTAACACGGCACGCGGAAAAAGAAAGAAAAATTACCGCCGCCAATAAAATCCTGTTCATAACTTATCCTCCTTCCGGATTATAAGAAAAAAGGCGGATTAAGGCAATCAGATTCAGAAAGGCCGCCAGAAGACAGCTTTTGTATATTCCCAGCGCCGGTATCAAAACAGCCGCGCCCAAAAGAGCGCCGAGGGCGGAGCCTGAAAGATCCGCGGCATAAAGCCTTCCCGAAAAATTTTTCCCGCTTTCCAGCCGGGCGGCAAGAGGAAAACGCAGACCCGCCGGAAAAGCGTAAACAAAAGGGAGCAGCATAAAAAAGAGCCCGGAGCTCCCCGTAAAAACCGCGGGACCCTCAAAAAGGCGCGGCATATAAAAAACAAAAAGCAGCGGACAGAAAATATAAAGCGCCTGCACTTTTAAAAGCGCGGAGAAAGCTTTGCCGCGGGAAATGTTTTTTTTACTGCCTGCAAAACTTCCAGAGGCCAGGCCCGCCATGAAAAAAGTGGAGATAAGCCCTATCCTGTAATACAGCTGCCCGTAAATTATCTGAAAAACTATCATCAGTATAATCTGAAAAAAAAGCGCGGAGAAACCCGTCACCGCCGTTGACAGCAGCACGGCTCCGCTCCTACGCCCGGATAAAACAGCGGCCGATGTAATAAAAACAAGAACAACAAGAAACACTATCCACGCAATATCGCCCGGCGGCAGAAAAGCCTGCCCTGAGCGCAGTCGAAGGACCTGTCTTGAGCGCAATCGAAGGAGCTGTCCTGATAAATGACCGAAAGTTTCCGCCCAGCCGAAGAAAGCGTAATAATAGGCCAGCGGCCTCAAGTCCCTGTTTTCCCCGGCGGCGGAGACCGAAAGAACGTCTTTCAGCCCTTCCAGTCTGGAAGGAGATGTGTTGGAAATAACCCTTCCCGAAACAGCGTCATTTTCCATTCCGGCGTCTTCAAGAAGCTTCCCGTAATTCATATCAATGAAGCCTTCGGAAGAGAGAAAAATAGTTTTTTCCCCGGGGATAACCTTCACATTTTCAAAAACCTCTAAAAGAGATTTATACACCGACGAGAAAGCCGAAGCCTGTGACGGGCTCAAATAATCCCCCGACGCTTCAGAGCTCAAAGACAATATCCCGCCTTCTTTCAGAGCTCTTTTTGCCAGGGAAAAAAATTCAACCGTGTAAAATCTGTTATCTCTGGCGTTCACCGGCAAAGAAGCGTTGACAACTATGCAGTCGTATTCGGCGGCGCTTTTTTTTACGAGTTCCCGCGGATCCCCCGCGGCAAGGCGCAGCCTGCCGGCAAAAGCGTGAGATTGCGCAAAGCGCTCGTAAAGCTCCATAAGCTTTGTGTCCTGCTGGGCATATATTATTTCTTTCAAAGAAAAGCGCCGGGCCCGTAGAGCCGCGGCCGGACATCCGCCTATAAAAAGGGCTTTTTCAGCATTCGGCATCTGCAGAAGAGGCACATACGCGGCATAACTGTCTTCGCTTCCTCCGGGAAAACTGAAAGCATAGCTCCCGTCTTTGATAAAAGACAACTGCCCCTGTCTTTCTATAAGCGTGATGTTGCCGTAAATAGAATCCACGCTTGTTATAACCTTGTGCGCGGGATAGCGCTTTTTGAGAAAAAAATCCTCTACAGTCAAAGGAAAACCCAGCGCGAAAGTGACGGCGAAAACAGCAAACATGAGTTTTGAAAAATTATAAATGCGCGATTTCACACCGCGGGAAAACACTCCCGTTCCCAGAAGAAAGAAAATAAAACCGCTTATCAGCCAGGCGGATTGAAGAGGAGAAAAAAAACGGACAAGAAAAAAAGATGACGCGAGACCGCCGACGGCGGTGCCGGCGGCATCCAGCGCGTAAACGCTTCCGGCTGACACATGTTTTTCGCCGCGGCGGGATGCGCAAAAAAGCGGAAACAGCGTCCCCGACAAAAAACAGCAGGGAAAGAGAAGGAGCGAAACGGCGGGGATCATAAAAAGGGGAGAAATAATTTCTCCCGGGGCAGAGCCGCCGGAAGTCCTGAGAAAATCGGCAGAGACAAGAGTGACAGGAAGAATAACGGCAAAAGCGAAGACAATTTTTAAAGCCGTGCGGGCAGGATGCACCGGCGAAAAAAAACGCCTTCCCGCCGCCGCGCCTAAAGCCGTTATCAAAAGCCAGAAAGAAATCACTATTCCCGCGGAAAGCTCGTTCCCGTAAAACAAGACAAAGAACTTTCTCAAAAAAATTATCTGAGCGCCCATCGTCGCAAGGCCGAAAAAGAGGGGGTCAGGTCTTGCCTGTCCTGAGCGTAGTCGAAGGAACATTAGACTTTTAAAAAGCCGGAGTAGAATGTCCGATGGAGCGGGCGGTTCATGAAATAATCCTTTGTACAGCCGCGAAAACAAGGATTATCGCGCACAGGATCCTGAAAAGTTTTCTCACCTTAACGGAATTTGCGGCGAATGAGGAGGAAAAACCCATAATTCCGGCGAGAGACGCCATGACAATAAAGCCTGAAACAAACAATCCGGCGCCGAAAGATAAACCGTAAAAAACAGCTTCGGCAGCGCTCCTCGATACCATCGCGATCTCCAGAAAAACAGCAACAAAAGGAGGACAAGGCAGAATACCTATAAAAAAACCCGCGGTAAAAAAACCCGAATTTTTCAGACGGGAACTCCGGCAAAGCGATTCAGTTTTTGGAATAAGAAGAAAACCGGCGGCCGTTATAAAAAAAGCCGCCGTCAAAAATTTTATAATACCGCCGTAAACAGCGGGAGCCGTTCTTATCGCCCCCGAGGATATTCCCGCCAGAACTCCGTATACCCCAGCGGCGGCAAGGCGCCCCGAAAGAAAAAGCAGCAGAGATATAATGATCTTTCTGTTATTATCCGATGTGCCGGCCGCGCACAAAGCAGCCGCAGGAGAGCAGGCGAAAGCGCAGGGGCCGGCAAAGCTCAGCATGAATCCTATCACAAACAACTGAAGAAGAACCGTTACCATTTCAGCGCACCCGGCTCAATCAGCATTTTTTTCCACACAGTAATACTTGAATCCCGGCGTGCCTTACACAACGTGAAAATGCCTTATTGTAAAGCACCTTCCCTCACTGGCTGCTCTGGCTGCTTCACCGGCTGCTTTTTTTCGTCTATCTTCCACTGCCCCGCTATTTTGCGGCCGCAAAAAGGGCATTTGCCGTCTTTTATACGATTGGATATCACTTTGTAGCCTATCCTTCTAACGAGCGTTCTGCCGCAGCCCGGACACAATGTATTTTCGGCGGCAATCTCCGGCGCGTTTCCTATATACACATAATTAAGACCCGCCTCAAGCGCTATGGCGCGTGCGCTTTTAAGCGTTTCGGCGGGCGTGGGCGGAAGATTTTTCAGACGGTAAGCCGGATAAAAACGGCTGAAATGAAGCGGCACATCCTGCCCCATCTCTTTCTTTATCCATTCGCACATCCTTTTTATGTCACCGGGCGAATCGTTTTGTCCAGGAATGATAAGATTCGTTATTTCAAGCCACACACCTGATTTTTTAATTATTTTCAGCGTTTCCAGAACAGCCTCAATTTCGGCGAGCGAACCCATTTTTCTGTAAAAATCCTCGTTAAAACCCTTAAGATCTATATTAACCGCGTCCATATATTTGAGAAGTTTTTTTAAGGGCTCCGGGTTAATGTAGCCGCAGGAATGCATGGCGTTTTTGAGACCGGCTTTCTTCGCCTCACGGCATATGTCAAACATGTATTCGTAAAAAATCGTGGGTTCGGTGTAAGTGTAAACAATCCAGCGGCTGCCTTTTTTCCGGGCGGCTTCAACAACTTCCCGCGGGCTCATTTTCATGGACGGCGCCTCGTCCGGCGGCGTCTGGGATATCCTCCAGTTCTGACAGAAAATGCATCTCATGTTACATCCGGCAGTTGCTATGGATAGAACCTGCTCGCCCGGCGTGACATGAAAAAAAGGTTTTTTTTCTATCGGGTCCATGGCAGCGACGACAGGGCGGCCGTAAGTCAGCGAATAAAGCACGCCGCCTTTATTTATTCTCGACTGGCAGAAACCCCTTTTCCCGCTGCGTATCAGGCAGGCGCGGGGACAGAGAAGACATTTTACGGATCCTTTACCGGCCTTCTTCCAGTATCCTGCCCTGTGAAGTTTTATCCCCGCCACGCCTAAGACGGCGGACGTAAGCGCCGCGCACAAAACAAAAATCAGCGGAAGAAAATAAAATTTCTTATTCATTCTTTGACGAACAGAAGAGGAAAAACAATATCGCTCACACAGCAGGGAAGCCACACGGCTATAAAAAGAAACACAAAAACAACGGCATAAGAGCCGCCGCCCATATTTCCCCCGGCGCTTATTATGTGAAAAAGCGATGCCCATGTGCTTAAAAGAACATGCCCCGCGTGGGGAAATCTCGTCGACGGACTGAAATAAGCAAGGGCTATTCCCGCGAGGGCCAAAGGATTGACAATATGCCACGCCTCTATAAAACCCAGATGAACGCCTCTGTTGGGAAGACCCATGAGCGCCTCTCCTATGTACGGAATAAGAGAATCGCTGAGTGTGGCAATACCGACGGAACCGAAGTATCCTATTGCCAGAAGCCAGCCCAATGAACATTTTCCCTTTAACTTTCCGCATTTGTGCAGTTGATACATGGATGAGGTGACAAGAGCGCTCAAAAAAACATGGGCGGGATGAAGCACATGAAAAATATCCAGGGCCGTGTGCGACCGCATTTTAGTGAATATAATCATCAAAATAATTCCCGAAGCCGCGCCGACGGCGGTAAAAGGCGCGTGATGACGCATTTCTGTTTTAACCCTCGAAAACAAACCGTTTTTTTCACTGCCCGAAAAATCATTCATACGATTCTCCTTTTATTTCTTCAACATATTTAACCGCCGAAAAAGCGGCTGAGGCGCCTTCAGCGGCCGCGGTGACAACCTGAAAAAGCGGCTTTCTCACGCAATCCCCGCAGGCGAAAACACCCTTTTGCGAAGTCATCATGTCCGCGTCTGCCTTAATGTATCCCCTCCCGTCCCTTTCCGCCAAAGATGCAAAAACATCCGTCGACGGATCAGAGCCTATAAAGACAAAAACGCCTGCACACTCAAGTTCTCTTCCGTCGCCGCTTTTGACATCCGCTATTTTCAGTCTCTCGACGGTGCTTGAGCCGCGTATTTCTTTTACCGTGGAATTCCACACAAATTCCAGCTTATCGTTTTTTTCCGCCCTTTCTCTTATGGCCGCGGCCGCGCGAAGCCTGTCACGCCTGTGTATCAGATAAACCTTTGAGGCGAATTTTGTCAGGAAAAGAGCCTCTTCAACCGCGGCGTCACCGCCGCCGGCAACGGCAACCGTTTTATTCCTGAAAAATGGAGCGTCGCATGTTGCGCAGTATGAAACGCCGCGTCCGGTAAATTCCTTTTCCCCGGGCACATTGAGTTTTCTGGGAACGGTACCGGCGGCTATTATGACAGAAAGAGTTTTAACAGAGTCCGCAGCCGAAGCGTTTCGGCCGACGGGGCGGGGTGCGCCGTGGCGTGCCAGCATGATCTCAAAACCGCCTTCGGGAAGTTTCGTCACTTCTTTAACATTCGCGCTCTTTATCTGGGCGCCGAAACGGCGGGCCTGCTTTTCAAAAAGAATGATGAGTTCCGCTCCGTTTATGCCTTCGGGAAAACCCGGATAATTTTCTATTTTATCGGTGAGGAGAGCCTGCCCGCCAACCACGGATTTTTCAAAAATAATCGTTTTGAGCCCGCCTCGTGAAGCATAAATTCCTGCGGCAAGACCCGCCGGACCTCCGCCGACAATAACCGTGTCAAAAAAAATCTCTTTCATATGTAGACAGCCTTACACTCCATTGGTAGAAAACCCTTTAGGGTTGTTCTATATTGCAGGGCTAAAGCCCTTTCTACATTAAATTCCTCATCCTCTTTTGCGCCGCTCCTGCGGCATGTTTGTTTCATTTTATTTTTCCTCATGGTAAAACTTTTTTCGCAGTTTTTTTTATTTTTCCGCGGGCGCCTCCCGCTTTTTTTATAAAATTTGTTTTGCCCTGTTTTATGAAAACGACACGCCCAGAAGAACGCAGAACATCGGCGATTTTGGCCAGCTCAACAATCTTCATCCCCGTAACGGCGGCAAGGTCTTTCAGCGTGAGAGGCCGTCTTGAAACCGCCGCCACAATTTTATCGGCAAGGCCGTCCTTAAAAGCGGGGGATATTTTTTTAACGGGCTCTCCCGGGATGATGACTTCAAGCGGCGCGAAAAAAGCCGCTATCTTCTTAAGTTTCCCGGCGGAAGCCGCCCCGAGGGATGTTTCCGCGCCGGGCCGGACAAGCGAATTGAGCTGGACGGACGAGGGATTTATTCTCATAAGCGCCTTTTTCAGCTTTGAGAGTTCTTCCGGCGAATCATTTACGCCGGGAACAATAAAAACTTCCACGGCGTAATCCCCCGCGTAATCTTTGCCGAAAGTTTCCAGCCCTTCTATCAATTTTTTCAAATTAAGCAAACGATGGGGGCGGTTTAACTTTTTCCACACAGACGGGGACGCCGCGTCGAGAGAAGGTATGACCTTGTCCGCTCTCATAAGAGCGTCCCTGACACTTTTAAGATAAAAGAGTGAGCCGTTGGTGAGAACGCACACTTTGTATTGTGGAAATTTATCTTTAATAAAAGTAATGATATCCCCTATGCGGCTGTGGAGCGTGGGCTCACCCGAACCCGCAAAAGTTATGAAATCAAGAACCGGCTTCTCCGACAAAAAAGCGTCAAGCTCTTTTATGACCCCGCGCACGGGCACATATTCCCTGCGGGAAACCGTTAAATTAGTCGTGGCTCCGCACTCGCAATAGACGCAATTAAAGGAGCATGTCTTGTGAGGAACAAGATCAATCCCCAGCGAGAGGCCCAGCCTTCTCGACGGAACAGGCCCGAAAAGATGCTTATTTTTCATAAGAGTTCCGCATTTTCTATTATGCGTGACGCTGATTCGGCTCTGTTCATCACAAAGAAATGAAAAAAATTCACACCGTTTTTTTTCAGGTCGGCGCACTGGGCGGAGGCATAGTCTATACCCGCTTTTTTCTGGTCTTCCGGAGAATTAAAACGCTCCATCAGGGCAGCAAGATCTTCAGGTATCATCACCTTCGCGGAAGAAGAGGCGAGCTCTTTTATTTTCTCAAAATTCAATACAGGCATTATGCCCGGCAGAACAGGCACTTTGATTCCGGCCTTCCCGGCTCTATCCATAAAATCATAATAATAACTGTTGTCAAAAAACATCTGAGTGACGGCGAAACCCGCCCCCGCTTCTATTTTCCCGACACTGTGAATGATGTCGTCTTCAAGAGAAAGCGCTTCAAAATGGCCTTCGGGATAAAAGGCCGCCGCGCAGGAAAAACCGTAGTCTCTTTTGATGTGCTTTATCATCTCCGAAGCATGGCCGAAAACGCCTTTTGAAGCGTCAAAATCGTCAGAAGACGCCGGCGGATCGCCGCGGAGCGCGAGAATGTTCTCTATACCGCCGGCCTTGTAAGTGTCAAGAATCTGATTTATCTCGCCAAGAGAAGCGCCTATGCATGTGAGATGAGGCATAACTGTAAACGAAAAATCCTTTTTCAGCGACAGAACCGTGTCAACGGCAGTGTCTTTGTTTCCTCCCCCCGCCCCGTATGTAACCGACACAAACAGAGGCTCGTATTTCTCAAGCTCCCTCAGCGCGGAATAAAGATTGTTTTTTCCCTTCTCCGTTTTCGGCGGAAAGCATTCAAATGAAACGCCCTTCCTCCGCACCGCAAGCTCTTCTGCTATTCTCAATTCACTCATCTCCCTCGAATTATTTACTCTGTAGACAATCAACATTATTGCCTATATGATTGCTCGGCCATTCTATGCTTCATTCTCTTGCTAAGAGAATATCAAATAATGACAAAACTGTCACCAAAAATCGATTTTGGAAAAACCCTGACCAAGCAAAAGTTGCAGAAAATTTTCTTTCGGCTGTTCTTTTTTGTATTCAGGATCATTGTAGCCAAGCACATTGCTTTTTACCCCATTTTTTAGGATAATGATGCTAAAGATTAGGAATTATCAGGGAGTCAAAATGCTGAAGAAAAAAGAAAGATTTATTCACAAATCAAGCTATATTGAAAAAAATGCAAGCATTGGAAAAGGCACAAGAATATGGCATTTTTGTCATATAATGCATGACGCCTCAATCGGTAATTTCTGCAACATCGGTCAAAATGTTTTTGTCGATGCCGGGGTAAAAATCGGAAACAAGGTAAAAATTCAAAACAATGTATCCATATACCGGAAAGTCACTCTTGAAGACGGAGTTTTTTGCGGCCCGTCATGCGTGTTTACAAATGTTTTAACCCCCCGGGCTCTTTTTCCGAAAACCGTAGATGAATTCCTTGAAACAATGGTGGGCAAAGGCGCGACAATCGGGGCAAACGCAACAATTGTTTGCGGGAATAATATAGGCAAACACGCTTTTATCGGCGCAGGCGCTGTCATAACGAAAAGTGTTAAAAATTATGCCCTTGTGGCAGGGAATCCGGCAAGACAGGTTGGCTGGATGTGCGAATGCGGTGAAAAGCTCTGTGTCAACCGCATAAAAAAAATTCAAGCATGCAAAAAATGCGGAAAAAAATATAAGCTGAATAAATCAACCTTAGTGAAATGTCTGTCGCGAATTTCGGTTAAATGAAATTTTGAAAAAGAAAAAAATAATTCCGTTTTGTGATTTAAAAAAGCAATATCTCTCAATAAAGACGGAAGTGGAATACAATATAAAAAAAACTCTTGCCGGAGGGCAGTATATTTTAGGCCATGAAGTGCAGGAAATAGAACAAAAACTAGCAAAATACACGGGAACCAAATATGCCGTGGGCGTGGCTTCAGGAACAGACGCAATTATTATAGCTTTACTCGCAGCAGGATTAAAAGCAGGGGATGAAGTTATAACTTCGCCTTTAACTTTCATCGCCACAGCAGAAGCCATTATTCGTGCCGGCGGAAAGCCTGTTTTCGCGGACATTGATG
>SWCC01000775.1_pt1 | contig 12017 bp, 4 predicted proteins | sample 4692971 | NCBI WGS metagenome assembly SWCC01 (sample SAMN10267277, study PRJNA491770) | bioreactor metagenome | isolation source: DHS bioreactor inoculated with subseafloor sediment | place: Japan: off Shimokita Peninsula | collected 2006-08 | reverse complement strand
AAAAAAAAGAAAAAAAGAGGCAGGAAACGTTAACGGATAAACGGTGATGAACGAAGGCGGCCGGGTTGATAATGGCCGGAAGGAGGTCTCATGGGCGATTTTAAAATAATCACCTGTATAATTGAAAGGGGCAAGGCGGACAAGATCATAAAGAAAATATCCTCGTCCACCGGATACGGGGTAACAAGTTATTACGCCCGCGGCACGGGTGTGCGGGAAAAGATAGGTTTTATCGGCAGGCTGATAGAGCCGGAGAAGGAAGTTTTCACGACGGTGGTGCCCGCCGAAAAAGCGGAAGAGGTGTTCAACAGCATTGTGGAGCTGGCGCATTTGAAAGAGCCGGGCAAAGGTTTTGCGTTTATGCAGAGCGTTGACAAGGCGGTGGGCTTTTACAGAAGGGACTGAATATGCGAACGCTGTTGTTTATAATTGCCGCAGGAGCGCTGCTGTATTTTTCTAAAAATGTAAGCGTTAAACCTTACGTTCCTGAATCGGCGAAAAAGCTTGGTGCGGCGATCGGGGATTTTAAGGAAAAATATTCCGGTCTTTCCCCCGAAGAGAAGAAGAGTATGGATGATTTCGCGGCCGCTCAGCAAAGCAGTGCGTCGTCGGAAGAGCGCCGGATAATGAGCGAAATAAACAAAGCCGTGACCATGGAAAGGAAGGCGCCGGTTATAGAGAAGTTTAACCGCCTTTTCGCGCCGGAAGGCGAGGAAAAGGAAATAGTAAAAAATAAAAAGCTGTCGGAATACGCTTATGTGCTGCAGTTGCGGCTTTTGCGGATTCACTGCGGCCTGAGGGCGTATTATTACGCCGCCTCCGGATTTATATTTATTTTTGCTCTTTTGTTCGCGAAAAATATTTACTATTACAGGGCGGTTAAATTTTTTTCAGGAGGCGGTTTCGTTATTTCGCGTTGCGCTATATTTTTGTTATCCGCGGCTGCTGTGATTTTTTATTTAACGCTGAAAAAGAATTTATGGCAGGAGTGCGGAGGCAACATCCTTGCTCCGCTGGCAGTTCTTCTGGCGGGTTCTTCGGCGGCGTTAAAACTCTATGACAGCAATTTTCCCGTTTACAGCCGGCTGATGGGGAGTTTGATTCTGCCGGGGCTGTCGTTTGCGCTGATTGCCTCAGGAGTCTAAAAATAGTATTTTGAAATGAGATTTATGAATACGAATAAAATTATGGAAAAGTTTGGAAGAGTACGCCACGGCGCCCGCCACGGCGGACTTACAGCATTTACAACACGCCACGGGGTACTTACAGCCGCGGCAGTTTTGTTTTTGATTGCGGGGATATCTTCTTCTTTAACGGCGCAGTCACCGGCGGAGATACAGCTTGCTGTGGCGGCCCCCGATCCGATAAAGGCGGGGGAAGAGCTGACATTTCAGATAATAATACTCAACAAGGAAAAAGCGGCATGGGCGCAGGCGGATATCAACTGCGTTATAGAGCTTTTTGATTCATCAGGAAAATATATAGGAAAAACCGCGGGATTTAAATTGCCTTCTGCTGTGCCCTCAGGCGGCTCAACTCTTATTCTGGCTGTCCACAGGCTTCCGTTTTCTTATTCCGGCCGCTATCGTTTCAGGGTGATGCTTTATAAAAAGGGTCAGAATATTCTGATGAGCGATTATTATGATTTCAGCGTAAAAGCCGCGGCCGTAGAAAAGAAAATATATAGGCCTCTGTTTCTCAATGGTAATATATCGTGTTTATACAAAAACAGCGAGCGCGCGGATTATCAGGGCTCCGTTTCTGCCAATTTGCTGGGTAAATTATACGGCAGAACGCTGATTTTTAATTCAAACGCGTATTCGTCGGAGGACGACAGATTTGATCTTGATTCGGTTTATCTGTCATTCTTCGCGAGGAAGTATAAAATATCCGCCGGCGATGTGATGCCGGAATTTTCGCCGCTGTCTCTTTATTCTCTTGCCGGCCGCGGGATGGTGATTGATTACACAACACGCTCTGCCGATTTTTCCGGCTGCTATATAAGAACGCAGGAGCCCTTGGAGGGGGACGCCTCTTCCAACGGTGTTTACGCCAGATACACGGGAGGCCTCAACGCGTCTGTGAAACTGCCAGCCGGTTTTGGTTTGAAATTTTCGGGTGTTCAGACCTATGATTCCGAAAGTTCTATCAGCGCGCCGGGCCCGTCAAATTCCGCCCTCTCAAATGAGGTTGTGAGTTCCGAGCTGCGCTGGGCGTGCGGCTTTATGGATATGAAAGGAGAGTATGCCTCAAGCGGCAGAAAAGAAAAAGATTATATTGCTGTGTCGGACACTTATGAAAGCGGTCTTTCCACATCCGGCGCCGCATACAGGTTTGAAACGCGTTTTTTCACAAAGCTTTTTAATTTGAGGGGCAAATATCAAAAAGCGGAGGCGGATTTTTTAAGCCTTTCGAGCCCCGGACTCTATCCTGACAGGGAGAGCGCCGAAGTGTCGGCGGGCTGTTCTCCTTTTAAATTTTTAAGAATCAGCGGGGTGCTTCAATCGTCCGAAGATAATCTGGACAACGCCGCGGATGTTGTTACGACAATGCAGACCGTGGCGAATTACGGTTTTCAGCTTAACGTGAAAAATCTTCCTGGAATTAATGTCTCGTCCACACTGAACAAGGTTGAAGGAAGTTCTACCACTCTTCTGAACAACGAAACGAAGGGGATGAACATCGGCGTTAGTTATCGTATAGGGAATCAGATGATTTCGGCAGGTTTTTCCGATTCCGCTTTCAGGAATTATGCCTCAACCGCCACAGGGCAGGATCTGGACACGGGCGTTTTGTCCTTCACTTATTCCGGTTCTATCGCTTCCTTTATGTCGTTTGATGCCGGCTACACATCCAACAAAACTAAAAATATTTACAACACTTCGGTTGACCGGACGGCGTCTTTTTCGCTGGGCGCCAATGTCAGGTTCACAAAAAAAATGAACCTGTTTTTGTACGGTTCAAAAACTTCAAGGCAAAAGCTCCCGACGGCGCTTTGCTCGGATGATATAAAAACGGATATGCAGAATTATTCGGCAGAAATAACTTATAATGCCCGGAAAAATCTTTCTGTCACATCGGGCTTCAGTTTTGAAAAAAACGACGAACGCGATAACGCCAACGATTATGATTCGCGCGGCTATCTGTTCCGTCTGCATTACAGCTTTTAATATTTGCGTCTGTTAAGTATTTGCTTTGAGCGTAGGTTAGCGAATTTGCCGTCTGTGAGTTTTGTGATATAAATCACGTAGACATTTGGCCAGATAAAGATTAGCATTATAGTATGGAAACTAAAAAAGTGCTGATCGTGGATGATGACTCCGGCATCAGGACCATGAACGGTTTTACGCTTATGCACGAGGGCTTTGATGTTTTTTATGAATCGGAAGGGCCTTCGGCGCTGGCGAGACTTTGTCAGGAGGATTTTGATCTGGTGCTGCTGGATTTGAGGCTGCCGTATTTAAGCGGGGATCATCTGATGAAGTTGCTTAAAGAAAAGGGGCGCGCTCCGTCAAAAGTTCTGATTATTTCGGGGCTTCCCGGAGAGGTAATATCGGCAACGGCCAGGCGTTACGGCGCCGCCGGCTATCTGGAGAAACCTTATTCGCCGCAGGAACTTGTAAAAAAAGTTACGGAGCTTTTTAACGAGTAGGCCGTGACTGCCGAGGAGTAGAAAAATGCGGGTTAATGTTGTTTTTGCGCTGTTAGAATTTTGTGACCAAAAGCACGTTGACAAAATTCCGGCTTCATTATAGAATTTATTGACGGTCAGGGTTAGTGTTTGCGGTTGTTATGCTGGTCTGAGGAAATGGAGGAGGGGGCTGTAAATTGGTTAAAGCGCTGTTGATTAAACACATGAAACTTATTTGTAAAGTTTTATCATCTGTTTTGTTAATTTCAGGCGCTTATGCGGCTTCGTCAACCTACGATTTTTCAGGCGGCTCGAGCGATACCGAGAGGACAGCTTTTTACGCCGACGCTAACTGGCTGAGCATAACCAGCCCTGATCTTACGGGGCAGACAGATTTTCCTTCGGAGGCTTATTCGCAGATAGCCTCGTCCGACAGCATTCATTATGTTTCAACGGCCACAGCGTTGTATGCCATGCATCATTTTAAGTTTATCATTGCCGCGGCCACGAATACCATTAGCGCTATTTCCTTAGAGTGGACGGGGAAGGGCAATGATTATAATTCGGGTAATCAGTTTTGTAAGCTGAGTTTATGGAATTTCGTAAAGGCCGAGCGTATTATAGTTGATGAAAATATCGGCGCTGTTGCGCAGGTTACTCTTTCAAGCGCGATAACTTCGGATTATCTTTCTTACATTGACCCGATAACGAAAAGCCTTGACGTTATTGTTGTCGGCGGGCAGTATTCCAATCCGAACGAAGGCGCCGTCTGGACAGATAATATAAAAGTCGTGATCACGCACACTGACGATCTCATCCCGCCGGCGGCGGTGACTGATCTAGCGGCAGCTCCGGGCTTGTATGAAGGACACATCAAACTTACGTGGTCCGCTCCGGGAGATGATGATTGGAATAATCCGCTTCCTGCCGGTTCTGAATTTAGAATACAGTATTCCACAGCTTCAGATGGAACAGGAGGCGGAAAGACCGACTGGATGTATCAGAATGCTCAGGTTGTAAAATCTACAAGCGGAGTTGTGCCGGAGACGGAAGTTTCGCATGTTGTAACAGGCTTGACTGCAGGAGTAACATATTATTTCAGAGTCTGGCATTGTGATGAAAAACCCAACTGGGCGAATCTTTCAAATGCGACTTCAGCATGGGCGCAGACAAATGCAGGTGTTCTGATTTTAGCGAATGCCCATGACGAAAGCTCAGCTTATAACAATGCCCGCAGGTTAGTCAGGGACAGTTCGGGCAATCTTTATTTTGCATACTGTAAATATTACAGCGGCAACAACCGCATATTTGTAGCGAAGTCAATCAATGGCGGCGATACATGGACAGACATAGGCGGCGTTCCTATAGAGAATGTGGGAAATTATATGCAGGATTATCCTTCGCTGGCAATCGATTCTAATGATAAATTACATTGTGTCTGGCAGGGCGCTGATGTTGACAATGCTTCTAATTCTCAAATTAAATACTCGTCATCATCAGCCGGAGGAAGTTTATGGTCGGACTGGATAAATATCCAGCCCGTAGCCGGATATACCCAATATACGCCGTCATTGGCAATTGACTCAAATGATAATCTCCATTGTGTGTGGGACGGGGGAGACACGTCAAATACTTATACTCAAATAAAATACAGTTCATCTTCCGCCGGCAGCGCAAGCTGGTCAGGCTGGCTCAATGTTCAGACAATAAGCAACTATACCCAGGAAGTGCCGTCACTGGTGATTGACTCAAATAACAATCTTCACTGTGTCTGGCATGGCTTTGACGGCGCGAATGTGAGTGAGTATCAAATAAAATACAGTTCATTTTCCGCCGGCGGCGCACAATGGTCCAACTGGTTTAATATCCAGACAATAACCGGACATTTCCAGTACAACCCTTCTCTGGCAATTGATTCAAATAATAATCTTCATTGTGTGTGGGGAGGGCCTGATGGTGAAAATACGATTGACAGTCAGATAAAATACAGTTCATCTTCCGCCGGCAGCGCAAGCTGGTCAGACTGGCTCAATATTCAAACAGTAAGTGACTATACTCAGGAGTGTCCGTCATTGGCAATTGACTCAAATGATGATCTCCATTGCATCTGGTATGGTAAAGACGTCTTAAACGCTTATTATTGTCAAATCAAATATTCAAAAAACATAGGCTCCGGCTGGTCGGCATGGATGAATTTATCCAAGGGCGCGTATGATCAGAAGTATCCTGCGGTCCGCTGGAGCGGCTGGAATACAAACAGCGGCAATCTTGATATCGGCTGGGTATCGAAAAACTCCCAGGAAAATTACGAAGTTCGTTTTATACAGGGAAACCCCGTGACAATGGGTTCGGGCTTTACTGCCGAGGGCGACATTACACCGCCTGCGGCGATTTCAAACCTCACGGCTCTTGTCGGCATGAACGCGGGTGAGATTGATTTGAAATGGACGGCGCCGGGCGACGATGATATGAGCGGGGGAAGCGCCTTGTTGTACGAAGTAAAATACGCCACGAAATATATAGGCACTGCTGATTATTATGCGTCATGGGTAAGCACTTATGCGCAGAGCTGGACGCCGGCCACGTCGGGTACGGAGGAATTTAAACCGCTTGGCGGTTTCATTGAGGGCGTGACTTACTGGTTCGCGATAAAAGCGAAAGACGACGCAAATAACTGGTCGTCATGGACTTCGTCGGGTACGGTTTCATGGGTCAACAGCGCAAACAGTAACTATGCAAACTCCGCTCCCTCTGTTGGAGGAACTTTCAGCGGAAATTTTAGTCAGGCCGCCGGTGCGGTTTATGACAGCGGTTCATCCGGCGGTGATGAGGCCTATGGAATCGCGGTGGATACCATTTCCGGCGGCGGGCCCTATGTTTATGTCGTCGGCAAATCGTCGCAGAACGGTAATTTTGATTTTCTTACAATTAAATATGACTCGAACGGGGACAAGATTGCAGCCGCGCTTTTTGGTCAAAATTATGACGACAGTGCGAACGGGGTCGCCCTCGATGCCGACGGAAATGTTTTTGTAACAGGCTCCATAAGCGACGGGGCGAACAGCGATTTTCTCACGATAAAATACGATCCGAATCTGAATATAATTTCTTCCGTCACTTACGGCGTAGGTATTGATAATGTTGCAAAAGGCATTGCCGTGACTGCGACCGGAAATATTGTTGTTACGGGCTATGTTTATAACGGGACAGATAATGATTATTTTACTGTTAAATACGATAACAGTCTTAATGCGATTTCCTCAATAACTTATAACGGCGGAAACGCGGATATTGCCACTGAAGTGGCGGTGGATAATGCAGGCAATATTTTTGTGACAGGCAGTTCGCATAGCGGGGCGAATGACGATTATTACACGATCAAATATAATCCGGATTTAAGCGGCACTCTGAATACAGCGACTTATGACAATAGCTCAACGGATAAGGCTTTAGGCATTGCTATAGACGGAGCGGGAAATGTTTTTGTCACCGGCGAAAAATATAACGGCTTTTATTACGACTATATGACGATAAAGTACGACAATAGTTTGACGGTTATTTCGTCTGTGACTTTTGATTCCGGCGGAACGGATATCGCCAAGGGGATAGCCGCCGATAATGAAGGAAATATTTTTGTCACAGGCGCAAGCGCTGACAAATACTGTACGCTTAAGTATGCGAACAATCTTGCTTTAATATCCTCGGTTACTTACAGCGGCACTTTCGATTCCGCCTACGACGTTGCGGTGGGTACCTCGCATTATGTTTATGTAACGGGCGCTTCCGAAATCGGTTATCCCAATATTGATTTCAGGACAATACGTTATTATCTTGACGGCGGCGGTGGAGACACGATCCCGCCGACGGTTGTTATAAGCTCACCGGAAGCGGGCAGTTTTGTAAATATTTTAACACAAATAAATGGAACGGCGGACGATGCCGGGGGTATAAGTACGGTAACGTTAAGGATAATAAGGTCAAACGATAATTATGAATGGGATTATACATACTGGAGCGACGGAGCGGTTGAAAAGTGGAACGGAGCGGACAATCTCTATATTTCATCATGGACATTTACGAATATACCAGCCTGGGTTAGCGGTTCAAGTTACACAGTGATATCAAAAGCTCAGGACACAGCAGGTAACTGGTCAACGGTTTATGACACGGTAACGTTTACCTATGATGATTTAGAGCCGAATTCTAATATAGCCACTCCCGTTAATGGAGATACTTATTCATCTCTTACGAATATTTCGGGAACATCCTGGGACACTTTCGTTGGAGATTACTCTGGAATTAATAAAGTTGAGGTAAGTATTCAGGATTTAACGCTTGGCGCCAAATACTGGAACGGCTCATCATGGCAGGACAGCGTATCGTGGCAGGTGGCTTCCGGTTCTCAGCCGTATTCGTACAGTTTCTCGGATCCGTACTGGACGGACGGGCACGAATATCAAATCCGGTCGAGGGCAACTGACAATGCAGGGAATGTTGAAACTTCAGTATCCGTAAGCTCTTTTACTTTTGACAATACGGTTCCGACGGTGGGGCTGACAGTTCCGGCAGACGGTTCTTATCTTAACAGCCTGACGAAAATTAAAGGAACGGCGGAAGATATTGGCCTAAGCACGGTGACGGTAAAAATACAGAGATTAAGCGATAACTGGTACTGGTCGCCGGGGCCTCAATGGGCCGTCGCGGAAGAATGGAACGGCGTGAATGATCTTTATACTTCATCCTGGACGCTGACAAATCTTCCCGCATGGATTGACGGTTCAAGTTATACGCTTGTTGCAAAAGCAAAAGACACCTCAAACAACTGGTCGACGGTTTATTCGACGGTGACGTTTAATTATGATGTGACATCGCCGACTTCAGCGGTAACTTATCCGTCAGGCGACACAAACAGTCTGACGGATATTCAGGGAACTTGTTTTGATACTGCTCCCGGTACGGTTTCAGAGGTAAAATACCGGCTTAAAAGAGAAGATAATAAATACTGGAATAAAAGCACATCAGATTGGGGTGACGTGGAATACTGGAACATGGCAACGCTGTCTCCGTCTGCCACCGCATGGTGGCAGAGCGGCATTACATGGACGGATGAAACAGTATATAGCCTGAACTGCAGGGCAAAAGACAGCGCAAACAATTTGGAGATATCTTTCAGCACCATCACATTTAAATATGATTCTGTTGAACCGGATTCGGCGATTACGGCGCCTGTTAACGGAAGTGTTTACTCTACTTTAACCAATATTCAGGGAACAGCAACTGACTGGCCATTCGGCGGTCCATCTGCTTCAGAAATTGATAAAGTAGAAATTTTAATTATAGAAGATCCTTATGGCACGGCTCAATACTGGAACGGAAGTTTGTGGCAGGGGAGTATTGTCTGGTCAACAGCGTCGTATTCCATTGTTTCCGGAACATGGTCATACAGTTTTTCGGATTCCAGCTGGACAGACGGATATCAATACAGCATTAAGTTCCGTGCAACCGATAAAGCTGGAAATGTAGAAACATCGATAGCCATAAGCACATTTACTTATGATGTCGGCAAACCGGCATCATCGGTGACTTACCCTGTTGAGTCCGGACAATATGTAAGCATTGCAAACATAACCGGCACCTCCGCTGATTCGGTGTCGCCGATAGATGTGGTTCAGGTAAATATAAAGAGAAGCGCTGATAATAAATACTGGACAGGCAGTAATTGGGGATCGGGATTTATATGGATTGACGCTTCTGCTGATGACGCCGCTTTTGATGAGAGCAGTGAGAACTGGTCTTATGCGGTTACGTATCCCACGGAGGCGTGGAAATCAACAGGAACTTTTGTAGTATCCTGCCAGGCAATAGATTCTGTTCTAAACTACGAAACTGCGGTAAGTTCCGTGACATTTGAAATAATATATTCAACGCCGCCGCAGCCGACAGGGTTTGCAGGGACAAGCCCTGCCGCTACACAGATAAAATGGACGTGGAATGATGTAAATCAGGAAGACGGCTATAAAGTTAAAACAGGGACTGGCGGATTTTTAGCCGGCTTGATAGCTGATTCTACATGGTGGACAGAGACGGGGCTGAGTGTAAATACATCTTATCAGAGATATGTTGAAGCGTATAACGTAAGTGGCGCGGGCGCGAGCACCTCTGATACTAAATACACATGGGCAAATGCCCCCGCATCTTCCGGTTTTCTTGATGTCAATAAGACGAGCATTACCGTAAACTGGTCGTCAAACGGCAATCCCGGCGGCACGCAATATTTTGTTGAATGCGATTCGGTAACACCCTACGATTTTGCATCTGTCGATTTGACAAGCGGATGGGTGATACTTACGACTTATACGTTTACGGGTTTAACGAACGATACGAGTTATTACTTCAGGGTAAAAGCGAGGAACGGGGATTTAACGGTAACAGGATATGATTCGGTAATATCGATGGTTACGGTTTACGACGATAAGGTCGCGCCGACAACGGGAATAACGGAGCCGGCTGATGCTTCGTATAAAAATAATTTACCGCAGATTCAGGGCACATGCTCCGACGATGTTTTGGTTTCAACGGTAGCGATGAGGATATATAACAATGTAAACGCGAAATACTGGAACAACTCAACGAGCGTATGGGATTTGGAGCCAACTCAGGCTGAGATTGCCTGGTTCGCGCCCGCGCTTTCGGGGGATGCAACATTCTGGTGGAAGGATTTTTCATCGTGGGCGGACGGTAAAAATTACGAAATAAATGCAAAGGCAAAAGATTCTTCAGGCAACTGGTCAATACTGTATTCAACGTCGGCGTTTGATTATGATATATCAGAACCGGATTCAGAAATTACTAAACCGGATAACGGAAAAACGCTGGCAACTTTAACGAGCATACAAGGGACTTCAAGCGATTTTACGGGTTCGGGTGTTGCGCAGGTAAAAATAGTCATACAGGATATGACGGGAGGAGCGACTTACTGGAACGGGGGCGGATGGGTAGAAACGCCTTTTTGGCTGAATGTTTCAGGGTTTGACCCGTGGTCATACAGTTTTCTTGATTCAGATTGGAGTGAAGGGCATATTTACAAAGTTCAATCAAAAGCAATTGACAATGCAGCAAATGAGGAAACAACGGTTTTTGAAAGCACTTTTACATTCAGCAAAAAAGGGATTAAACTTCAGGTTATTCTTCCAGGTGAGACCGCGGTGCCTGGTGTGGCGCCGGGTAAAACCGGCACGCCTTCCGCTCAGACGGCGGGTGTGGCCTTTAGTGTAACTGTAAATGCCGTTGACGATATGTGGAATGCTGCGGCCAACGCAGCAACGGCGGCGCAGTTAACAACAAGTGATCCAAACGATACGGAGCCGGGGGCTTCGGCGCTTGTAAGCGGCACAAAAGTATTTTCGGTAACAATGGTGACGGCGGGCACCGCGACGCTAACGGCAATCGACACCGACGGAACGCCGCTTCCGCAGGATACAAGTTCCATCGTGGATATTTATCCCGGCGCCGCGAGCAAACTTCAGATTCTTGTACCGGGTGAGACTGCTGCTCCTGCGACGGCATCGGGAAAAACAGGTGTGCCGGATGCACAGAGCGCCGGAGGAGCATTTATAATAACTGTAAATGCCTGTGACGATTACTGGAATGTTAACATCTCGGCAGTCCCTGAGGTTACGGTTGCCACAAGTGATGAAAACGACATTGACCCTGCAAATGACTTCCTGGTAAACGGTAAGAGAACCTTTGATATAACTTTAGTTACCGTAAGCACGGGAACGGTTATAACGGCAAGCGCCGCGGGATATACGGCGGGGGTGTCAACTTATATAGTGGTAAGTTCCACGGATGTGGTTGCGCCGGCGGTGGGAATCACCGCTCCTGCGACGGCATATTTGAACAGTCTGGTAGAAATAGACGGAACCGCGAATGACAATGTTGCCGTAAGTTCCGTTTCGTTGTGGATGGAGAGAAAAAGCGATTCTTTTGTCTGGGACGGGGGCACATGGACCGGCGCGGGTGTATGGATAGACGCCGACAATGTGTATATTTCGTCGTGGTCATACACGACCGCTGCTTCCTGGGATGACGGAATTGATTATGAAATTATCGCGAAAGCCAAAGACAGCAATGATAATTGGTCAACGCTTTATGACACGGTGACGTTTACTTATGACGTAAGTCTGCCGACATCGTCGGTGACGTTTCCCGTCGAGGGCGGCCATTACACGGACATAGATAATATTACAGGGATATCGTCGGACGCGGTATCGGGCGTGTGGGCGACAAAAATAAAAATATCAGCTCAGGCGGGCTCTTATTCAGGGAATTACTGGCAGGACGGTGCGGGCTGGCAGACGACGGAATTCTGGAACTCCGTCGTCTG
>SWCC01004007.1_pt1 | contig 12021 bp, 10 predicted proteins | sample 4692971 | NCBI WGS metagenome assembly SWCC01 (sample SAMN10267277, study PRJNA491770) | bioreactor metagenome | isolation source: DHS bioreactor inoculated with subseafloor sediment | place: Japan: off Shimokita Peninsula | collected 2006-08 | reverse complement strand
AAGGACCTGGTCAAGGTCGAAGCCTTCGTGAAGGCCGCCCACGGCAAGTAGCCCGGTATTAGCGGGCCGCGAATGTCTCCATCATCAGGTCCACGAACAGTTTCCTGTCGGCGTTGAGGGCCACGTCACAGTTCGGTTCTAGGCCGCTGCGGTGGTAGATGTCGATCACGGTGCGGCCCACCGTCAGGCGACCGGAGGTCTCGACGTCCACGTGTACGCGTGCGACGTCGAGCACCTCGCGCCGGAGCAGGTAGGCGATGCAGAGCGCGTCGTCCACCGGCGCACTCTGTGCAATCTCCATGGGCTGGGTCGTGTCGTAACCGGTGATCCTCCGGTCGATCAGCGTGGCCGCGGCGCGTCCCGCGGGCGTCCCGAGCGTATCGAGCGCCTGGCACTGGGCGCGCGATACCAAAGCCTGGTGCGTGGCGTCCAGCGGGACGAGCGTCACGTTGCGGAAGCCTGCGGCAAAGACGGCTGCCGCCGCTTCCGGGTCCGCCCAGATGTTGAACTCTGCGGACGCCGTCGCGTTGCCCTTGATATTGCCGCCGCCCATAATCACCAACTCTGGCACCGCCTCGACCATGCGCGGCTCAATGGCGATCGCCGCTGCGATGTTGCTGAGCGGGCCGACGGGCACGAGCGTGATCTCATCCGTGGTCGATCGATAGGTCTCGACCAAGAACTCCACCGCACCGATGTCCTGCTTACGGGAGGTAGCGGGCGGTAGCGGCAGTTCCCGCCCATGGATATTGCTCGTCGGGTTCACCGCTGACGAGCGGGGTACCGGGAAGTCCGATCGGACGATCGGGCGGCTCAACCCCTCATACACCGGGATATCGCCCCGGCCGATGACGTCCAGCGTGCGTAGCGTGTTGTCGGTGCAGTACTGCACCTCGACATTGCCGTTGACCGTGGTGACGGCGAGCAGGTCGAGGTCGGGGTGCAGCGCCGCGAGCATGATCGCGACCGCATCGTCGGTTCCGGTGTCGCAGTCAAGGATGAGTTTGGTGGTCATGAGACCTGACCTTTCTAGGAGTTGATCGATCTAGAGGGGGAATCGGGTTCGGGCGGTCGGGCGCCCATGTGTGAAATGGCGACACTGGCAAGCAACCCGCCTGCGCGCGCGGCACCGATGTGGTCACCCGTGCGCGTCCAATGGTCGAGGTAGCCAGCACAGAAAGAGTCACCGGCACCCGTCGAGTCGAGGGCGACCACCCGGTCTGCGGGTACGAGTACTGGCTCCCCGCCTCGTGAGGCGACCACCGCGCCATCGCCATCCAGGGTGATCACCGCGGTGCGGTAATGCTCGGTGAGCCGCACCGCCGCGAGCATGGGGTCGTCCGTTCCGGTGAGCGCCGCAGACTCATCCCTGTTGGGGAACACGAGTTCAGCGCCCGCGGTCCAAGACAAGAACCTCTCCACGCCAACGTCCTGCAGAAAGCTCACCGAGCTAGGATCCACCGAGATCGGGGTGCCTCGCGTCCGGGCCCTCGCCAGGACTTCCAGCATGGTCTCGCGCACTGCGGACTCAAAGAGCGAGTACCCCGTGACGTGCAGTAGCGCGGCGTCGTCGAGAAGCTCAGAGGGTATGTCAGCAGGCACGAGGTTGAGGTTTGCGGCACGGTCGGTGAGCATGGTGCGGCGACCCGCCTCGTCGACGATGATGACGATCGTTCCGGTCTCCGCCTCCGGGTCAATTGCGAGGCGCGCGTCCACCCCAAAGCGGGCAAGGAACTCGGTGTGGAAGGCGTGATCGCTCGATCCGACACGGCCAACAAACACCACCTGGTTGCCCTGACGGCCCAACCAGCACGCGAGGTTCGCGGCTGAACCCCCCGGGCGCCGCACGATCTGCGAGCGGGTATCCGAGTCAATGGTGATCGGGGCGAGCGGGCGGACCAGCACGTCGTTGATGACGTCCCCGACCACGAGCACCCCGCCCCGGGCCAATGGAGCCGGGGCCTCCTGTGTCATGAGGCGCCGCGCACAGCCCAGGCCACGGCAATTTCACCGCCCAGAACGATGTTGTTGCGGGCAATATCGATATTGACTTCGAGGCTCTTGCCGGCCGTGTGCTCCTGCAAGTACGCGAGCAGGAACGGCGTGACCTCTTTGCCCGTGATGGACTGGCGGGACACCTCGGCGAGCGCCTCAGCCAAGACCCGGTCGTGCAGTTCGGGGTCGAGTTGCTGCTCGAGTGGCAACGGGTTGGCGACCAGCACGGCGCTGCTGAGTCCAAGAGCGTCCTGGGCGGCCATCACCTCGACAATCTCGGCGGCCGAATCGACCTGCCAGTCGATGTCATAGCCAGCATCGGTCAGGTAAAAGCCGGGGTAACGCTTGGTGCGATACCCGAGCACGCTGACGCCAAGCGACTCGAGGCGCTCCAGGGTGCCATGCACGTCGAGGATGGATTTGGCTCCGGCCGAGACGACGGTGATCGGCAGTTTGGAGACCATCGTCAGGTCGCCCGATTCGTCGAAGGTCTCTTGCGCACCACGGTGCACGCCGCCGAGGCCCCCAGTGGAGAACACGCGGACGCCCGCCAGGTGGGCGAGCAGGGCCGTCGCCGCCACCGTGGTCGCGCCGGTCACCCCTTGGACCATCGCGACACTGAGATCGCGGCTGGACACCTTGATAACGGACTCATCCTCGGCAATGCGCTCGATCTGGGAGTCGTCGAGACCCACGCGCGGCACTCCGTCAATCACCGCGATAGTGGCGGGGGTGACTCCCGCGTCGGTGAGCACTCGCTCGAAGAGACGGGCAACCTCAAGGTTGCGAGGACGAGGGAACCCGTGCGAGATGATGGTCGACTCGAGCGCCACGACGGGGCGGCCCTCGGCCAGCGCGTCGGCAACGGCCTCGGATAGTACGGCGGGGTTGTTGGGGTTCATGTGTTTTCTCCTTCGGGTAGTAATGAATATCCGGACAGTGCCGGAAGCTTGAGGGTGGGGCGTAGCGGTCCCGCGAGCCGGACCGCGCCGAGTGCCAGCACGGCTGCCACGGGGACCAGCCAGAACGCCACGTCGAGTCCCGCGGTATCCGCGAGCCGGCCCAGCAGGAGCGGGAACAGAATGGTGGTGGACGAGGACAGCAGGGTGGTTCGCGCCACGGCGTGATCGGCTCGGTGAGGGAATCCACTGACCACCAGGGAAATTGATGCGGGGTAGATATTGCCTACGGCGGCCCCGGCGAGCACCGCCGCGACCATCGCGAGGGGCACCGTGTCAGCCTGCTGCAGCACCACGGCCGCCACGATGGAGACGAGCAGAGAACCGGTCAGGACTGGCGCGCCACCAAAAATGGCCAGCAGCCGGCTCCCAACCGCCCGGAACACCAGGATGGCGCTCCACATGACAGCTGTTGCCGTGGCCGCCGAGATGGCCTCAAGCCCACCCACCGAGACCAGGTGCGTGGCCAGCCAAAACACGAAGGACCACTCAACCGCGACGCTCAGGGACATCGCCAAATACGCCACCCGAGGTCGCCGCAACTCTGGCGCACCCGTCACCCGGACGTCCGGCGTCGGCCCAGCCTGGCGGCTGGCGCGCCCCCTCAGCAGCAACGGAATCACCAGCAGCAACGCCACCGACTGGATCAGCGACAACGTCCGCCAGCCCAAAACGGCGGCGACGAGCACCGGCAAGCCGAAAGTGGCCAGCACAGCGCCAACGCTGAACGCCAGGTTGACCTCGCCGATCATGCGCGGCGCCGTGCGCCCGTATCGGGCAACGAGGTAGGACTGGCCGACGATCAGGACGGTGGTCATCGAGATCCCCGCCAACGCAAGTGCCGGAATGCTCCATGCTGGCGAGCGGGCGCTCGCCAGCATGACCGCAGCCACGATGCCGAGCACCGCCGCGCCCACAAGCATGGCGTGGCGACCCACTCTGAGCCGGACCCGCTCGGCAAGCAGACCCATGACCAGACCGCCGCTGGCCATCGCGGTGATGTGAAGGCTCTCGACCGTGTGGCTCATCCCAAAGTCGGCGGCCATAAACGGCAACATCCCACCCACGCCCCCCTGCAAGATCGCGGACGTCATGATCAGCGCATAGAGCGCCCACGTGAACGATTCACGGAGCGGTGGCGCTGAGCGTGGCGACGAGGCGCGGCGGGTTGAAAAGGTCACTGCAAAGTCGCGCCCGCGTCGAGTACTGTCTGGGACCCGGTCATATAGCGAGCTTCCGTCGAGCAAAGCCATCTGATGGCGTAGGCAACGTCGATGGGCTCCATACGGGTGATGGGCAACGGGAGCGTGAGCACCTCTCCCACTCCGGGGGCCGACGCCTGCCAGCTTTCCGCCGCCGGATTCTGCGTCATCTCGGTGGCGGTGCCCCCGGGGTGCACCATGTTGACTCGGATGGAGTCCCCGGCAAGCTCGAGCGCGAGCGACTTGAGCAACCCGACCAGTCCGCTCTTCGCCGCGGCATAGTGGCCGATGGTCTGCATCGGCTTCACCGCCGCCGTCGAGCCGACCATGACGATCGAGCCGCCGCGGCCCTGCGCCAGCATCGTTGGCACCGCGGCGCGGACGGTGTTCCAGGTGCCGGTGAGCACGACGTCAATCATCGTGCGCCACTGCTCCTCGCTCGCCTGCCACGTCGTAACTGGCCAGCTAGCGATCCCGGCGTTGGCCACCACGATGTCCAAGCCGCCGAATGAATCAATGGCCACCTGCACCGCAGCCTCAAGCTCCGCATAGTGCCGCACGTCGACGTACGCGCTTGCGGCCCGGCCGCCCGCGGCCTCGATAAGCGCGACGGTCTCGCTGAGATCGTCGTTGCTCCCGGTGCCGTACGTGAGTCCTTCGAGCTGACGCGCAAGGTCCGTGACCACCACGGCGGCTCCCGCCTCGGCGAGCGCAAGCGCCGTGGCTCGGCCGATGCCTCGTGCGGCACCAGTGACAAGGGCGGTCTGCCCGGTCAGGTCGATCATGCCGCCGCCTCCGTGTCCAGGGGAATCGCAGAGTCGCCAGCGGCCGCGATGAGGTCGATGAGTTGGTCCCCAAAGTGGGGGTCCGACTTGAGCACGACGGTGCAGTGCGCGCCCTCTTGCGCGGGGAACCCCATGTACATACCCCGCAGGTCGCAGACCGTCTGGCCGCGCGTCGGAATCTCGCCGGTGACCACATAGGCGTTGACGGTGGGTGCAAGCTCCGGTACGAGTGTCCCGGCAGCGATGGCGACCGCAAGCGCGTCATGCAGGCAACTGCGTCGTTCACCGAAGGCGGTGGCCTCGAAGTACGAGAAGTAGAAGTCAAGAATGCGCGAGGTGTACTGCCCGATGGTCCCTCCAGCACTGAGTCGGCTCCGGTGAGTCTCGTCGATGAGCGTGAGCATGGTCACGTCGAGCCCCACCATCGTCAGGTGCCAGGGTGCCGCAAAGACGGCGGCCGCGGCCTCGGCATCGTGCCAGATGTTTGCCTCGGCAACCTCGGTGACGTTGCCAGGGGCGTTCGCGGCACCACCCATGATCGTGACCCCGCGCACCAACGCAGGCAACTCGGGACACATCGTCAATGCGATCGCGAGATTGGTCATGGGACCCACGGCGACGATCTCAACCTCGCCGGGGTACTTCTTGGCGAGCCGGATGATCTGATCCGCTGCGGACTCGGCCACAGGGCTGCCCATGTCGCGCCCGGTGCCGGCATTGCCCTGGCCGTCGTCACCGTGGACGTGGTACGCCAAGTGGGGCGGTCCCCCAGAGATCGGGCCTGCCGCGCCTTCGGCAACCGGGATGTCGGGCCTGCCAGCCATGTGCAGGGTGTGCAGACAGTTGCGGGTAGCGGTGGGAACGTCTACGTTTCCCCACACGGAGCCGAGGCCGATCAGGTCAACCTCCTCGTGGAGCACCGCGTAGAGAATGGCCAGAGTGTCGTCGACTCCCGTGTCGCAGTCCAGGATCATCTTGACGGGCATGGTGGAGCTCCTTGTAGTGGTCAGCGGAGGCGGGCGTCGAGTGCGGTGACCCGCTCGACGAGCAGCCGATTGAAGGCGGCGGAGTCGACCTCAAGTGCGACGTCCGCGTTGGGCGGCAACTTGGTGATGTCATCAATGTCTACCACGGTCATCCCGCGGGTCAAGGGCCCGCTGCACTCGACGTCTACGTACAGGGCACGGGTGGTCACGATGCTGGGGTCGATGACCGCGGCAACAGCCAGCGAGTCGTGCTGGGCTGTCGAGGTCGAGCCGGAGACCTTGAGGTAGTAGGCGGTGTAAAACTCCACCATCGCCAGCACCGCCTCGGACACCTTGCCGCCACCACGCAGCAGGTCCCAGTCCTCGGGCGCGGTCACCGCCTGGTGGGTCACGTCGAGCCCCACCATGGTGATCGGAATGCCTGCTCCGAACACGCGCGCGGCGCCATCCGGGTCGTACCAAATGTTGAACTCGGCGGCAGGGGTCATGTTCCCGATCACGCGAGCGCCACCGCCCATCAGGACGATCCGCGCGAGCTTCGCGGCCGTCTGCGGGAACGCGGCAATGAGCACCGCGACATTGGTCAGGGGGCCCAGCGCAATCAGCGTGACTGGGGTGGGGCTTGACTCGATCACCTGCACCATGAGTTCCACCGCGGAACGCTCATCGGTGCCACGCGGAGCGTCCGCCAGCACAACACCCCCGAAGCCGTCGACGCCGTGCGTGGTGGGATCGGGGGCCGAGTCACGCCGTACGAGCGGAACGTTTGCACCCGCGCCTACGGGGACGTCGTTGCGGTCCAACAGGTGAAGCAAACGCAGGGCGTTATCGGTGGTGTGCGCCAGGCCGGTGTTTCCTCCGACCGTCGTCACCGCCCGTACGTCGAGCTCCGGGCTCGCAAATGCGAGCATCAGGGCAAGGGCATCGTCGATGCCTGGATCGGTGTCGATGATGACAGGGATGGTCATAGAAGCCTCTTTTGGTGGTGAGTGGGTCGGGGTAGTGCGGCTCAAGCGCCGAGCGCCTGCAGGAACCGCTCGTGGAAGGTCTCCAGGTCAAGCCCGGTGACGATGCGGGCCACGCCCGGTGCCAGAGGGTCGGTGGGGTCTGGTTCGTAGCCGCGTAGGTCACCGACCACCTGGCCGCGCGTGTGCTCGCCGCGCATCTCCATGGACACTCGCACTAGACGGTACTCGGCGAGGCCCGGGTCAAGAGCAAGGGCAACGGCGAGTGGGTCGTGGAGCACGCAGGTCTGCCGTCCATAGGCATCGGCATAAATGCGCATGTAATGCTGCATGGCATGCCACATCAGCATCCCGTGGGAGGTCTCCACGCGGGAAAGCCGCTCGATGGCCTCGGGGGGCAGCGCGGTGGTCATAGTCGACTCGAGGCCCACCAGCACCAGGTCCCACGGTGCGTCAAGAACAAGTTGAGCGGCCTCGGGGTCATGCCAAAAGTTCGCCTCGCTGGTCTGCGAGGCGTTGCCGGGAACGCCGACGGCACCCCCCATGACGACGACGCGGGGCAGCAACCGGGGGAGGTCCGGCTCCAGGAGCAACGCCAACCCGATGTTGGTCATCGGGCCGACCGCCACCAGGGTCAACTCCCCGGGCCGTTCGCGTGCGAGACGGACAATCTCCACTGCACCGAGGGTGCCTGCGAGTGGACGCGGTGACGGGGCCGGGTTCGAGTTACCCATCCCGTCCTCGCCGTGGACCCACTCAGCGGTGTTGAGCGGCTGTGCGATGGGGCGTGCGGCACCGATGTGGACTGGCACGTGGTCCAACCCGACCGCATCGAGCACGATGAGCGTGTTGCGGGCGCCCACGGTGACCGGCACGTTGCCGTGGGTCACGGTGCACGCCACAAAATCCGCTCCGTTGCCAGCGCCATACATGATCGCCATCGCGTCATCGACGCCCGTATCGCAGTCAAAGATGATCGCGGTCACTGGGGGACCACCGCAGTCTGTGCCGAGAGTGTGGCAATGGCATCGATCGTCATGTCCCACAGCCGGTCCTTGTCCAGCTCCATGGCCACGTGGGTGTTGTGCTTCTGGCCGAGCAGGTCGGTGAAGTCCGTCACCGTCATCCCTGTGGTCCAGGTGCCTGTGAGCTCGACCGCTACGAAGGCCTCGCGCGTGGTGAACACCAAGGGATCAGCCACCTTGGCCACGCAGACCAGGTCGTGCACCGCCGGGTGTTCAAAGCCTTGGTGCTCCAAATAGGCCGCACCAAAAAAGGCCAACATGTCGACGACGAACTCAGATAGCGGCGAGTCAATCGCCCGAATCCGTTCGACCACGTCGGGGGTCGCGAGGGCTTGGTGGGTCAGGTCGAGACCGACCATGGTGACCTTCCAGTCCCCGGAGAACACTGCTTGGGCTGCCTCGGGGTCCACGATGATGTTGAACTCTGCCGCCGGGGTCCGGTTGCCCCGGGTGTAGGCGCCGCCCATCAGAACAACCTCCTTGACCCGCTCCACAATGCGGGGCTCCTTGCGCATGGCCAGCGCGATGTTGGTCAGCGGCCCGACGGGTACGAGCGTGATGGTGCCCGACTCCGCCTCCATGACCTCGTCAATGATGAGGTCCACTGCGTGTCGAGGGTCCACCTCGCGGCTGGCGGGAGGCAGCACCGGCCCGTCCAGACCGGAGTCACCGTGGATGTCCTCCGCCACCACAGCGGGTCGCACCAACGGCCCGGCAGCACCACGCGCGACGGGGACGTCGATTCCCGCGATGGCGCACACCGAAAGCGCGTTGGCCGTGACCTTCTCGATGGTCTGGTTTCCCGCACAGGTGGTGATCGCCACTAACTCGACCCGGGGGTCGCCTGCGGCAAGAATGATCGCCATGGCATCGTCGTGGCCCGGATCACAATCGATAATGATGCGCTCGGTCATGGGTGGTGCTCCTTGTCGGTCCGTAGGTGTCGAGCCGCGACCTGGCCCGATCACCTCTGTTGTTGCCGGGGCGTGGCGGGTCAGGCGGGTACGACCGCAGTCGCGCCCTCCCGCCGCTTGGCCCTGATCTTGCCAAACCTGATACCCACGAGTACCAGAGCAATAATCGTGATGATGTACGGCGTCATGAGGGCCAGGTTCGAGTTGATCCCGGCGATCCCCAGTTGGTCCGCGATCGCGTCCGCCGCGCCAAAGATGAAGGCCGCGACCATGGTGCGTACTGGCCGTGCCAGTCCGAAGGTCAGCGCCGCCACAGCAATGAACCCACGTCCGGCCGTCATGTTCGCGGAGAAGGTCCCCAGGGTGGCCATTGCGAGCTGAGCGCCCGCCAAGCCGCTGAGCAGGCCGGAGATCAGGATGGACTGGAACTTGACCTTGCGCACGGCAATACCGGCGGCCTCCGCAGCAGCCTCGTCCTCACCCACCGCGCGCAGGTGCACGCCGTACTTGGTGCGGTACAACACGAGGGCGGCCAGTGGCACGCACAGGAACGCGATCCACACCAGGGCTGTTTGACCATCAATGGCGCCACCTATGCCCGGGATGTTGGCGAGTGGGCCAACCCCGATCTTGGGCAACCTGATGCTCGCACTGGGCGGGGTGACACCCGGGTTGCCGTAGAACACCTGCAGCAGGAAGATCGACAGGCCGGCTGCCAGAAGGTTCACTCCAATTCCCACCACGATGAAGTCGGCCTTGAGCCACAGGCTGGCAAAGGCGTAGATCATGGCCAATAGCGTTCCCGCCACGACGGCGGCCACGACTCCCACCAGGGCGCTCCCGAAGTAGGACCCGACCGCCACTGACGTGAAGGCGCCGATGAGCATCATGCCTTCGAGGCCGATGTTGAGGATGTTGCCCTGTTGCGTGAATGCCCCGCCGAGTGCGGCGAGCAAGAGTGGTGCCACCTTCATCAGCACCACAAAGAGTGTGCTTGCCGTGAGGATCTGCTCGAGTACGCCCATCACCGGTCTCCCGTCACATTGGTCGAAGTAGGTGGCTGGTCGTGATCACCCGGCGGTGGGGCGCCGCCGGAACCCAAAGAGCCGCCGGATGTCCTCTTAGCGGGGGACGCCACGGCTGCAGAGTCTGTGGTGCTCGACACCGTGGCGAGTTCCCCGGCCGTGCCGTCGGCTGCGACTGCTGCCCCCTTGCGCGGGAGGAACGGCAGCAGTTGCAGAATCCTCTCGCGGGTGCGGCGGTTGACCACAAACACCGCCGTGATCGACAGGATGATGAGGCCCTGGAGGACGTTGACCAGGGGGTACGGCACATCGGTGTTGAGCTGCATCGCGTTGGATCCCGCCATCATGTTGGCGTAGAACGCGGCGGCGACAATCGCCGCCCAGGGATTGAGCCTGGCGAGCAATGCGACCGTAATGCCGAGGAACCCGTAACCGGGCGAGAAGGTCTGGAGGAACCGGCCACCATTGGGACCCAGCACGAAGATGGCTCCGGCAAGCCCTGAGACCGCGCCGGACAGTGCCATGACCTGGATGCTCATCTTCTTGGGGCTGACCCCCGTATATTCCGCGAAGCGGTTCATCTCGCCCAACTGGCGGACCCGGAGCCCCCACACGGAGCGGGTCAGAATCAGGGCGACCGCGACAAAGACGAGGATCGCGACGATCAGGTCCCAACCGATGCCGTAGGCGGCATTGAACATCGTGAACCGCACACCCTCGGCCAGTTTCGGCGAGGCCGCCAGCCCCGCCGTCGGGTCTTTGAAAGGTCCGGTGACCAGGTAAGCCGTGAAGAGGGTCGCGATCGTGCTCATCATGAGGGTTGTCACGATGATGTTGACTCGCCAAAAGGCCAGCAATGCGCCCGGTATGGCGCCCCACACGAGGCCCCCGATGAACCCGAAGACCAACACGAGCAACGTCAACAACAGCGGCGGGAGCTCCGTGAAGGTGAAGCCCGCGAAGGCCCCAAAGAAGGCCCCCATGAACAACTGGCCCTCGCCACCTATGTTGAAGAAACCTGCTCGGAAGGAGACGATCACGGCGCCCGCAAGTACGAGGAGCGGGATGAACTGGGCGACCAACCCTCCAAAGGCGTACGGAGCGCGGAAGTTCGAGAAGAACAACTCGTTGTAGGCCGCAAGTGGGTTTTCACCAAGAATCAGGATGATGACGGCGCCGATGGCCAGCGATAGTGTGATCGCGATCAGCGGCTGCACCCACCCCTTGGCGCTACGCCGTATCAGGCGCAGTTCTCGCTTACCCCAGCTTTGGCTGGGGTGAGCATTGGACGTGCCGTCTAAGGCCGCCTCGGACGGGGGCTCCCCTGGCGGGGGCACCTCCGACAGGGATACCTCCAACGGAGGTACGGTGACAGCTTCGTTGGCACCGACCTTCGCCGCGATAGAGGCGTGTGCCTCCTCGGCTTGGCGAATGTCCTCGGCGCTCGGGGCCGTACCAGCCATGGCGAGCCCCACCGCCGCCTCACTCATGTTCTGTTGGGTGAACTCGGCGATGATCGCCCCGCGGTACATCACCAAGAGCCGATCGGACAGCGACATCACCTCATTGAGATCGGCAGAGAGCAACAGTACGGCCGCCCCGGCGTCGCGCTGGGCGACGATCGCGTTGTGCACAAACTCCATCGCCCCCACGTCAACGCCGCGGGTGGGCTGGCTCACCATGAGGAGCTTGGGGTTGGCCTCGAACTCGCGTGCGATGACCACTTTCTGCACGTTGCCACCGGACAGGGTGGAGACCTTGGTGTCAGTGTTGGCGCCGCGGACGTCAAAGGTGGAGATTAACCGGCGCGTGAACGCTGCCGCGCCGCGAGAGCTGATCCAGCCCCAGCGAGAGACCGGGCCACCGAGGTGGGTAGGCACCACATTCTCCGTGACCGGCAGTCCGGGCCCGGTGCCCACCTCGTTGCGGTCCTCGGGGATGTAGGCGAGTCCCTTGCGACGCCGGGATTCCACGCTCGCCCGGGTGATGTCCTGGCCTTCGAGGCGGACGTGGCCGCCTTCCACGGCGTGCATGCCAGCGATGGCTGCGGCCAGTTCGGTCTGGCCGTTGCCCTCGACACCCGCGATACCCACGTCCAAGCCCACGCCCACACCCGGCCGAGCGTGGAATCCCGGCGTCGCAAGGGACTCGCCTACATCCCCGAG
>SWCC01015717.1_pt1 | contig 12041 bp, 9 predicted proteins | sample 4692971 | NCBI WGS metagenome assembly SWCC01 (sample SAMN10267277, study PRJNA491770) | bioreactor metagenome | isolation source: DHS bioreactor inoculated with subseafloor sediment | place: Japan: off Shimokita Peninsula | collected 2006-08 | reverse complement strand
CACTGTCAGTGGTTTCCCGCATATCGATACTCAATTGCGAGTTGAAAAAATAAAATAACATGAATCATTTCAAATTCAGCCAATACAAACAAGTTCTGATTGCAGTTTTTCTGCTATTATCGGCAGGAACAGCAACAGCCCAATATTATCAGTTACCGAAAGGCGAAGTTTCGGTTTATCTCAAGGGACTCAACTCGCAATTGAGTATCGATATGCGGGAAACCACTGACAGTGACACGCGATTCGGTGCAGGTGCCGGCGTTCAGTACAGCTATTATATTTCACGAAACTGGAGTCTTTCGGGTGCGTTGGAATACCAATCGTACCGCTCCGAAACCATCCTCGACAACTTTGCCGACAGCTACAGCGTGAGCGATGCCGAGGGGGATAACATGATCTTCCGAAGCTCGGCCGATGTTTACCACGAAAGGCAGTCAGTGGGCATGCTGAACATCCCGCTGCGCATCCAATGGGAAACCACAGGCTATTCGACCAGGCTGTTTGCTGCAAGTGGCATCCAGCTCGGCCTCCCGCTTGCTGCCAACTACAAGGCCACAGCCTTTGGCTTGGAAACTTCCGGTTACTTCCCTCAGTGGGATGCCCTTCTGACCAGTCCGCGTTTTATGGGTTTTGGAAGCTGGAGTACAAAGCACAGCGGCAAAGAAAAGTTGAAACTAAAAAACAGTTATTCGGTTTTGTTCGAATTGGGTATAAAACAGCAACTAAAGGCGTTCCGTCACCTGTACGTAAGTGCCTATGTGGAACTGGGATTGAACGATCTGGCTAAGGCAAGCGCCCCGCAAGCACTCATGGGCTATAATGTCGATAGTCCGATTGATTTCCAACACGGCTCGGTAATTTACAGTTCGCCACAAGCCGCCGGCAACAATTATGCAGGTAAGGTAAGCTCTCAAAGTTTCGGCTTCAAAATGCGTTACGCTTTTAGCTGGTAAGCATTTGAAGGATCAAACATAAGTTTTTAAGATCTCAAAAGCACTTCAGTTCGCTGAGGTGCTTTTTTTCGATTTTTCTGTTTTCAACCACAGATTTCGCCAGATTTTAGAGATTTGACCATGCGTATGATAAGCCACGATTTCACGAACAAAACGAGTAGGTTTAGTCAATAGATCTAAACGCCCAAAGGTTTTAAAAACAAATTTGGGGCTGGCGGCTTGTCTCCGGATTCTGGATATCAGACTTTAGTCTCTGCCAAACGTTGTGAATCCCTCGGTGCTCGCTTTGCTTAAAAAGAAAACTGGATGCTGGACAAAAGCAAATGCATCTGAACCCTGGATTCAATTCTCAGTAGAAGTCTCCGGATTTCTCCGCATAGGTTTGCGAACTTCTCAGAAGAAGTTTTTCAAATCATTCGCCAACGGCTTTCCCGGTGTTTTAAACGCTGAGAGGATCTTCAGAAGCTGACAGGTTTTACGGCCATAACAACAAGATTTTTTACTTCATCCCTTCATGTTCTCTCCTTTCTATTCAGATATTTTTTCTGATCGGTAAAACTAAATGGCCCATTTGGCCGTTGGTTTTACAAGTTTGATTATTTTCGAATCCAAAAAAATACAACATGGCAAAATTACTCGGACCACGAACAAACGATACAGTCGTCAACATCTGGTTATTGATTTTTCGGGTATCGGCAGGCGCGTTTATGCTGACGCATGGTATCCCCAAGTTTCTCAAACTAATTGAAGGCAACACACAGTTTGCAGATCCCTTTGGACTTGGCGAAACCCTTAGCCTGCTGTTGGCAGTGTTTGCCGAATTTCTATGTTCGGTGCTGATTATTTTGGGCATTGGCACCCGGCTGGCCAGCATTCCGCTCATTGTTACCATGGCGGTGGCTGCGTTCCAAATTCATGCTGCCGATCCGTTTCAGCGCAAGGAAATGGCTTTGCTGTACCTAATCGTTTTTATTACCATTCTGGTGTTTGGGGGAGGACGATTCGAATTGGGCCGCGCTTTCCGGGGCCGTTAAAAGCGGAAGTAGATAAAGGGCTGCAAGCCCGCCTGGGCCACCAGCGCAATAACGAGCAACACCAGAAGGACGGCTGGCATTTGCACCCAGGCTGGCAGTGCGATAAAGGCGCCACGCAGCTTTTCCTTGTAGCGGTTGGGCACCCAAATGACGACCAGGCCGAGCAGAAAAACAAGGATAACCCATTGGTAACTGTCCCAGCCTGCTGTGAGGTTTTGCGGAAGAAAATGATGCCGGATCTGGTAGACCAATTGCTGAATCACACTGTAGTCGCGCGCCCTGAAAAAGATCCAGGCCAGGCTAACCACCTGAAAAGTGGCAAATACAGACAACAGTTTTTTCCAGCCTCTGGGTTTCGAACTCAGCGACAAAGCCTTCCGGAAGAACTTCTCAAGCGCCAATCCAAGGCCGTGAATAGCTCCCCAAATCAGGAACCTGAAGTTGGCGCCGTGCCACAAGCCGCCCAAAATCATTGTAATTAACAGGTTGACATACATCCTTACTGTTCCCTTTCGGTTGCCGCCCAGCGGGATATACAGGTAATCGCGTAACCAAAGTGACAGCGAAATATGCCAGCGATGCCAGAAATCGGTTAGGCTGGACGCCTGGTAAGGCGCGTTGAAATTCACCGGAATTTTGAAGCCCAGGATCAGTGCCAGCCCAATGGCGATGTCGGTATAGCCCGAGAAGTCACAGTAAATCTGGATGGAATAGGCGTACACCGACAGTAGATTTTCCAGTCCGGAATAGGCCAGCGGCGCCTCAAAAACCCGGTCAACAAAGTTCAGGGCCAAAAAGTCGGCAATCACCATTTTCTTAAACAGCCCCTTGGTGATCAGAAAAATGGCGTGGCTAAACTCCTCCCTTTTCAAGCGAAATTTCTGATACAACTGCGGAATAAACGACGATGCCCGGACAATCGGACCCGCCACCAACTGCGGAAAGAAGCTCAGGTAAAAACTAAAGTCAAGCGGGTTTTTCACCACTTCGGAATCGCCACGAAACACATCAATCAAGTAGCTAATAGCCTGGAAGGTGTAAAACGAAACTCCGATCGGCAACAAAATAGACTGCTCGTCTACCACATCGCGGGCCACCTGGTTCAGCAGCCAGCCAATCCAGTTGAACACCTGGTAGTCGGTTTGAAACAACTGGTTAACCGTATCGATGAAGAAATAGGTGTACTTGAAATAGCCCAAGATGAGTAAATTCAACCCAACGGCTAAAGTCAGCCACAGGTGCTTGCTTTTGCGGCGGGTAACCAACAAGCCAAAGCCATAGTTTGCCAGGCACGAAAAAGCCAGCAGCGCCAGAAAAGCGCCACTCATCTGGAAATAAATAAACCAGCTGACCACCAATAAATAGCCGTTGCGCAGCGGATTTTTCCGATACACCAGCGAGTACACGCCCAGCACAAAAGTGAAGGCGATCCAAAAGGCCAATCCCGTGTAAAACAGTGGTTCTTCCGGCCGGTACTGCCAGATGCTTTGGATGATATCGCTCAGGCTCTCAATCATGGGCAAGCGTATCAGTTATGGGTTGCAAAACCTCCAGAAGGATCCGGGCCAATTCCTGACCTACCACTTCGGCACCTTGTCCCAAAAATGAACGTTGTCTTTCCGGCCCAAGGCCCGCGGTGCGTTTACCCAACGACTCATGGCGCCCTCCCCACCCATAAACGCCTGCAAATCCCAAAAGGCCGCGTGGTTGTACATGGCTATTTCGTACTGAATTTGTTTGATGACGGGAATATTGGGGTAGGAAACAAACTGCCCGTCGTGCATCCGAGCCATATCCGACACCCCGATAATCAGAATGGGAACTTCGGGTTGGATTCGTTTCAGAAAATCGATTTGCCGTTGAAAATGCCTGCGAAAGTTGGGGTAATCGTCTGCCTGAACCGGCACCAGGTTCACCCCAAAATGGAGGACAAACAAGCCCACCTTAACCTGTCCAAGCATTTGGGCGATGGCAGCCTGATCCGATGCTTCGAAGGTTGGGTATGACAAGCCCCGTAACGCGATGTTGTCGACTAACACGCCAGAGCCGGTTTCGAGCGACAGGCCGGCAATGTTCAGGCTGTCTTTCGCCGCAAAGTCAAATCGAATATCATCGGGAGTACGGTTAAACTGGAAATCAAGGGTCGCCAATTCGTTTTGTGGAATCAGGAAGCCAGAGTAAATCACGTCGCGCCCCTGCATAACAGTCACCAGGCAGCTGTCTTTGGCGGTATAATACAATTTCATCAACTGGTAATCGGGGCCGGGATTGAGCCTCCGGATCCGCCGGATTCGGAACCAACCTTTCGCATTGACAGCCGTCAGCAAAGCATTTTTAAACAGTAAGCTTTCGTTGATAAAGTCTTTAACCTGAAAGGTTTTAATCTCCCAGTTTTTCGAAGTTTCAATTATCAACTTGTGACGGGTGTTGTAATACAAATCCAGAGGTACAAAGCCCGGACCACTGCCGGCGAACTGCTCCTGCAGTTGCTGGCGCAAGGCCGAGGTAATACGGTCATTCTCAATTTGTGAGTCCCCAAAATACACTACCCGAACCGGCAAGTTCGCATGTGACGCATGCTTTAGCTGATATGCCAACCCTTGAAGGCGGAGGGAATCATCCTCTGCAAAAACCAGAGGAACAGGATGAAAAAGCCCTGCTTCGGCCTCCTGTACAAGTGGCGCTCCGGCCAGCATTGAATCTGGTTCGGAAGCGGCCAAAGTATCGTCTTCGGGCTCCGGAATTTCGTGCACCGCAACAGGCAAAGGGTCCTGAATAACAAGAGCCGAAACAGGCATGCCTTCTTCCGCTCTCAATAACAAAAGGAGAACCGAAAAAACAGTAAGCAGGATTAAAAAGTATAAGAATTCCCGAACTGGTGTCATGATCCGATTTTAGCTGCCGAATAAAAGTAAAGTTAAAATCGGGTATCTGCAAACGCCTGAAAAACTTCCTTATCCCCGGGGTTGAATTTTCAATTTCTGCCCGACCTGTAGCTTATTGGCATTGCCTATGTTATTCCATTTCAGGATATCGTTGTTGGACACTCCGGGGAACTTGCGGGCAATCGACCACAAGTTGTCACCCCTGCGCACCGTGTACAAAACAAACTCGCCGCTGGCTGTCGTCTGCACCTGAGCGCTTGCGTTAGTGACCGGGGTTTTTCTTTTAAAGGATTGCTTTTCAGAAAAACTCATCCTGTTCACGTCTGCGTAAAAATCGGCTTGTCCCTGCGGTACGTAAACCGCCAGTTTCTGCCCCACCCGGATCAGGTTGTTGCGAATATTGTTCCAATAGCGCAGGTCGGAAGTTCGCACCCGGAACCATTCCGAAATATACCCCAGGTTATCGCCCGATTTGACCGTGTAATACAACTTATCTTTCCCTTGGATATCGGTTGGATAAGCCGTTGTACTGCTTTTGGGGTTGATGATTTCGTTGTTCGGAAAATACTTGTCGCGATTCAAGGCGTAAACAGCTTCTTCGTTATCGATAAAACTGGCTACCATTTCAATTGGAATCTTCAACACGTATGGTTTATCTTTCTTTGCAGGAATAATGTCCATGCGGTATTGCGGATTCAGCGCGCGAAGCGCTTCAACCGGTGTGCCGGTCACTTCGGCTATCTGATCAAAATGCAGGTAACTGTTGATCATGATCGTATCGGTTACAATCGGAAAATCAGGATAACGGGGACTCAGGTTGTGCTGATGATAGTTGGTCATCACGTATGCCGCAGCGATGAAAGCCGGCACATAACCGCGGGTCTCGCGAGGCAAACGGTAGTAGATCGCCCAATAATCGCGCTCGCCACCCGAGCGGCGGATCGCCTTGTTGACATTTCCGGGTCCGCAGTTGTAGGCCGCAATCACCAAATGCCAGTTTTTATAAATCTTGTACAAGTCCTTCAGATAAAGCACCGCTGCCTCTGTTGCCTTCATCGGATCGCGACGTTCGTCCACGTAGGTACCAATCTCCAGCTTGTACATTTTACCCGTTCCGTACATAAACTGCCACAAACCAACGGCATTGGCCCGTGAGCGGGCAACAGGATTCAAAGCTGATTCGATGATTGCCATATACTTCAGTTCCATCGGCAAATCGTGCTTGTCCAGCATTTCCTCAAAAAGGGGGAAATAATAACTCGCCAACCCAAGCATCATTTCCACCTGGTCGCGTCGGCGCTGTGTGTACAGTTCAATAAAATTCCGCACCGTTTTGTTGTACGACAAATCCACGTAAGACTCAATTCCCTGAAGCCGCTGTATATACACCGAGTCGGGAATTGAAACAAGGCTGGCACTGTCCAGAAGTTCTTCCGCTACCGGCATTTCAAACGCATTTTGCATGTACCACGAGTTCAACAAACTATCGATCTTCGCCGCAAAAATATCATTCAGGTTTTCGTCGGGTATTTTATATTTCTTGTGGTACCCATCCACACTATCCAAAGCAATCACTTCAATGCTTCTAACTCTCTTTATATCTTCTTTGTCAAAACGATCAGCAAATGCGTTTTGAACGACACTACTCACCAAGAAAACAACGATTAAACCAATTAAATTCTTCATATCCCTCTCCCTTTAAAATCTTATCCTACAATGAATTCCTACTAATTTTCTATCCATACAATAAACCGGCCCGGGTATCCATCTCATGGTTAAATCATCACCAATATCAAAATTAAAAAAATGCGCGTCAACGCTTGCATCAATGATATTGAGCGCATAAAACGCAGCGGTTGAGATGATAACCAAATCCCGATTCCTTCGTGAATAATCCTTCGCCCGCTGTAGAGCGGTTGTAAACTGCTGCGTTTGTCCGTCCCACCGACCTTCAAAGTTCAAATCTTCAAACGAATTGGTGTTCGGGTCATCATCCACAATATCAGCATAAGCCTGCCGGTAAAGCACATACTGATCATTATTCCAGTCGATAAAATAGGCAAATGCGCCAAAGCCTATATAAATCAACGGAACTTTCCAATATTTCTTGTTATAAATTTGCCCCATCCCCGGCAACACAGCCGAATAAATCGTTGCTTTTCGTGGCGAATGTTCTGGTTTTTCGGCCGGAACTGACTCGCCGTCAGCCGCTATTTGCTGGGCAGACGCAACAAATCCTGTCAATAAGAACAGGAATATAAACAGGGCTGTTATGGTCAGAGACCAATTTAGTTTTCTTTTAATCACTCGAATACCTGGGTATTAAAGACTTGAAATCCGATAATCAGTTTTAGGCACTTTCACTATCGTTAATGTTTTTTTGAAATCAAATTAGCCATTCAATTTATCCAGAATACCAATAATTCGTTCCAGGTCTTTTGATGAACCAAACGGAATAACGATTTTTCCCTTTCCTTTATTGTTGAGTGAAAAATCGACCTTTGTTTTAAAAAAACGGCTTAAATGCTCCTGTAATTCTCCGTATTCTTCCGGATGCTTTTTCTTTGGAGCCGATGGCATCACTTTCTTCTCCGAGCTATTAAGCTGCCTGACAAGTTCCTCGACCTTACGAACCGAAAAGTCATGTTTCAGAATCTCTTCATAAATCGCTAACTGATCTTCCGGAATCTGAATATTAACCAATGCCCGGGCGTGTCCCATCGAAATAGTTTTATCCACAATCCCTTTCTGAATCGCCGCTGGTAATCGTAATAAACGAAGGTAGTTCGATACGGTTGACCGTTTTTTACCCACACGGTCGCTGAGACTTTCCTGGGTCAGTTTGCACTCATCAATCAAACGCTGATACGAAAGCGCAATTTCAATGGCATCCAGGTCTTCACGCTGAATATTTTCAATCAGGGCCATTTCCAGCATGCCTTCGTCGTCGGCTTTACGAACGTAGGCGGTGATGGTTGTCAAACCGGCAATTTTTGATGCCCTGAAGCGGCGTTCACCGGCAATGATCTGAAATTTCCGGTCAGCAACCTGTCGAAGGGTAATCGGTTGAATAATGCCAATTTCCTTGATCGAAGCAGCTAATTCATTTAGCGCTTCTTCATCAAACTTTGTCCGGGGCTGAAACGGGTTGGCTTCAATTTCGTCAAGCGCAATCTCGCTAATCGACGAATCCGGGCCGCGATCCCGACCCGCATCATCAATCAGGGCGCCAAGCCCTCTACCCAATGCATTCCTTTTTGCCATTATTACGCGAATTATTTATTCGATTACTTTTTCAGAATTTTTAATTTTTGTCAAATCATTCTTTTGCAAAATCTCACGAGCCAGATCCATATAATTTTCCGAACCACGCGAGTTGGCATCGTACAAAATAACTGGTTTCCCGTAACTCGGGGCTTCACTAAGCTTGATGTTTCGTGAAATCGTTGATTCAAAAACCATATCACCAAAGTGGGTTCGTACTTCTTCGAGCACTTGGTTTGAAAGGTTCAGCCTCGAATCATACATGGTCAGCAGAAAACCTTCAATCTCCAAATCAGGATTCAAACGGGTTTGAATGATTTTAATTGTATTCAGTAATTTCCCCAATCCTTCCAGCGCGAAATATTCGCACTGAACCGGAATAATAATCGAGTCGGCTGCGGTAAGCGAATTAACCGTGATCAATCCCAGTGAGGGGGAACAGTCAATCAAGATGAAATCATAATCGTCACGGAGTTTTTCGATAACCACTTTCATCACCTTCTCACGGTTGGGCAAATTGAGCATTTCAATTTCGGCACCAACCAAGTCAATGTGCGAGGGGATCAGATCCAAGCCTTCAATTTCGGAGTTCAAGACGATCTTGCGTGGATCAATATCATCTACAATACATTCATAAATGCTGGTTTTTACATTCCTCACATCAAATCCAATTCCTGAAGTAGCATTTGCCTGAGGGTCAGCGTCAATAATCAACACTTTATATTCCAAAACTGCCAGACTGGCCGCTAAATTAATCGCTGATGTTGTTTTTCCTACGCCCCCTTTTTGGTTGGCTAGTGCAATAACTTTTCCCATAGTTTTCTCCTGATTTTCGCTGAGTTCCAAAGTTAATATTTTATGGATAAAATGACCGAGGAATCACAAATTTATCTTGTGATCCGGCTTAATCCTCTGATTCCAAAAGCCTTAATTTACTACGACATTTCAATCTTACAGGCTTCCATCTTAAGTCGTTCACAATCAATAGGTACAACTCCTGATTTTTCACAAACCAAACCACCTGCCAAGTTAGAAAGCTGTGCCATAAAGCGGGTTGGCATACGGGCAGCCAAACAAAGGCTGGCTACCGCAATCACCGTATCGCCCGCCCCGGAAACATCGGCAATATCTCGAATTTCGGCTGGGAAATGACTCTGAGTGGCGCCATTGCTGATGATTACGCCAAGCTCTGATAGCGTAATAAAAATCACATCCAGCTTTTTTTCCTGTTTAAACTTTTCGGCTGCCTCCAAAATTGATTGAAAATCGGTTTTATCAATTGAAAAACCGAGTCCTTCCTTAAACTCTTTAAAGTTGGGTTTGAAAAGATCAACATGGCTGTAATTGTTGAAGTTTCGTTTCTTCGGATCAACAGCGATCAAAATCCCCTTGGAGCGAGCCAGCTTGCTTATACTTTCAATCAACATTTTTGGTAATGAGTCCTTTATCGTAATCAACAAACAAAATGAGATCGAACTTCTGCTGCTCCATCAGTGACTCTATACGATCAAAAACAAGCTGTTCTTCGTGGGCCAAAATCAATTCGGTAGTCTCCTCATCCACGCGTACAACCTGCTGTCTGCCACTCATAATCCGGGTTTTCACGGTTGTCTGCCTGCTATCAGAGCGCAAAATTCCGATATCAGTCATGCCACTTTTTTGAAGCAGTTGCATGAAAATATCGCCTTTGGGGTCAGTTCCCACCATGGAAACTAAAACAGGAGTTGCTCCTAAAGATTGAAGGTTAAGCGACACATTGGCAGCTCCACCAATCCGGTTTTCCTGACGCCCAACTGTGACAATCGGGATCGGCGCCTCCGATGAAATTCGATCAACAGTTCCCCACAAATACGAATCAACCATCGCATCGCCAACCACCAGTGCCCTGACGTTGGAAAATTTATTAAAGACGTCTTCAACTTTAAATTTCTCCACGCTGATACTCATTTTAACGCCTACAAAAGTAGTAAAGGAATTTGAAACTTGAAATTTGGAATTTCAGCGAATTACATCGGATCAACATCGGCATAAATAACCAGACCTGTATTGTTTGGGAGTGATTTGACCTGATCGATCGCATCCATCAGCATCTTTTTGCTCTGATCCAAGACTTTGTTCTTCTCAAGTTTTAACCAGATCTCTTTCTGATACCAGTTCTGAATCCGCCCAACAACCGGGTATTCCGGTCCAAGCACCCGGTTTCGAAATTGTTTACGTAACAAACCCGCCAAGTGGTTGGCTCCCATATCCAGTCGGTCGCGATTTTTGTGTTTCACCACGATCTTAATCAACCGAAAATAAGGAGGATAACGAAATAACTTGCGTTCCTGCATTTGCCTATTAAACAACTGGATAAAATTGTTGTCAATCACTTCCTGCAGCACTTCATGACTGGCTTGCGAGGTTTGAATCACCACTTTCCCCCGCTTACCTTTTCGTCCGGCGCGGCCACTCACCTGGGCCATCAACTGGAACGAACGCTCAAACGAACGGAAGTCCGGGTAGTTCAACAATTGGTCGGCATTCAAAATGCCCACCACTCGCACATGATCAAAATCCAGTCCTTTGGTTACCATCTGCGTTCCAACCAAAATGTCGATCTGGCGATTTTCAAATTTGTAGATGATTTGCTCGAACGAACGTTTGGCCCGGGTGGTGTCCAGGTCCATTCGAGCAATACTGGCCTCGGGAAAAAGAAGTCCTAACTCCTCCTCTATTTGTTCGGTACCAAAACCTTTGGTTTGAATGTCTTCGGAATGACACGCTCCACAATTTGCTGGCAAAGAAGAGGTATGTCCGCAATAATGACACACCAAGCCCGATCTGAATTTATGATAGGTCAAGCTCACATCGCAATTCATGCATTTCGGAATCCACCCGCAGGTTTTGCACTGCACGTAAGGCGCGAACCCTCGGCGGTTTTGAAACAAAATAACTTGTTCTTTGTTTTCTAGCGCCAATTTCACTTCTTCATACAAAAGGGGAGTGAGCAGCGATTTCATTTGCCTTTGGCGTGTTGCTTTCCGAATGTCAGCCACCACAATTTCAGGCATTTCAATTCCTTGGTATCGTTCATTTAACTCGACCAAGGCATATTTATTCAACTTAACGTTATAGTAGCTTTCAAACGATGGTGTGGCCGTTCCCAGCAAGACAGGTGCCTGGTGAATCTGCCCCAACACCACCGCTAAATCGCGGGCATTGTAGCGCGGCGCCGGATCAAATTGCTTATAACTATTCTCGTGCTCCTCGTCCACGATTATAAGCCCCAGTTTTTTAAAAGGTAGGAAAACAGCAGAACGGGCTCCTACGACTACCTGATACGAATCTTTCTTATCGTGCAAAATATTAAACCAAATTTCCACCCGTTCTGCATCGTTAAATTTAGAATGGTAAATTCCCGCACGATCACCAAAAGCCCGTTTTAGGCGCGTAATCAGCTGAGACGTCAATCCGATTTCAGGAACCAAATACAACACTTGTTTCCCTTCGTCCAGGACTTCTTCTATCAGTTTGATGTAGATCTCAGTTTTTCCGCTGGAGGTCACACCGTGCAACAGAACCGGCCGATTGGATTGAAAAGCTTGCTTGAGTTCAAGCACAGTATTTTCCTGCGCTGTATTCAAGTCATACAGAAATTGATCAGCCAAATGATTCATTTTAAGCCGTCCAATTTCGACTGATTCACTCACCAGAATCTTCTTATCAATCAAGGCCTTTAACACCGCATCAGAAACACCTGCCTGTTCCACCAACTCCTTTTTCGGAAGGCTGTGTCTTGGTTCATGATGAAACACGGTTGAGCTTAAAAAGTATGCCAACAATTCGGATTGCTTCCGGGCCTTTTTCACTCCTTCGACGGCCTGCTCAATTTCGGCGGGAGAAGAAATCTCCTTAGACAAACG
>SWCC01000449.1_pt1 | contig 12045 bp, 15 predicted proteins | sample 4692971 | NCBI WGS metagenome assembly SWCC01 (sample SAMN10267277, study PRJNA491770) | bioreactor metagenome | isolation source: DHS bioreactor inoculated with subseafloor sediment | place: Japan: off Shimokita Peninsula | collected 2006-08 | reverse complement strand
CTTGCTCCGTCGAAAACCACTCTAAAAACTCCTCAAATGTTCGAGGATACAGAATATTTTGCGTTGCTTTCATAGACCCATATACTACCAATTAGGGTTACTTGAGTCAATCAGCCAGCCAGTTTTTATAAAGACTGACCTTTGAAAGCAGATTTTCACAAGCGAGATTCAAAGCGCTTCTTTCCAGAGAAACAATATCCCTATCAACCGCCGTCAGTTCATAACCCGCTTTCGCCAAAGCTATAGCGGTGTCGCCGCTGCCAGACCCCACTTCCAGAATACTGCCTTTTAAGCGGCCTGTCTTTTCTAAAATAAACGCCCTGCTCACGGCAAAATCAAAACCCTTCTGCTTGTAAAGAGTCCGTCTTTCGCTGAAAAGTTTATGATTCTCCCTCTGAGCGCTCTCTGTTAATTCGGGAAGATACCTCACGTTAAAACCTGTTCTGCTTGAATAATAAAAAAACCGGCATTCCTGCTGCCGCGTTCACGATTCAAAGATATCCTTCAAGAGCTTTCTGTGGCTGGCAAAAGTTATATACGGCACATCTTTGTATTTAACAAATTTCGCCTCGCTGACTTCTTCATTGAGTTTTAATTCTTCGGACAAAGCCTTCACCTCATAGCCCACGACAAGCAGAGAACCGTGAATTCTGCTGCTGAAATTATATATGCCCGCCAAACGGATTATCTTCCCCTTTATGCCGGTTTCCTCCACAAGTTCCCTGAGACAGGCATCCGCGGGATGCTCATTATATTCAACAAAACCACCGGGGAGCGACCACTGACCGGCGGCCGGCTCAAAAGCCCTTCGGGTGATAAGCACCTCCCTTCGCGCGTTAATCACCGCCGCCACGGCCACGGGAACGGGATTCTGATAGTTTATCCATCCGCAGCCGGCGCAAACAAGACGATTCGCTCCGTCTATGTCTTTAACTTCCAGAACAACCCGGCACATGGGACAAAATTTAAAAACAGCTTTTTTATCAATCATAATTTCCTCCAGAGGCGGATTTCGTGTCGCTCAATCTCGCCCCGAATATCTTCGTTCCTATCCTCACCAGGTTGGCGCCTTCTTCCGCCGCCGCAATATAAGAAGAAGTCATGCCCATGGAAAGATATTTCATATTCACGCCTTCTAATCCCTGTTTTTTTATTTTATCAAACAGCTCTTTCATCCTTTTGAAATAAGGCCTCATTTTTTCGCCGCCGGCTGTGCGCGGTCCCATTGTCATAAAACCCTCCACCCTTATATTTTTATACACCCTCAGAGACTTTACAAAATCCGGAGCGTCGTCAAAAGATATGCCCGTCTTTGCGGTCTCTTCCGCAATATTCACCTCCACCAGCACGGGCATAATCTTACCGATGACAGCGCATCTCTTGTCTATCTCTTTCGCCAGACGCATTGAATCCAGCGTTTCTATCATATCCACCTTATCCACTATCTGCCTGACCTTGTTCGTCTGGAGATGACCTATGAAATGCCACCGGACAGGCTCTTTTACGGAATCATAAACCCTGAGGAGATCCTGGACATAATTTTCCCCAATAATTCTGACTCCGGCCTCTGCCGCCTCTGATATCTCGTAAGCGTCCCGCATCTTGGCCGCGGCGACAAGTTCGACGCCGTCAGGCAGCTCCGCGAGCAGAGTTTTTACATTATCCTTTATCATGTTTTTTCTCCCTGTAATCCTTGATCGCCGCTTTTGCCGTGTTGACGGCCAAAAGAGCGCAATGACGGCTATCGGAGGGAAACTTTCCCAGCTTTCTCAAAACATCACCCCTTTTTATTTTCATGGCCGAAGCGGCTGTTTTGCCCGTTAAGATATCCGTCGTCATCTGACCGCAGGCGACAGAAGATTCACAGCCGTCGCCGGTGAAAGTTATTTTTTTTATTTTCCCGAGGCAAACTTTCACATAAAATTTCATTGTGTCGCCGCAGGGCCCGGTGATGCACCCGAAGCCGTCCGGCTTATCGATAGAACCGTAATTTTCCTTCATAATAAAGCAGCGAAGCGCCGTTTCAGAATAATTTTTCAACTGGCCATCAATAACCATGCTCCGGATTTCCTCAAAATTATTTATGCCGTCCCGGACAACGCCCATGTTTTCAAGAGCCTTTTCCGCCCATGCGTTCAAGGCTTTTTGGAAATCCTTATCTCTTTTTTTGAAATTTTTGTTCACAATTCTATCATTCTCCGCACGGCAAAATCAATAAAATCGTCTTCCCACGCCTTTCGGAACATATCCATGGCCACATCTCCCGTGCAATGGCAAAGGCCGGATTTTTTCACTCCCTCCGCCCTCAACTCATTCATTGTTTTTTTTATTTCGCTCTCTCCCGACTTGTAAAAATGGGCGCCCCCGAAAACAGCGTAAACGACGCCGCCTGTTATTTCAGCTGCGTTGCGCACCATGGCGACAACGCCGGGATGCGCACAGCCGCAAATCAGCACAGAGCCTTTAGATGAAGAAAGAATGAGGCCTATTTCATCAGGCCCCGTAAACCCTTTAAGCTCATCAGTCGTTATTACGCCTTCCGCTATTTTCAGCGATTTTGACACCCTCTTTACGGAAGCCCTGCAGAAAGAAATATTTTTCTCAAAATCGGAATTAAATGACGACGCAATGAAAATATCCGCTTTTCCGTTATTTTTAAGAAAATCTTTCAGCCCTCCGGTGTGATCCCAGTGATCATGAGACAAAATCACCGTGTCTATGCTGCCGGGAGGAACATCCAGCGCTTTCAGATTTCCCATAAGCTTTTGACCATTGTCGCCGGTATCAAACAGAAGCCTCCGCCCGGCGGTCTCTATAAGAGCGGAAAAGCCCCAGCCGCTTTCAAAACCGGGCGCTTTCAAATTGTTGTCGTAAACAAGTTTTATTTTCATAGCTTCTTCAAAGCGTCCTGTGCCGCGATGACCAAATGATATTTGGTCGGCGGAGGCGTGAGATAGGGATGCGTGGCCATCTGAAAAGTTTCCAGCTCACTGGCTGTAAAATGTTTTTGAATCGCCATCGCTATGATGTTTATTATCTCACCGGCGGAAAAACTGCCCGACACCTGACCGCCCACGAGAATTCCGGAATTTTTCGAAAAAAGCAGCTTGAGTTTTATCTTTGAACACGCGGGAATTTTGCCCGGATGTTTATCCGTCACTTCTGCGCAGCCCGTCACAATGTCGAAATTTCCTCTTTCCGCGGCCTCTTCGGTCAATCCGGCGGCGCCCATAACCAGGCCGCCCACGTAGGTGGAAAAAGCTCCTATTGTGCCCTGAATCTGACGGACAGCCCTCAGCTTGTAAAGATTTGCGCCCGCAATTCTGGCTTCAGCCGTCGCCACCGAGGCAAGCATAACAGGAGCGTTTTTTCTCGTGAAAAAATCTCTCTTCCCCGCGCAATCTCCAACAGCGAAAACAGAAGAAGCTGAAGTTCTCATATATTCGTCTGTCCATATACCTTTACCGCGGCCCAAATCTATGCCCGATTCCAGAGCAAGATCCGTGTTGGGAACGCCTCCTATGCCGCACACAACGGCATCCGTATCAAGGACGCTGCCGTCGGAAAGCGCTGTCCGGGAAACAGCGCCTTCGCCGGTGAACTCCTTCACCTTAAAACCCGTCATCACCTTCACGCCTTTGCTCTCCAGTTTTTCGCGGGCGAGATCGCCGAACTCCGCGTCAAAGGACGAAGACAAAAGATGACCCATCATTTCCACAAGATAAATATTTCTTTCTCCGGGAAGAGAGGCAAGCTCGTCGGCGAATTCAACGCCTATAAAACCCCCGCCCAGCACCACTATATTTTTCGCTTTTTTAAGTTTGTCCATCATAGAAGAAAGATAATTAAAATCCTTCTTGACCGCAAAGACATTCGCAAGATCAATTCCGGTGACAGACGGTATCAGAGGTTTCGAACCCGTGGCCAAAACCAGCTTATCATAAAAATATTCATCACCTGACTCCGCCGTCACTTTTTTCTCCGCCCTGTCTATGGATAACGCCTTATCAACTTTGATTTCAACGCCCGCTTTCCCGAGAGGCGCCAGCGACATTATATTATCCTCCGGTTTCGGCAAACTCGACAGCATGTAAGGAATACCGCAGGGTATGACTCCCATATCATCTTCTTTGAGAATCGTAATTTTTTTATCGGGGTAATATTTCTTTGCTGTGCCCGCGATAACCGCCCCGGCAGGCCCTCCGCCAATAATCAAAACATCCGTTGAAATTTTCATATCAATCCTCCTCCTTCCGGCCAAACAACATTAGAAACAGCGGTCAAAGCGAGCCGGGACTTCATAGCGCAAACAGGTTCCGCACCCTCGCACTTAAGACCCTTAAGCGCCTTCCGGGTCAAATCCATATTCGCTTTAATCTTTTTCAAATCGCAGCCCTGCAAAAAAGACAGCCCCCCGCTAAGCGCAGCGGAAGCTTTTCCGGCAAGGCCGCACTCATCAGATATTCTTCCCTTGCCATAGGTGAGATAAATCTGCGATAAAACCGCAAACAGAGCGGCGGGCAGTATTTTTCTGCCCTGTTTTTTATAAAGTGCGTAAAACGGAATAGCTATAAAAATACCCTGGTTCCCCGAACCGGTTAAAGTTATAACTTTTATTGAGTCCCCTTCCATCCTTTTTTCAACGAGACCTGCAACCGCCTCAAAAACATCTCCGTAACCGTATCTGTCATATAATTTTCCCTGCGCTTTTATAAACTCCTCTATGAAAGCTTCCGCATCCTCCGGCCTTTTTGAAACAATAGCGGCAATCTCATTTAAATCCTTAATCCCGCGAATAGAACGCTTTGCGTTTTGAGCAAGTTTTTTACCATTAAAATAAAGGCCCGTTATATTGTCATGACTGTCCTCAACAACAACCCTGGCGCTTTGACCGGCCGAATCTATTTTTGCGTCAACAAAAATACCGTCTCTGTTTTTCACCGAAACCTTCAGCCAGTTTTTTCTTTTAAGTAGCGTGTTTATTTTCTTTTTCTCTGAACCGCCTACCCCCGCGAAAGGATTAAAATCCCCCGCTTTTGTATAAATGCCGCAGGCAACGGGGGGCGCGATGCCCTTCAACTTTATAACCGGCACTTTCACCGTTGATATGTTCCTGAACACATCCCGCGAAACCACAACCTCGGCCTTAAAATCATGAAGAAATTTCCCCCGCGAAAAATTATCCCTAAAAAGTTTCACGGCGCGGGCGAAGGCAAAAGCCACGCTCGCCGGCTCTGTGCAGCCCACAACTTCCTTTATCTCGCTTTCCAGTATTTCCCTTGAATTTTTCAAAAACCTCATTTCATCTATCCTCTTTAAACAATGTCAGCATTTTTTCTCCATGCGCTTATAAATTGCCTATAAACAACAAAACTCCCATTAAGAAAATCAGAAATGAACCCGCAATCTCCATACCCTTTTGCACCTTCATCCTCATTGCCTTTTTTTTGATAATATCACCGAGGCCTTTTTGGGATAGCACCGCCGCCGTCGCCGCCGTCGAAATCGTGACCGCCATGCCCAGCGACATAACAAGAGCCAGAACAACGCCCATACGCAAAAAATTCATTGACGCGCAAAATATAAGTATGATGGTCGCGCCCGGGCATGGAATAATTCCAACCGAAAACGCCAGGGGTAAGAGGCTCCGCGGAGTTTTTTCGCCGGAAATTTCCGCCTGACGGGCAGCCCCGTGCAGGGCTTTGATAAAGAGAATGAGACCTATAAGCGCAATAGCGGGGTAACTGACAAATTTCACCGCAGTGCTGAAATTTTCAAAAGAACTCATGTACAAATGTTTCAGAAAGAAATACAGCGCCCCCACTATTATAATGGATGAAACAGAATGAAGCACAGCCACAATAAAAGCCGCTGTAATTCCTTTTTTAAGGCTCCCTCCCTCCGAAATAAAATAAGTAAATATCAGCGTCTTGCCGTGCCCGGGCCCCACGGCATGAATAATTCCGTACGCAAAAGCGGCAAAAAAAGCGAGAAACAACGCCCTTGGAGAACGATCTTCTTTTATGCTCTTCGTCAGTTTTGAAAGTTTTCTGTTAAGTTTTTGCTGAACCGGCGCTATCTTTGAAACAATTCTTCCCGCGAAAGCAGAGGTCTTTACAAACTGCACAATGCCTCTCTTTTTTTTAGCCGAAACGAAGGGATTATCCGAAGCAAAAGCCAGAGAGGACAGTAAAACAGAGAATAAAAATATTTTCCTAACGGACATTTGCCTTCCTGAATTTCATCTTTATCACTTTGGGAATTATTTCGCCGAAATAATAAGAGTATTTTTTATCGGCTTCTATCCTGTATTCGCAATTGATGCCGACGGCATTTTCAAAAATGACGGGATCTTTTTCAACAAAGGCCACATCCGTATAATAAGTGCCGTCGTAAACAGCGAGATCCACATCCTTATATTTTTCGGAAGCTTTCACTTCAAAAGGAATAAAAAATTCAAAAGCCGCTATGCCGCTTGAAAACACCGCGGAAAAATCGCTCACCTTTTCCACCTCAAAATCTTTCCCGTTCCCCGTGAGACAGGTGAAATAATGAAAATTCTTTAAGTTGGAAAATGATTCTTGTTCCACTTTCCTCACTTCTTTCTCTTCCAGAAAACCGTTTTTATTCCCGTCAAAATCATACATTATTGTTTCACTGTAAAATTCGTCAAAAATCCATTTGAGCCTGATTCCCTCAAGGCCGTCTGTTCCGAAAACAAAAACTGCCGCGCAATCCATGAATATATGAGGGTGCGCATAAACGTCCGCGCTCAGAACACAAAATACCAGAAACAAAATCCTGAAAAATTTGCTCACAAAATAATATTCAAAAGCCCCGCGACAGAAACGGCGGAAACAATCATAATCAGTGACGACAACAGCATGTCTTTCCATCCCAGTTCTTTTATAAGCACGGCGAAAGTCGCCACGCACGGAAAATACATGGTCAGCACAACCGAAGCTATCACGAGCTGCTTCATTGAAAGGCCCAGCGGCGCCAGCATTCCCACCGCCACGTCTTTTCTTAAAAACCCGATGACAAGAGCGGCGGCGGCCTCTTCCGGCAGGCCCATAACACCCGTTATGACAGGCCGGAAAAATTTTCCTATAACTGAAATTATGCCTAAGGCGTAAAGAAAGTTCACAACCAGAACTCCTATCATCACGAAAGGAACAGCTTCACCTAAAAACCATCTGATCCTCATCAGCACTTTTTTCAAAAGCGCCTTAAAATACGGCAGACGGTAAGGCGGAATCTCCACGAATATCTCGGGAGAATCCCCCTTGATCAGGAGATTCTGTAAAACACCCAGGACAAGCCACACCGCAAAAAGCGTGCCGAATATAAGCGCCAGCGCTACCGATCCGAATTTTCCGGCGAGCCCCGCAATCATGGCTATCTGCGCCATACAGGGCACAGCTATCGCCATGAGCGTCGCAGCAATGAATCTTTCTCTGCGCGTTTCCAGAATTCTCGTAGAGAGGGCCGCCGGCACATTGCAGCCCAGCCCCAGAATCATCGGTATTATCGCCAGGCCGTGAAGACCTATTTTGTGCATAAATCCATCAAGCAGAACCCCCAGTCTCGGCAAATAGCCGGAATCTTCGAGGAAGCTCAAAACAAGATAAAAGGAAAACACATAAGGCAGCACCATCGCCAAAGGCACAAAAAGCCCCGTCGTCAAAAGCCCCATTGACTGAACAAAATCCACATTTCCGTCTATAAGCTCACCTATAATTATCTTACCCAATAAAGTTTCAGCGCCTATAAGAGCGGATAATTTCATTACAATCGGCAGCCACAATTTTTCAAAAAGCGGCTCAAAAACATAAGCGATAAGGCCCTCTCCTATGAATCTGATAATTTTAAATGAAACAAAACCCGTCAAAAGCGCTATGGGAATACCCGTGTACGGGCTGACACTGGCGTCACCCAGAGTTTCCATCAGCGTGTGATGGTGATGGAAAAGAGTCTGTACTTTTTCTGTGATTTCCCCTATCTCTTTCCAGATATTTTCTTTTCCTCCGTCGAAAGAGCTTACGGCAGCTTCATTGATGCGGCTGTGAAGAACGTTTATTCCCTCACCCGTTAAAGCGCACACGGACACGACCGGCACACCCAGTATCTCCTCAAGTGCTCCTCCGTTTATTTTAATTCCCATGTGCTTTATCTCATCCCACATATTCAAAACAATGAGCATGGGTTTACCTGTTTTTATCAGAGACAGCGAGAGGTTGAGATTTCTTTCAAGTTTCGTGGAATCCACTATATTGAGTATGATATCCCCTTCTTCAAGCATCTTAATGGCTACTTCTTCGGCGCGGGAGGCGGCCTCAAGACCGTAAACGCCCGGCACATCAATAACTTCAACTTTTTCGCCGTCCATAAACATATATCCCTTTGTGAATTCCACGGTCGTTCCGGGATAATTTGAAGCAATGACGTTAACGCCTGTGAGCCGTGAAAAGACGGCGCTTTTCCCGACATTCGGATTTCCCATAAGAAGTATTTTTTTCATCAGTTCTCCTCAATTTCCACTATTATTTTTTCCGCCATACCGCGGCCCACGGCGATTTTCGCGTTTTTGACCTTTATGATCACCGGTCCCCCCATAAAATGCCCCGTTATTTTTTTTATCTTCGCGCCCTCGGAAATTCCCATGGAACTCAGTTTGTTCCGGAAAACATTTCCGCCCTCAAGCGAACTTATAACACCCTTCTGAGCGTCTTCCATATCTATAAGATTTTTCTTCATTTTTTATTTCTCCTTTTGATCGCCCGCGCGCAGTTCCTGCACAGGCCTTTAATTTCCAGCGTGTGATACGACGGCTTAAATCCGTATCCGGCACAAATTGCCAGCTGCAGTTTTTCAATCTTATCATCACTGAATTCTATATTCCTTCCGCAGCGGATGCACACCATATGATCATGATGACGGTGACCGTAAATATGCTCATACACGGTTTTCCCCGCCTCACCGACGGTTCTGCTCACAAGACCCGCCTTTACAAGAAGCGGCAGTGTCCTGTACACGGAAGCGTGGGAAATCCCCGTTTTTTTCCGGCGGAGCATTTCGAAAAGCTCCTCGGTATCAAAATGCCTGTGAACGGAGAAAACCTCGCGCAAAATAATCTTCCTCTCTGCCGTGCATCTCATCCCGCGAAGCCTGAGATAAGAACAGAATTTTTTTTCTATTTCTTTGTTCATAAATGCCCTTATTTTTATTGAGATTAATTCTCAATTAGGATTGTATATGCTCAAAGCTCTTCTGTCAACCACAGTGCGGGTATATAGAAGTTTTGCTTTGGGACAAGCCCCCCATCTGCGTGAGAAGAATGGGGTCAGGTCTTGAAAGTTGCAAAAAAGAAAAAGGGGACGTCCTTAATATTTCCTTATGCGGAATCTTAAAGCCCGTAATTTTCGATGTAGTCTCTTATTCCCTCTTTGAGACTGTACCGGGCTTTGAAACCAAGATATTTTTCGGCGGCTTTCATGTCCGCCTGGGTGTGATTCTGATATGTGCCCTCGTAGGGATTGTCAATGTATTTCGTTTTAAGCGATGTGCCCAGCAGAGAATTTATATCGGCCACGAGCTCGTTAAAATCTACGCCACGGCCGGTGCCTACATTATAAACGCCGCTTTTGCGGGCGTCGGCGGCAAGAATTGTCGCCTCAACGACATCCTTAACATAAATGTGATCTCTTTTCTGTTCGCCCATTTTAAAAATGCGGGGGCGGCCGCCTTTTTTCATCTGCCTGACAAGATGATATATCATGCTCGCCGGCCGGCCCTTGTGCGCCTCGCCGGGGCCGAAAACATTGAAATATCTCAAGCCCACTATATGCATTTTCTTATACAGTCCCTCCGCCATATCATCCATCGCCAGCTTGCTTTCGGCATAGGCGCTTAAAATCTCTTTTTTCTGACTTTCTTTCTGCGGAGCGGGGCCGTTGCCGTACATGCTCGCCGATGAAGCATAAATTAGTTTTGCCCCGGAGCTGTGCGCCAGTTTTATTATATTTTTGAAACCCTCTATGTTTGAACGCACCATCTCTTTGTCATCGCCATACCTGGGGTCGGTGATGGCGGCTTCATGAAAAATTATATCGTATATGCCTGAAAGAGCGGGACCTTTTGATATGTCCCTGTCCTCAAAACGGCCCTTGAAACCTTTCAGATTTTCGCTGCGCCCGGCAAAAAAATTATCAACGGCGGTTATTTCAGCATCAGGAAATCTCCTCTGCAGTTCAAGAGTGAGATTCGAACCTATAAAACCCGCCGCGCCTGTCACAAGTATTTTCATGTCACAAATATACCAAAATGTCCCCGCCTCTTGCAATCATAAATTCTCCAATGGTTTCCCCACAATAACAAAATTATTCTTAATTATTTCTTTGATCACCGGGACTTTCTTTGTTTTCTTGGATCTGAATTCATTAACAGTTTGAATATACGGCGAAAGGGCATTGCCGAATTCCTTGATTATCTCAGCTCCGGCAAACTCCACTTTCTTCTCGACTATATCTTTATCTCCTGATTTTTTCACAAGCAGAAAAATATCTATATCGCTTTTTGCTCTCTCTTTCTTCTTTGCCACACTGCCGAAAACAACGGCAGAAATCAGTTTATGCGGCGCCAAATTGCCCAAATGCTTCAATAATATTTCCTTCAAGCGTCGATAGCACCTGCCTTCCTGTTCAAATAATGGTTTGACCGCATTTTTAACGAGGTAATTTTCATCATTCAATTTGTAAAGATGCCCTACCCCAACGCTGCGAAACAAAAGCAGCCCCTCGTTATAAAGTTGCCTGAGCGCCTTATGACAAGTTGCAGGGCTTACCCCAATCTCTTTAGAAATTTGACGTCCTGTCCATTCCGCCCCTGTCTTTATGAAAAAACGGAGAATTTGCACTTTCACCGTCCGATTCAAAATTTTATCCAGTGGTTTAAAAAATTTCATAATTCCGCCCTTTTCTTAACCCAAACATATGTTTAGTTTTCTAAACGTATGTTTACAAACATAAACACCATTGTCAATGCTATTAAATTAGCTCATTCCGTGAGGCGCTGGGCTATTCTGCGGAGAAGCTTTTTGAAATCAACGGGCTTCAAAAAAATATCCTGCGGATTCACTTCCTTTCCTATGTGCATACGGCGGATGACGGCAGGGTCTTCGCCCGAAACAATTATCACCGGAATGCCTCTCAGCTCACTGAGACTTTTAAATATAGTATAGGCGAGCTCACCGCTTCCGGCGGGCAAATTTATATCCAGCAAAATCACATCAGGCCTGTTCGTTTTTGCGCTGTCCACCGCCTGATAACCGCCAAAAGCCGATATTGTGCCGTAACCCGCGGTCTCAAGATTCTTTTTTATTATCTCGTTCATTGAGATATCGTCGTCCGCTATAAGAATTTTCTTCTCCGCGCGGATTTTTTTCTCCGCAAGATAAACGTTCACGCGCTTCAAAAATTCCGGAATATCCAGCGGTTTGATGAATATATCCTCCGGCGGAATATTTTTTATGCTCTGCATTCTCCGCACCCTGGATGGGGGTTCACCGGATATTACAATTACCGGCAGGCCAGTGGTAACTGTCATTGATTGCAAAGCGGTATAAACCATCTCGCCGCTGCCGTCAGGCAGATTGATGTCGAGAATCACAAGATCAGGGCCAAGCGCGCCCGCGTATTCTATTGCCTCGGCGGCGGAGAAAACCTGTGTTGTGCCGTAACCGGAAGCCTCCAGACAATCCTTTACAATATCATTGGAATCCCTGTCGTCGTCAACTATGAGTATTTTTTGTTTCGCCATTTTCTGATTTTAGCAATTAACGCGCAGTTTGCAAAAATCCGCAGATTAACCCATCCTGTCCGCATGTCAGTATCCGCAAAACTTTACCACCCTTCTCCAAGTTAAGCTTTTTGATTGAGAAAATATTGTTACGGTTTTGAACAGAAAGAGGTTTTTGAATAAGTCACGAAAGTCAACGCCCGGCACCATTTCGGCAATAAAAGTGAAATCACCCTGCTTCGCGAATGG
>SWCC01017017.1_pt2 | contig 12052 bp, 6 predicted proteins | sample 4692971 | NCBI WGS metagenome assembly SWCC01 (sample SAMN10267277, study PRJNA491770) | bioreactor metagenome | isolation source: DHS bioreactor inoculated with subseafloor sediment | place: Japan: off Shimokita Peninsula | collected 2006-08 | reverse complement strand
TCCTCGACGCAGCCAAGGCCAAAAACATATCCGAAAAGCAAGTGAGCCTCGCCCTTCGCTCACCTTTCTTCGTTCTTTCACGATTCTGCTTTCGGACTCAAGCCTCCTCAGGGCGATGCTCACTTGCTTTTCGGATATGTTTTTGGCCTTGGCTGCGTCGAGGAATTCCTTTCGAGATTTCCAATCGTCACCCAGTTCTTCCAGGATGAATCGCCGTGTGGCTATTGATTGTTGCTGGGATGCACTTTGACAGGTCCCTTTGTATTGAACAAGCGTGGCGTCTCTTGCAGTATCCACTAGCTGCAACCGGAACGTCGCGACCGGTGTTGAGCATCGGGCCTTTGAATGCTCGGCTATTATCTCTTCTCCATCCTTTCTCAGCGAAAGAAGGGTGTCCACGAACGCAAGCTTCTCACTTGTGCCCCTCACTTGCTGACCAGCCCCAGCCATGAACTTACTCGACTTCCTTTCGTGATCTAATATCACAATCGAACACTGACGAGCACGAGTAAGGCTTTTCACCTCTGCGAACACTCTGGCCATATCTGTCGCGGAATTTTCCTCAACTCCGCTAACCCGTATTAACGAATCGATAAGAATGGCAATATGGGATTCTCTTGGGATAAGACTGTGGAGTGCGGTTACAAAGTGCTTTTTACTGAAGCAGAAGCCACAGGCAAAGAAAATGCCAATATCAAGGTCTTCCACATTCAATTGACGAGCCTTGAGTTGCTTTTGAAAACGTGCCCGAAGAAGTTGGGCAGGCGATTCCTCGTCGATATACAAGACTGACATCTTCTTTACATCGAAGTGCCCGAGCCACTTTTCTCCTGAGGCAAGGGAAATCGCCAAGTCATTTAACATCCATGTTTTACCAATATTCGGCTGGCTCGCGATCATGGACACGCCGCCAACGGGAAAGAGGTCTCGCACCAGCCAATCTATGTCCGGACTACCCTGTTTTAGAAACTCGCTGATGGTTACGGGCTGAAGATGCAATGACTCGTTTTCTGTTTTCCCGTCTATATAAGAGTGGGAAACGGGAAATTGAGTCGCGCTGTAGAGCCGGAACATACTGTGGATCTCTTGGCGCAGCTGTTGTCTAGGGAAGCCGCTGTTTTCGGCGTGTGGAAGCAGGAATTCAAACACATCTGCGGAATCCCAGCCATCCCGCATGAGCTTGCCGACTATCTTGGCAAATGTAGAGTGTCTGTTGCCGGGGGAGAGGTCTTTGAAAGCCTGCTGAATCCAGCCTGTAGAGTTAGAATGTCTCGTGTCACAATGGGTTGAATTGTCATGGAGGCGCTCGACCGTTTCCTTGTACAGAGACGCGAGGGTCGGATTTAGACCAACGTCTGAACCGGTGGAGAGAGGTAGATACGGCTTCCCATGCGGAGCCTGTGCAAGTTCTCGAATCTCCTCGACAGCAAGCTCTGACAGCTGGTCATACGTCAAGGGGGTTTTGTACAATCCCGATCCACTGTGGCGAGTGTTTGGTATCCGCAACAGCCGATTTGCGTTGTAAATCGATGTATCTATGTTGATGTCTCGTGCAATGCAAACAGCTATCTTACGGCATATTAGAGGGAGATCTGAACAAGGTGCCAGCCCGAACAGTTCTGAGGGAATGCCAACATGAAATCCCTTCTTGCCCGAAAAGAAGATAAGTACGTTCTGACCGAGTGCTGGATCGAATATCCCAATATTGATAACCAACTGTCGGGCATCGAGCAGGGCGTCGTTAAGATCCTGCGAATCAATGTCAAACCATATGTGGTCTGAATAGCATGGTAAGCGGTTGGCCCCGCTTACCGATCCTGTTCTTTGGCATAGGTCGAAGTACTCTTGCCGGAAGCGGAACATACCTGCATAGCAGTCTATAGCATTAGGCGGAATCTTCTGATCTGATAAGTCATATACGTTGTTGCGATGGCTCACTCCACCAAAAGCCGAATCGACGTATCGAAAATCTGGAAGACTTAGCAAATTTACTCTCCTTATACCTCGGCGATATCAATCTTACGCAAACGATAGCCGTCAGGCAGATTCGGTCATATGTACTTATTTCAGCCGATTTTTGGAAAAATAGGTAGAAATTGGTACAAGACTATCTTGTCAGTTGGGTGTGAGTGAATGGGTCAATTACTTATCGACGCGACCGGGCGAGATAGTACTCTTTCTTGACGATCGCACCGCCGGAAGACTTTGAACCTGTGCTCTGGCTGCGAAACCGACTGTAAATGTCATAATCAGCAAGTGAGTTCAGTACCTTGGCGGCGGTGTCGAAAGGGTACGCTGACTTCGAGTCTCTGATAACCTCTACGAGATCAACTAGCACCGCGCTCGCAGCCAGTCTTTTGTCCGATGTCTTTGGACCGCGTTTCTTGGGCGTGTTTTGGTAACCTCCGACCACATACTCCGGCAAATAGACCATTGAGTAGCAAACCGCATATAATAGCGGGTCGCTCAACAGCGCATTTTTCAATTGCTTGCACGCCTGTTCTCGGAGAATTCCAGGGTTTTTCTTGATAAGGGCCTGCTTAAACAACCATCTGATACGCTTTCGGAGTTCAGCAACTAGGTCAGGGTTCTCTTCTTTGATGATTCGGGCTACAACAAAGAGTAGGTTACTCTGGAGGAGATTGTGCTTGTATTCGTAGTCACTGGTAAGGTACCTGACATATTTCTCTTCAACTTCTGACAGAGCACAGGGGTCTATCCCCAATCTAATGAGTCTCGGCCGGATACGATAATTGTACTTCCAAGGAAGATGCTCTCGATAGGCTATTACCGGGTTAATAGGATTAAGCCCGAGTGGCCGGAGGATCTTGGAATACGACCATATCTCGTGGTCTGGAAGGAAATAGTGATGAGAGAAAAACCTGCCGATATATTTCCATAAGACGAACTCATAACCTTCGGCAGGAGACAATGAATACGAATCGGAGATCACTCGGTCCAATTCTCTTCTGCTGCTCCAAATGTTGTCCTCAAAAAGCATCCAGAACACAGCCCTTCCCTTCGGAGTCAGATGCGGATAAATCAATGGTCCCTCTGTAGGCCATACCCACATGAGTCCGTTGACACTATGGTTGTCACAAACGTCCAGCTGGAGGATAATATCTTGGATGGTTCTAGGTATGGCGAACCAGCTGTTGCCTGGTTGAGAGCGTTTTGTGAGGACTTCATCTGCCACGATGCTGCATCGCATATATTTGGCTGCAGCCGTGAGGATTTCTTCCCAACATTGATTGGTTTGGGTCCTGTGATGGTGGTGCTTCTTGCGTGATGAATCGTGTTCAGAGAAGGCTCGGGCATTAACTGCCAGTCTAGATAGCTCCTGCCGAGATACGACAGGGTGAATGTTAAAAGTGTTAGCTAATTCCGCAGAAGGCATGCTCTTCTTCAGTATCGATATTCTTCTCTTTTCTGATGCGGACAGAGTGTCGCGCAGACGAGTGTCATGGTGGTCCACAATATGGCATATTGCATAGGAGAGTGATTGCCATTCGGGAGATAGCTCTCCATCGCGTTCGACCACGTTTGTAACATCCTGTATTCGCTCTAATATCAGGGCGTATATACCTCCGTCGGCTTCATGTGGCGACGTATGGAGAACACCATGGTCGTGGAGATATTCGATGTCTTCAGGATCGAGCCCGAATTTCGGATCCACCGACTTCTTCAGCCAGTCCAGGTTTGGAGAAAATCTACAGCGCCGTGTGCGTTTCGAGTGTTCTGATTGTAGTTTGTTTGCCATACCGTATCGTTACCTAAACGCAGGTAGGCTCAACATAAGTCAGTGCGAATGAACTGTCAATGAGATTGGCTTAACACAGCGGATCGTACCGCAGATAGGGTATCGAGTCAATAATATCTTCCCACGTCTCGAGTCCGAATGCTGCCAAGTCGAAACAGACTCTGTGAGGAAACTGAATTATGTACTTCATTTGTTCTTCATACCAATCTTGTAATGTCATGTTGGTGAGCTTGTCGATATACTGAATATGCTCAGGCGGGGGATCCACGAGTCGACCGTCTCGATAGTAATGGTAGTGCCTTCGCCAGACATCATCAACTTGATCCTTGGTGAATTGCCTCAGCATATCGTTTCTGTCAGGTGGCGGACCAAACAAGCAAACGCTATTACGAGCCATGTGCTCAAACTCGTCGCTTGTGATTTCATATGGATATATGAGGTCCTTCGGCCGACCGCCCCCCAACCTCCCAACTACTTTCTCGGCTCTAGATAGTCTGTTAACGAGTGACATCGGTTGCCCTCCAATTTCGATTCAAGCTGCTGCTCGAGTTTGGCCAATCTCTCGTCGAGCTCCCCTTGTTCGCGGGCTCTGAGAATAGTCGAGCTCAGATATCCGATACAGCTCGCGATTTTTGTATCAATCTCGCCTCGTCTTGTTTGGTTGATGGTCGCTGCTAGCAAGCGTACGATGTCGACGGCGGATTCGATGATTGCTTCGGGAGTAGAAGGGGGGAGGCTCTTTCGGGATTTGTTCTGGCCCCCTCTCTTCTGGGCTTTCGATCTTTGTGTCTTTCGCTCTGGATTGTGGAAGAAACAGAATCTAGAATCCGACATCGACCACGCCTTACAGCGCACACCGGATTTCGTCTTGAAGTGACAGTGCTTTGGTCCCGATTGAACTGACATACACACTACCCCCGGTTACTTAACTAATACTCTATATATAGTGACATTGTCAACATACTGCACATATATGCATATGTCAAGCTATTGAGGAGCGATTTCGGCTCCTGAAATCGTCCAGTTTGTAGGTCGGATGACACTCATTTGTCACAAAATCGTAAACGTCGCCGTAACCTGTTAAATGGCAATGGGGTACATACGCTAGACTCGAACCATTGGTTCGAGTTGGTAGTGAGATTGCCAAAGTTCTCTTACTCATTAAATCCCCTCCTATGACTTCGCTCGAAGACGTGCAGTCACCAAATCATACTATTATCTACCACAGGCTTACAAGGCACGATTCTGCGTTGGCCTACTGGCGGTCTGACAGTTCAGCGAATGTTCTTCCCTTATCACTAGAAATGTGCCAGTCTGCCGTGGATAAACTGCCAACTTGGAATGAGGCAACTAATATCAGGTATCACGTAAGCGTGAAAGCATGTCTGCTGGTTGCAGCATCACAACTTGGCAATTGACAATTCACGTATCAATTCAATATGTTTGGTTGTGGCCAGTATCTTTACAGTTACCCCCAGCGACTTATCGAGGCTCGACTCTTCAAGAGCTGTTGATGTATTTAGGGGATTATTATGGGCAGAAGCATCTGCTGTCGGTGTGGCCTCCAGTCTTATAAGCGTTTCCAGCGCAATCACTGTCGGCGACGGAGGAGTAGACGCCCAGGTAGATGCACAACCTGCGCGGGTTGGCCAAGGAATTATTACACATGGCATTAATAGGTATCAGATTAAGTCAGGTGATTTTTCTTTAGCTCCATCTAGCCTTCGCGACCTTCTGGGACGACCAAGCAACACAGATGAGCTGAATAGAAGAATTAAATCATGCCTTGACGCGAACGGCCGATTTATTGTTGTCCTAACTGGTTGGGACAATCCCGACAGAACCGACGACGAGTGTCGGAACACAATAGTGAAGTATGTCCAAGACAAGTGGGGATATACTAATCCGAATATTGTAGTCTGGCGTCAAAGTCAAATATGTGGATTTTGTACACATTTTCCTTCGTTGGCTCTTGAAATAAAAGGACTTGATACAGCTCAGTTTGAAAGACACAAGACTTGGGCAAGTCGTACGGATATGCAGGTACCTTTCATCGGTGGCCCTGAACAAGATGTGTTGATATCGGAAATTCGTGAGAGTCTTCGAACGGATTCCTTACCTGTTCATGTACATCTTTTTGGAGAACCCGGTGTAGGTAAGACGAGACTTGCGCTCGAAACAACTAGCTCGCCTGACCTTAATCCGCTCGTACTCTATTTCGATAGCCCGACAAAACTATCTGACAGCGGACTGATTTCAGAGATTACACGAGAAGACAATAGATATCGATGTGTCCTCGTGGTGGATGAATGTAGCCAATCCGATAGTGTTTATATCTGGAATAGGCTTCGTGCATATGGACAGAGAGTCAAGCTAATGACAATCTTTAGCGACTCTACTATTTTAAGTGGAGATACTCTATTCAAAGCAGCCCCCATACTGAGTGAGGATCAAATAAAGGGGATTCTTTCGCAGTATGGATTAGATAGTGTTGACAGAGGGCGATGGGCAGATTTCTGCAGCGGCTCACCTCGAGTAGCACACATGCTAGGTAGTAATTTGAGAAACAATCCAGAGAATGTACTTTTAGAACCTGATAATGTACAAGTCTGGGATCGATATCTCTTAGGTGGAGATGACCCAAATAGCTCTGAAGTAATTCGTCGTCAAATCGTCTTACGTACTATATCGCTCTTTCGAAGATTTGGATATTCACCGGAATTTAAACACCATATTTCTGCAATTTACTCAAAAATCAAAGAGATCGAACCAGGAATAACAGATGGGCAGATTGCAGAAGCAATAACTGGATTAAGAAGGCGACATATTCTCCAGGGTGATTATGTTCTATATATAACACCGAAACTTCTTCATCTATATCTTTTCTCCGATTGGTTCAAAAGGTATGGTACAACATACGATTACAATGTATTTGTTGAGCAACTTCCGGATGATCTGACTGACTGGCATAGAGAGATGTTCCAGTACGCTGGTGATCAACCGGAAATCGCAAACTTAATCCAAGACCTACTGAGTACCGAAGGTGCTTTCCCTTCTATCGATGAGCTCGATACGAGTGGAGGCTCTCGTTTTTTTTTCGCTCTGACTAATGCTAATCCAGAGGCGGCCATAGCTTGTCTTGAGAACATTCTGAGGAGTGTTGATTACGAGCGTCTCATTAAGTTTACAGATGGTAGAAGATATGTAGTTTGGTCTCTTGAACGAATCGTGATATGGAAAGACCTATTTGAGCGCGGTGCAACATTACTTAGAGACCTAGCAATAGCTGAGACTGAATCGGTTGCAAATAATGCAACAGGAGTGCTTGCTGACCTCTACTCACCTGGGTATGGGCGACTTGCCCCAACAGAATTACCTCCCTTAGATCGACTTCCGTTACTAAAGAGCATGATTGAATCCGGGCAGTCGAATGTAATATCCATAGCTCTTAAGGCTTGCGACCGAGCACTTGAGACACAAGGTATGACTCGCACAGTAGGCCCAGAGTATCAGGGACTAAAAAAAGCTCCCGAATTCTGGACGCCAAAGACATGGGGTGAGCTCTATGAATATTACAAAACAATATGGGAACTCCTGACCAATAGTTACGAATCGCTTGATCCAGACAATGCAAATAAAGCCATTGAGATATTGATACGCAGGGCAAGGGGATTATCGCGAATAGAATACCTAACCCCTCTTATTCAGAAAACGATAGAAAGTCTGGCTGGTAGCGATAGGGTCGATAACGAAGAATTGATCAAAGCAATTGCTCGAATTCTAAACTATGATCGTAATGTTCTACTACCTGAAACCATAAGTAAATGGGAAGAAATTCGAGATAGTATTGTGGGTACAGATTTCAAATCGGTGCTTAAGCGATACGTTGGCATGAATGTTTTTGAAGACCATGTTGATGATGACGGTAATAGAACCGATCTCTCGCGAGAAAAGATAAGAGCACTTGCAAAAGAGGCAGTGGAGGATCCAGAATTATTGGATTCCGAATTTGCCTGGCTAATGACAGAAAAGGCAGCACGGGGTGTTGAGTTTGGTTTTGATCTGGGAACAGCCGATAATGATAAGTCCCTGCTGTCATTGCTGATTGAGAAACAAGGGGCCGGAGATAACCGAGCATTTCTCGGCGGATACTTTGCCGCTCTTTTCAATGGTGATGAAGATACTTGGGAAGCAAAACTGGATGAAATAGCAAGTAACGATGATACAGTGAAATGGGTACCCGAACTTACTTGGCGTTCAGGAATTACAGATAGGGCAGCTAAACGTATACTCGCTCTCGCGAAAAATGGGAGAATCAACGCTGATGATCTGGAGCCATTCTCGAGAGGAGGAATTTCTAAAAGGATCAGTGAACCAATATTCATTGAGTGGCTTGAGTTCCTGATTTCCATCGGTAGCAGAAAGTCTATTTTAGTAGCACTGTTACTGCATCATTATTACTACGCTTATCCCAAGCCAGTAAGCACGATGCCCCTAGATGTAACTCTTGAATTGATATTGCATGACTCCCTCTTCGATTTGGAACAATCGGACCAATGGATTGATTCCCTGGCCGATAATATATGGGAGTGGACGACACTTGCGTTGCTCGATCAAAATCCTGATATCGGTTTAGAGATTGCCAATAAATATATACCGAGTTTTGGATTAGATGGCACGATAATAGGAGGCTATCACTCACATTCACAGAGAGTGATCAATGTTGTGGCAAAACGGTTTCCGGTTGAAGTGTGGAAACTAATAACAAAAGAACTAGGACCTCCGGGTACTGAAGTTGCATTTAACATTTCGCATTGGCTTAGAGGCGGTGAGTTTTATCCAGAGTCAGGCGGTGCCCTATATCTGTTTCCGATGGAAGCAATATTCGCTTGGGTGGATGGTGATAAAGATAAGAGAGCTCCTTACCTGGCCAGTTTCGTACCACCCTTGCTGGATTCCGTTGATGATAGCGTTAATCTTGCCCGTGAGATGTTAGTGAGATATGGCGATATGAAAGCGGTAAGAAATGAATTTCATGCTAGTTATGGCTCAGAAGGGTGGGTTGGTCCCGGTAGCGTACACTTTAATCGCAAGAAGCAGATACTTGAAAACCTAAGATCCGTTGAAACCGATGCAAGTGTGTTGAGATGGCTTGACGAAGAAATCAAGTCTCTCGATTACATGATTCGTCGTGAGCAAATTGACGAAGAGCACAGAGGATTCTAGTTTGCTTTACTTTTGTCTTACCAGGCCTGTCCTTTGGCCCCACTCCGTTTTTCATAAGAGTCCCCGAGTATTCGGGGTGCTCTTCGTTCCTATAGAGGATTCTTGCGTAAGTTCGTAGGAGCCGGTCTGGGGCAGAACTCGAATGAGAGTCGTCTGACACGATTGTGGCACAGGACCGCAACGATTTCGCAAAGTGTGCCTTGTGGGTGAGCTTTTGGACCTAGTGCTCGAACTTCCAGTTCTAGTTCTTGGCCACTGTTTCGCCAGGTATTTGCATTTCGTACTCGCTAGCAGTCCTCGGATGATCGTTAATTGCCGTGTTTTGTGATGCGCGTCGTAAGGCCAAGGGAAATGGCCCCAAACCAGTCCTGATTACTTGACGTAGATTCCGTTCAGGCACCGACGGAATTCTGTGAATACTCAGCTGGCACTTGTGATCAGGTATATAATATAGTGGGGGAAGACGGACTAGCCCTATACGGAACAGGTGCACCATTGGTTCTTGACCCCGCCCATTGGAGGAGTTATTCTTTATTAGATGGTCAGGGGAGTCAACGTTACCAAAGATGCCCCAGCAAGCTGTGGGATACCCGACTGCAACCCGGACAATGTGGGAGGACTTATGGGCTTCAAGGTGCCAATGATCATGCAAGGCCTGACTCTAGCGTTGGGCGCGTCGTCTAAGATGGGAGTTCATAGGACTCCTTGGTTTGAACATGTTTCATCAACGGCCAATCACGCGAAATCTTAGGAGAGGCAATGCAAGTACTTTATCGCATCAGCATTATAGGAAGCGCATTGGCGCTACTAACAATAATATCCTGTTCCTCGGCAAAGAAGGACTACGAAAAGCTCCAAGAACTGCAGACATCTAGCGAACAACTATTGGAGCATGCCAGCAGCCGCGAAGCTGTCTTGAACGTCTGCGACAGTGTCATCGTTGCCTTGAACGGCTATTTGGAGGGTCACACCGATGGAGACTGGGCAACCACGGCGCGAGCAGCACTTAAGTCTTGGCAATTCCGACGAGATGCGTACGAGAAGGATTTCATTCTCCGTGATGAGATCAAAAGTTACGAGACCCTAGAGCAACTCCAAGCTTCTACAGAACAGTTGCTGCAGCATACTACCGATTTCGACGTCATTCTGGCAGCCTGCGATAGCGTAATTCAGACTCTAAATCAGCATTTAGCAAAGCACAAAGATGGTCAGAAGGCTGCTATTATGAAGACGATGTTGAAGGCGTGGCAGTCGAGAAGATCAACGTTCGAGAGCGAATTCACCCTCCTCCATGAGAAGCTATACGACGAGCTGAAGTCCAAGTGTACCGCGGCAGCGCAAGAACATCACCGCATGTCAAACTTCGAAGCATTCACCCTAGACTTTCGGAAAAAAGTAAAAGATAACGGCAAAATCGTTATACGAGACACCTACGATGTCAGAATGAAGGGTGCGTTACTGGGTAAGCATATATTCAAATTCAGGGTGTCGGCCACAGGATTTATAGATATGGTCACAAATCGGATCAGTGTTGCTGATAGTGTTACAATCCAAGAATAGTCTGGAATGTCCATATATTGCCGACTCGAGTGCATGTATTGACCCAGCGGCCAGCCACCTGTTTTTTTTTTAACGGTCTTGACTACTGCGCAAGAAGTAACCATATTTCAGAATGTAACTGAGTGAGGGGCAAGCAAGTCAAGGCCACCTTCTCGCATCACCCCTGATGTTGGAGACGTCGTTTGAGCCAAAAAATCCCAACCATCATAGATAACAGAGACAAGAATACACTATTGAAGGTGCTGCAACTCCTCCTGCAGCAGGCGCAGTCGCTTGATGTTGCCACAGGCACGTTCGAGATCGGTTCGCTTTTGGCCCTCGACGATAACTGGCAGTCACCAGACCGGATTCGCATCATCATGGGGGACGAGACAACCAGGCGGACCAAGCGCGAACTGATCGAGGCCCTGAACCAAGTGACAGATGACAGCATTGAGCGCGCCAAGGAAAAGGATGATGACCTGGCAGGACTAGCGGCGGTCAGGCAGGCCATCACCGATAAGAAGATCCTTGCCCGAGCATATCCAAAAGCGAAGTTTCATGCCAAATGCTACCTCATGGACGGCCGGGAGCCCAGCCCAGTGGACTTTGCGATAATCGGCAGCTCCAACTTCACTAATCCCGGACTTACCCGAAACCTCGAGCTCAATCTATTCTCAACAGACCAGGTACATATAGAAAGGCTGCGGGAATGGTACGAGGAAATCTGGAGTGATTCTGAGACAGTAAATGCCGAGCTCCTCAAGGTCATTGAGCGCCACTTAAATCAGCACGATCCGTTTACGGTGTATGCGCGTGCCCTCTTCGAGTACTTTGCTGGGCGTGAGAAACTGGTGGATGAGTGGGAGGAGACCGAATCGGTTGTGTATCCCCGTCTCTCGCAATATCAGAAGGATGGCTACCACCGGGCATTGCAGATGGCGGACATGTGGAATGGTGCTCTGGTCTGCGATGGTGTGGGGTTGGGCAAGACCTACATTGGTCTGATGATTCTGGAGCGTTGTATCAAGGAAGGCAAGCGGGTGCTTCTTATCGTCCCGAAATCGGCTGAGCGGAGCGTATGGCTCAGGGATATCAATCGATTCCTGGCTCCAAAGTACCGGCGCTTTTTCAAGGAGCTTTTCGATCTCAGACGGCACACTGATTTCGGCCGCGAGGACACCATCTCACGCGAAGATCTCGATTACTACCGAAATCACAAAGAGGTAATCATAATTGACGAGGCTCACCACTTCCGCAACCCGGCAGCCAACCGCGGGCAGCTGCTGATGGATATAGCCAAGGACAAGCAGCTATACATGCTGACCGCGACACCAATAAACAACAGTCTTGATGACCTGTATCATCTGATCAATTACTTTGCCCAGGGCAAAGCGGACTACTTCTCCAGAATCAGGATAAACAATCTGCGCCGGTATTTCCTGGAGCATGAGAAGCGACTGGCCGAGGAAAACCCCAATGACGAGATGGCCTCTGCCGCAGAGAATCAGGACTTCCTCCGCACGG
>SWCC01000092.1_pt1 | contig 12136 bp, 5 predicted proteins | sample 4692971 | NCBI WGS metagenome assembly SWCC01 (sample SAMN10267277, study PRJNA491770) | bioreactor metagenome | isolation source: DHS bioreactor inoculated with subseafloor sediment | place: Japan: off Shimokita Peninsula | collected 2006-08 | reverse complement strand
CCTGATGACGCTATGGCCTCATCCATGGTATCAAAAAGCGGTCCCGACGAAAGATCCTGTCCTGAAGAAACCGAAGCGCTTCGTGCGCCGGGATATGCCGACTCGGGAGATATTCTCCTTACAACCTCATCAACAATCTTTTCTATATCCAGATTATCCATAATAACCTCCCGCCACGGCGGACATTCCGCTTATTCCTTTTCCTTGGAAAAAATAACATTACCGTCTTTTTCCACGTAATCCACAATTGCCATAACAGTGCAGTCAGTGGGTTTGTTTTCCGTTATGGTTGTCTGACGCGCTGAAGAACCGGAAACAAAAAGAACCAGCTCGCCGTTCCCCGCGCCGACAACATCTATGGCCACAAGAGGCAAACCCGCCGCTTTTTTAAGTGACGAATCCACGGGCTGTATGACAAGCAGTTTTTCCTTCGGCAGTTTTTCGTCCTTAACCGTGCAGACACAGTTACCTATAATTCTGGCAAATTGCATTATCGCCTCCCTTTGGTTCGATTCCACTCACCACTTCTATTATTTCCGGCCAGTGCTCTTTGAGCTGCGGATGCGGCGCGGCTATGACATGAACAGCCGCGAGAGAACCAAGCTTTGACGCGGCAATCGCCCCGGCCTCACAGGCCGCCTGACAGCTTACCACATCACCGCGCACAAAAACGGTGGTAAGACCCTTTCCTGTTTTTGCTGTACTCAAAACTTCAACATCGGCGGCTTTCGCCATAGCATCGGACGCCGCTATAAGAGCAACCCGGCCTCTGGTCTCCAGCATTCCCAGAGACGATCCTCCTGAGGCGGATCCGCCACAGCAGACGAAGCGCTTCGCACGGCTCAGCATTAAATCAGCGTATTATTTCTTCCTGCTTCCGGGAAGAGAAATAGGCAGCTTTCCTTCCAGATCGCCATGAGGCTGAGGAATTACATGAACAGACACAATTTCACCTATCCTTCCGGCCGCCGCGGCGCCGGCTTCGCATGCCGCACGGCATGCCGCGACTTCACCTCTGACGCAAACCGTGACATAACCGCCGCCTATTTTATCATAACCGGCAAGTTGAACATTGGCCGATTTTACCATGGCATCAGATGCCTCAATAAGCGCAACAAGACCTTTTGTCTCAATCATTCCAAGAGCTTCCATTTTTTACCTCCTAAACAACATAAATCCAGCCGCCGCTTTTAAAATCAAAAGCGTTGGCCTCATCTGTATCTATATGACATTCCAGAACGTATTTCGGAGAAACGCGCACCAGCGTGTCTCCCAGAATCCCGCCCCTTTTACCGCTAATTTCAATTCTCACTATCTCGGCATCTTTCAGCTCAAGCTCTAACGCGTCGGCGGGAGTCATGTGTATGTGCCTGACGGCGACAACACAGCCTTCCTTAAGTTCTATCTCTCCCGCTGGTCCGAGCAGTTTTACGGGCGCTGAGCCGCTTATTTTTCCTGATTCTCTCACGGGGGCGGAAACGCCGAGCTTAAAGCAGTCCGTCCGGGATATTTCCACCTGCGTGTATTTCCTGAAAGGCCCGAGGATACGCACCTTCTTTATGCTTCCGCGGGGACCCGCTATTTCAAGCAGCTCCTTGGACGCGAATTCACCCGGCTGCATCAGACTTTTAAGTTTTCTCATGACGTAGGAATGGCCGAAAAGTGTTTTAAAATCCTCTTCCTTTATATGCACATGCCTGTTGGAAACGTTGCACACAACCGGCCTTGAGGCACGGCGCAGCTTTTTGGCTATGTTATCCGCGATTGTTTTCGCTTCAATCATCGAAATGAACAAGCTTCAGAAAATCTTCAGCCTTGAGACTGGCGCCGCCTATAAGACCGCCGTCTATATCGGCGCAAGCGAGCAAACCCTTAACATTGGAAGGTTTCATAGAACCTCCGTAAAGAATGGACACGCTCTGTGATACGACAGCATCGGAAAGAGAGGCTACCTGTTCTCTTATGTAAGCGTGCATGGCCTGAGCCTGTTCGGGAGAAGCTGTTTTGCCCGTGCCTATGGCCCAGACAGGCTCATAGGCTATCACAACTTTCGCTATATCGTCTTTCGAAAGACCCGAAAGAGCGCCGGAAATCTGTTTTTTAACCACGTTAAGCTCTCTGTGGGATTCCCTTTCTTCAAGGGTTTCGCCCACGCATATTATGGGCGTCAGCGATTTCTCAAGGGCTTTTTTCACCTTTTTATTCACCGTTTCATCGGTCTCTCCGAAATATTTTCTCCTTTCCGAATGCCCTATTATACAGAAAGAACAACCACTGGAAATCAGCATGTCAGGTGAAATTTCACCGGTGTAAGCGCCTTTATCCTCATAAAATATGTTCTGCGCACCCAGATAAAGGCCGTTGACTCCGGATATTGCACCGGCGACTGAACTTAAAGCCGTAAAGGGCGGGCACATAACAGCTATCCTGTCTTTTACTTCCCCCATACCGGCCGCCACCGCTTTTGACAGCTCAATGGCGGCGTCATTAGTCATGTTCATTTTCCAGTTTCCAGCGATTATAATTTTTCTCATAGAAGAACCTCCATTCAAAATCTCCACATTATGCCTTTTTAAAGCCTCTTTTGCAAGGGGGGTAAGCACATATTTTTCATCGGTAAAAAGTTTGCCTCCAGTCCGTGATGCGGACAAAATGTCCACGTATTGAATAAGTTTCATTACTTTTTTTATCAAAAAACCCCTGTTTTGTCAAACGGGGGTCTTGACATTTGACATTGCTATAGAATTTACAGAGATGTCAAATGTCAAGACCTGACCCCATTCGTATTATCTGATAATGCCTATCTTGTAGGTTTTATCAAAACTGCCCTGTGAATTTCTAATTTCTATGTGACAGATATAGCCGCCCTTGGCGACCTTTCTGCCCACTTCATTTTTGAGATACCACACTATCTTGTTGGGTCCGGCCTTGCCGCCTCCTGAGCGGGAATCACCGGTTCTGGGATCATCCTCAAAAAAGACTTCCTCATTCGGCGCAAAATGCCACGAATAAACTTTCTTACCGATAAGATCATAAAGCGTTATATCCACTGTTGAGGGCTCGCTGAGCGTGTAAGCTATGGTCGTATCGCCGTACTTGGTCGCATCCACGGGATTGGGATAATTTGAAACCTGCGATATTCCCATTGCGGGCGGCGCAGCCTGGTGGGCGGCGGAAACAGGAGACCACGCGCTGTAATTGCCTGCTTTATCAACAGACCGTATTCTATAACGGTAATAGCTGGCAGATATCTTTCTTCGCGTACCGTCCTCATAGTAAGTAATGACAGAACCTATTTCATAGCCGTTTGTTCCAAGCGGAATATTAGACGATATTGTGCGCCATCTCGCCGATGTGTCGGCCTGTTCCTGTAATTCGTAATACACGACTCCGCTGGCAAGAACCCTCTCCTTAGCTCCGCTGCTCAATTCGTAGTAGCCTGAGAAAGGCTCACTTACAGCGACGCCATCGGAAGTGTAGAGCGTCATAACTCCGTTTTCATCAGTTTTATAAGTGTAGCCGGAAGCGCTTATCTCGCTTTCAAGTTCAGGAGTCATACCCATTATGACCTGACGGATTTCACCGGAAACGTCTTTATACACATCGTAAGAAGGAGTCCACATCACCCAGTAATTGGCAGATGTTTCCTGCTCGGAAATGGTCGGCTGAGCCGGCGAATCCGGCCCAGTCATATCAACATAAAACGCGGCATAGCCCGTCTCACTTTCCTCCGTGGTAAAAGTGGTTCCAACTTTCTTTCTTCCCGTCGTCTGGGCGGAGAAGAAATAAGTTCTTTCCGACAGCGGCCTTTCAACTCTGGCCGTGATGGAAGAAGCAAAATCCTGCGTCCATTCCGAAACAGGTATTTCAATATTCTGCCATGAAAGGTTTTCTGTTCCGCCCGCTATTCTTCCTATAGCATATCTTGTCTCCACCACACCCAGCGTCGCGTAAGATTCCCATGAAGCGCTCACTTCGGTGTCCCTGTTGGTCCAGACGCTGCCCATTGTGATAACCGGCGTCGTCGGACGGTACTGGCTCTTTATCAGAGAAAGCTCTGTCTGAAAAGAAGAGTCTTCAATAATCCTTTCCGGCGGATTTATTCCTATCCAGTCGTTCGTAAAATGGCCTATGTTTATTCCTATGGAATCATTCGTGTTGGCGGCGGCGGCTATATCAAAAGCTATGAAAACCCTTGAGAGTGTGCCCGTCAAAACCGGCTTGTTTGTCAGAATTATCTCGCACATATTTCCGCTGAATAAATCATTGCCGCTTGATATGAGAGAATCGCCCGAAATCTCATAATTTAAGGTCACCGGATTCCACACCCTCGTAAGTTCGCCGTCACCGTTGCTGTCCTCATAAACGAGAACTGCGGCAATATCGCTGTCATAGCTGGCGGGAACATCCGACCCTCCCGTAAAATTAAGATACATTTTTATTTTCTGCAGTCGGGGCTCGCCCTCGGCGGATTTGATGGTAAGGGACGAAACATAAATTTCCATGGCCGCCATGGGCACCGCGTGTTCTCCCTGCAGACAGGACGGCGGCGCGGTATCTGACAGCTTCATGTTTATCCTTACAGGCTTGATTGTCGCCTCCGCGGATTCTATAGGTAAATTATCTTCCAAAATCACCACGTTCGGCTGGGATATGAAGAAGAAGGACGGTGATGTAAACTTGGACGCCATCGTAGCAAGAGGAGGAGCATTGATGGAAAGATCATAAACCAGAAAATAATTCTTGGCGACTGTCCCCACTGTCTGAATCGTTTTTATTTCAAAAACAGAACTCTGGTCGGGAATAGTGTCCCAGGCAGGCGTTATCGTAAATATAACCTCAGTGTTTGAAACAATGTTTCTCTTCTGTCCGGCGCCTGTGCCCGTCGTAATCTCAATTGCATAGCCTGCGTATTTATTCACCGGCCAGTTCATATAAGTTTTTCCTATTGTGTAAGCGCTTGATATATCCGGCGAGGTGACCCGTTCATTCACAAAAAGTATGTTTGTGGCTCCGCTGGTATAAGCGGCATCCCCTGAAGAAGGATCACCCGAATGGCCTATGAGCTGATCCTTGGCTGCATCATAAAGGCCGTCTCCGTCCAGGTCTCTGTAAACCTTCACTTTTTCAATATAAGCGTCGGGAATATCTCCGCCGAGGGCGGAGCGCATGCCTGTCCACAAAGCTTCGGATTCGGGATCCCCTATCTCTGAAGTTCTCGTAGTGAGCGAGAATTTTTCCACAAGAATGTCTTTCTGCCCCTGAACAACCTCGTTGGGGATAACTCCTTTTCCTTCGGAATCTCTCCACGCGGTGACCTTCACGGTATCGGGATATTCCTTTACAACGGCGCCCATTGTCGTAAAATTCTTATCCTCCACTATATCGGGCTCAACCACGGTAAAGGCGCTGGTGCCTGGAGGAAGTATCCTGAACCCTATGGTCTTACCGACGGTAGCGAGATTGGCTATGTCAAAGGCGACGAAGTAGGTTTTATCCATTTCGTCCACCAGTGTACCGACCTTTTGCGGAATCTTGAAAGTAATATCTGCCTGACCATCTATAAACACTTCGTTGCCGTAATTCACAAGACCGGGGTAGGTATAAGATGTAGTGTCATATCTGATATCCCAGCTGTCAAGAATACCCTCAACGCCTCCGCCGTCTTCCTCATAAAGATCCCTGTAGATTTTTATTGCCTCTATGTCGCCATCTATACCGGTGCCTGTTCTGTATATGGTCATTCCTTTCACCACCGCATCGTGATAATCCGCCCTCAGCGTTATACGCGCGAAAGACACGTCCCTGTCTCCCTGCGTCACTTCAGCGACCATGGGATCAACTGTAATAATCTGCAGCATGTCTGTGGTGGCAAGCTGCTGCGCCTGCACCGAAGCTATTTCCGGCGAAAAATCATAAACGGTGTGCGGCGTCTCCACAGAAAAAGCGCTGTTGGAATTTATCTTGAGACCCGTAAAAGCCCCGGGGGTGGCGCTGTTGGAAAAATCAAAGAGAATGAAATAATACATTGTCGTCTCGGGTATAATTTCGATGGACGCTGTGGGCGTTGAAAAATCAAGCAGACATATGCCGCCGTCAAAAGCTCCCTCTGCAACAAGTTTATCTTTCCCCCCCCATTCGCCGTAATTAGGCTCACCCGGCACCTGAACGTCCCTGTATAGTTTAACGGCTTTAATATCTTCGTCAAGGCCCGTGCCGGATCTCACAATCTGAAGCTTTGTCCAGGGCACTTCATAACCCGAAACCCACATGGAAAGCTTCATCATCACCACTTCGTCCGCCCCCTGATAAATGCTGTCGGGAGCAAGCGACTCGCCTTCCACATAAAGCACGCGCGGCGAGGCCTTTATCTCTTTGGCCGGCAGCAAATAGCCGCCGGCAGCCTCAAAAGAGGCGTCTATTCTATTTGGCGCGGAAACTCCCAGATAACCGAGAGCAGGATCTCCTTCTATTTTAAGAGCTATTGTCCTGGAGGGAACCGCCGTGTCCGAAAGAGACATATTTATAAAATAACTCTTGTTCTTCACTTCCGTTATGTAATTCATCGTATTTACCGGACCTATTCTTCTCAAGCCTTCTTTCCCGACAAAGTTAAATACCGCCTGGCCGTTATGGAAAGTGGCCGAAGATATCTTCTCATCCAGCACCTCATTGAATTTCGCGTCATTGTCTTTGTCCAACCAGATTGTTATATTGTCTATGTCATCGTCCGTTGCGGAACCGGCCTGGTCTATAATAATACTGTTCCAGAAAGCGTCGGACTGGTCGGTCTTAACATCCAGCGCAAGGATGGGCAGATTCTTGTCGCCCTGATTGATCTGCTTATCCTCTATAAGGCCGGTGGCGTCGGAGAACTCGAATGTGACATTATCCGAATATTCTTTCACCTCTATGGGTATAAATTTTATGGGGAAGTTTTCATCCTTCACCTCATCGACAGGCTCCACCTTAAAACTGTCCAGAGTACCGAAATTAAGGCCAACATCGCTCCCCACTTCGGCGAATGGATCCAGATCATAGGTTATCAGATAATTCTTATTGGCCACGGATATTTCCTGCCAGTTGGCCTCATCTATGGGAATAAAAACGAAAGTTGATGTAAAAGCCCCGTAGGAATTGGAAATCAGGTCGCCCTCAACTTTCGCCACAAGAACATCTTTCTGTCCGGTGGGGCCGGTTGTGGATATATCCACAACCGGGTTTCCGGCATTATCAATGGAGTTGGAATTATATTTCCATATTTTCACCGCATCTATATCTTCGTTGGGCAGGGTGCCGAGTTTCTCCACCGTGAGGCCGCTCCACCATGCCGCACGCGGAGTGAGAGGATCAACGCTGAGAATAAGCTGTTCAAGAACATTGTTCTTTGCGCCCTGCATAAGCTGAGTAATTCCCGGATGAGCCTTGTTTACAATCATGCGGTCCACGGTCGCCACAATAGGCGGCTCCTCGGATTCAAGCGGAAAAATATCCGGCTCACCGTCGTCCCTGCGAGCGTTACCGTTATAATCATAATAATCAAACACCCTGTTGATGCCCTCCATAAAAGCCTCAATACCTGAAGAGTTGGCCAGCTTCACGCCTGCCGTGGCTCCGACGGCGGCAGAATTAGTAAAAGAATATGCCACGAAATAAGTGGAGGTGGATTCCGATATAATCTGTGCCCTCTCTTCATTAAGATTTGACGGATTTCTCAGCGTGATTATACATATGCCCGGCTGCAGGGTGCCGAATGTTTCCTGACCGGATGATATAAGCTCATCGGCCGAAGGCGAAAATTCCCTGTATCCCACGGTTCCCTCCGCCTGTGCGTCTTTGTAAATTCTCACCGAATCAATGTCGACGGAGGGGATATACTCATCTTTGGCCGCGTCGTAATAACCGCCGTCGGCGGAACCTTTCAGCCCCAGAGTTATTTTTGTCCACGGAACGGTATATTTGTTCGTCAGCATGTCAAATTGAATCATTCCAAGCTTATCGGTGCCCTGGTCAATCTGCATTGTGTCTTCATCCACAAGATTGGTGCCGTAAACCGTGATCTGACCGGGAGAAGTTGTGATAGTGGCCGTCGGAATTCTGATTTCAAAATTATTGGATGCCAGCTGCACTTCGGAAGCAATTCCCCAGCTGAAATAATTTCTGTCTTTCATGCGCACAATAAAAGTTTTTTCAGGCTCGGCGTATTCTGATATATCAACGGTTATGAAATAATTCTGAGGACTCTCCCCTATTGTCTGCGGCGTGTTAAAGGTGAGATTCGCCTGTCTTGTCACGGGATTAAAAGAACCTGATGAAAGCCATATATCTCCGCTGTGCCCTTTAAGATAACCGGAGGTGCCGCCCAGATTATCGGGATCGGAATTCATCGGCGGGTCAAATTCGGCGTCGGCATCCCCGTCTTTCCATATACGCACGGACAGAATATCGCTTTCTGCAGTCTCTCCCACATTGTCTATCTGCAGGCCCGTCCATATACCCGTTCCCGAATTTGTCTTAAGATCAAGCCGCTCTATGATCCTGTTGACCGCGCCCTGATATATGCGTGTCGAGCCGTAAACATCCAGTTCTATGGTTCTTTGAAGCGTCTCGGGATCGATGTAAGGCTTCACTATGGCTCCCTGAATTATCATTTCCGCGGAAGTGCCCACGATCATAGGATCAGCCGTGTCATAGGCGGATATCACAATAGGCAGCACATCGGGAGGATCCGTCACATTGACATCCGTCGCCTGAAGATAGGCAATACCCGGATGAGACGGATCGTCGCTAACGGCATCGGCAAAATCATAATCCCATGGATTAAGCTGCGTTGTGCCGGATGATGTAAAGGACGCCACACCCACATAATACACCCATTCGGATGAGGAGGCATAAGGGTTATTAAGCGGCGGATGGCCGGTGCATATATTTCCCGCTCCGCCGGGGCCGTAAGAATCAATGGCATAAGCAGTTATGTCTTTAGGCTCATAAACGGTAGCTACCCCGTCATGCTGAACCTTAAAAGCCACGGCGTCATTAGGATACACATTAACCGCCTGCGTAGCCATAGTCCAGCCCCTGTCCGGCCTTTCATCAGCTGCGACAAAAGGCGTGCCCACTATCTCATCATAGTAGTAGAAATCCGCCGATGGCGTTCCCGAAGTAATAACAACTATATTCTGCGTCCACTGCAGAGAATCAGGCGAAAAATCGGAGGCGCCTGAATCCGATGTCAGCAGCAGCTGCACAGGCTCGGGAGCTTTTGAAGTGTTGTCGAATTTATCCCTCAACTCTGCGGTAAACACATAATTTGTCGCACCCGGTGTTAGATAATCCTTGGTGCCGGCGGTGATATTTCTCTGGGGCGTTATTATAACAACCTGAGATATCTCCCCTCCGTAAACTTTCACATGTTGAACGGCCGGCTCCCAGCCGAAAGTGTAGGAAACTTGCGGATCCGAGTATATATCTCCCTCATCCGCCTCTATCTTCCAGCCATAGCTCGGCGCGCTCTTTGTACACACATAATAAAACGAGGCATCCGCCTCTCCGACTGGAATACTAACCGTTCTGGTTGAAACCCACGTCACTGAAGAAGCGGAAAAATCACATCTGTCATCAGCATCTGACGAAAGACTGAAGATAACAGGATTTCCTCCATTCAAGTCTGCAGGAATGGGAGATTGATTACCGAACTTATCCTGCGTCTGAATAGTCATTATCTGCGAAGTGGCGCCCGCGATAAGTTCCTGAGGATTAGTTATAAACACTGTTTTTGAAATCGGAGCAGGCGTCACTGTCTGCGCCTGATAACCGTCCTCCCAGAAGAGCCCAGAAGGCCCTTTCACACGCAAACCGGGATAACCCGTCACATCACAGGAAAACCAGAAGTGGGATTCATACGTATTTGTTGAAAATGTAATAACTGTATTTGATGTTATCCAGACATTGCTTTCTTCAAGTTTAGGACCGTAAAAACGGTAATAACCTGCAGATGTGTTTTCCGCCTTAAGCTCACACACTTTATCATCCGCCACAATTCTTTCATTACCAAAGCTGTCCTGAGTGTGAATTTTGATCTTCAAGTCTTCAACCTGGCTGGTTGCCCCGGCGGTCAAACCCCTCGCTTCCGTCGTAAACTTAATTTTTTTGATAGCGTTGGGATCAACCCTGATATCAAAGGAATCGTCATTAGGGGCGCTAATAGTTTTGCCCCAAACGCTTACAGTCCATGAAGCGATACTGATTGTATCCCATGAAGCCTTTTCCTCATGGTACCAGAACTCGCAGGTATTTTCACCATCGGGAATGAGTATACTATAACCGCTGTATTCGGGATCAGGATCATGGTAGGGTTCTATCCCCTCAACCGGCTTATCAATACGACCTGCTTTCGGAATATGGAATTTGTAAAAAATCCCGGGTTTTGAAGTGCCTCCTATGCCGTCGTCTGGATCATCATTGGAATTCGTACCCAGCCGGACATAAGTATCGTTTGTTTCCGTTACATTGCCATACGCGTCTTTTCTCTGAACCTTTATTTTGGTTGACCAGCCGTCCGAACTGCTTGCGGCAGCGCAGATCATTGTTTCGGGGTGCTGTATAATTTCATACTTAGCGGGTACCCCGCCAACCGTTATAATATTTTTCGTTTCACCCTTTATACTTGTTGAATATATTACCTCCACTTTTGCCTTATCATCTTTGACCGTTGATACTTCAAACCATATTTCCGAATCCACACCTATCACGCCGTCGGCATTTGTCGTCGCCGAGGAAATAACAGTTCCATGCCCATCATTGATTTCGGGATAGCCGCTGTTCTCAATGGTTGAAATTTGTATCTGACACAAAAGGCCGGGCTCTTCCTTCGGGTTGCCGAAATTATCCGCAGCGGTTCCGATGATTGGCACAGAATTACCCGCGACAACTTCCGTAACAACTGTAGGAGAAACAACAAAAGTTCCCAGAGGGCCGGCGAGAACCGTAATCCCCGCTTCCTCGCCGTTTATAAGCTCATTATCCATATCCTGCGCCTTTAACCATCTGCCTTCGCCGGCTTTATAAAAAATAACATTATTGGCAAATTCACGTATACCTTTGTCAGCAGTCACAAAACAATAGTCCGAAGGTAATGCCGGATACATGTTGGTGTATGTCGGATCGTCATCAGTGTCAGACGTAAAATGAATAGTGTCCACAAACACCTTGTAGCCGACCCACGTTCCGTACTTATCTTTTGAGCCTGAGCAAACATTGTTATAATCATCTTTCGCTATAACGACAACTGTCTGCGCGTTACCGGCATTAATACTCTTAGCCGCATTAGGGAATGTTTCTCCTATCGCGTTTTCAAGAACCAGTTTTTTGCAGTCAGCGTTATTGATTATTATATCAGGTGTCGTGCCCGTGCTGAAACTCTGGGCGTAAGCGTGGATTTTACTGCCGTCTGTCACCTCGGAAGTTTTTAATGTTACGCCGAAAACAGCCTTGCCTGAAGTGTCTATCTGTTTATCAAGGGGCTCAGTATCCTTGGTGTCAGTAGTCTCAATTGAGACAGTGGGCCGGGTGTCCGTGGCAATATTATAATAATCGTCCGTCAAATAGACCGTGAACTGCCATGACGAATTCGCTTCATGAACATCGGCTGTCCCCGTCTTTCCCGAACCTTCCGCATAGCCTTCCACAAGAGTTTCTCCGGGAAGCACAATATGCAGTTTTGTTCCGGCGCCCGCGTTGACGGTCACATCCGGAGTCTGGTATTCGGGGCTGTTGATTTCTTCTTTTATTTCTTTTGCCGTTATTTTCCAGTCTCCTTTCGTTTTCATTGTGATATCAAAGCCCCATTCTCCGGCATTAAGAGGCTGCGTGGCAGGATGGATATCATAAGGATCTTCTGTTGTAACATAAACCTGCCTTCCTGTGGAGACCTTGTTCCAGTACATATCCGTTGCGTAAACCGTTGCGATAAAAAGATCCCCTGCTGTCTGGTCGGAGGGCGCGCCCGTTTTCCCGTATGGAGCGGCCGCAGCGGCGGAACCGTCCCATTCTCCGGGATTATAAGTCTCGCCTGGCAAAACCACAAGTATCCTGTCTATACCAGCCGGATTCACATCAAAAACAGATGATGTGTTTT
>SWCC01018030.1_pt1 | contig 12137 bp, 15 predicted proteins | sample 4692971 | NCBI WGS metagenome assembly SWCC01 (sample SAMN10267277, study PRJNA491770) | bioreactor metagenome | isolation source: DHS bioreactor inoculated with subseafloor sediment | place: Japan: off Shimokita Peninsula | collected 2006-08 | reverse complement strand
TAACATCAACTTCTACTAAACCAGTACCACCTTCATGATATAAAAACCAATAACCAAAACTTGAATAATGTTCATGTGTTGTAGGATTGATTTCATGTCCACCATCATCTAGATAAATCTTATTTCCATCTAGGACAAATGAAACACCTGACGAACTTGCATATGTCATTGATGTAATTGACATCATGACACCTAATAATAAAATAATTGCAACGAGTAATTTTCTAATTTTCATTTTTAAACCTCTTTCTATGTGTTAGTTTGTTCGTAATTCATTAATTCTTTTTAAAGCCCATTTTCTTTGACCAGGAGTTAAAGATGGATTATCAACACGATTTTTATAATATTTAATCTTTTCTTTTACACCATAATCATGAGTAGCTTTAACATTTTTCTTTTTCATTGACTTTCGTTCATACTTATTAAATGATTCAATAGCTTTTTTTGCTTGGTCATTGATGTTATTTAGAACTCTTTGATATGCATGTTCAGAAATAAAGTCAACTCTTTTTAACTTGTACTTACTGCCTAAAAGAGAATAAGAAACCTCTTTTACACCATGTTCATCATTTTCAATTTTGATATTGGTTGCACCCATCATCTTTAAATCATTTAAATCAGACTCAAATGAATCTTCGTGTGGTTGATAATAACCAACACCATTTTTTGAAACTGATACATTGAAGTCTTTGTCAACGTGTGCGACCTCTTCTTGATAAACACCTATTTTCATAAGATATAATCACCTCATTTTTTTAAAATGGTAATACTTTTCTATATCGATATGCTTTTTTAATAAATATATTTAGTAGTGTAGAATCATTAACATTTTTTGGATTTATATATAAACAGTTATTTTGATATGAATAGTTTGTAGGACTATCATAAGTCATTACTTTATATCTGAAATATATACCATGCATAACAATAAACTCATCATCATAAGTTATTGATTCTATTTGATCTAAGGAGTGATGAAGTTGTTCAATAAAGAACTTTAATTGATACCATTTAATCATCTTCATCATCACCATCTAACTCGTCAAGCATATCTATAAAATCTGTAATATCTTCAACAGTTTCTAAATTATGATCTCTACGATAATTATTAATTGTAGCTAATGCTTTATCATCAATTTTAGATATTCCATCTTTTAGCATTTCTTTAAGAAGTTTTTGTAGATTGGTTTCATCTTTCTCTAAAGCAATCCATAATGTCGCAAAGAACTTATCATATGAACGTTTAATGTATTTTTTCTTTTGTTCAATTGTTGACTCAATCCGACGTCTAACTTTTAAGTCAACTTTTGAAACTGCCTCTAGAAAGTTTAACCAATCTTCTCTAGTTTTCCATCTTGTTTTTTGTTTGTTATTACTTGGAATCTTCAAATCCAAAAGGGTATATAATAATTCACTAGCAAATGTCATGAATAATTGACTGTCATCCTCTTCAACAGCTGTTATATAGTTTTCTATAACAACTCTTGCTTTTTCTTTAACAAATCGCATTTCATAGCGATACCATGTATCAACATTAGCTTTTTTACCCTCTTTATCTAACTGTTCAAGAAGCTTATCATAAATGACAAGCATATTTGAACCCCTATTACCAAATTGAACGGTATATCCTTTATTAATCGTCATGTCTGTTTTGTTTCTAAGTCCACGCCACATATTTACATCTTTAAATGCAGATACATAATGACCTGATTCAATAATTCTTGTTAAATCATAAATATTAAATTCAGTTGCACTAAAATCATCTATTGCATAGTCAACTCTTGTAAATTGAGTATGATCAAATGAAATAAGAAACTTTTTTAATTTTTGAAAGTTGCCATTTAAGTGGTTTTCATATTCTCGACATGCTTTACCATTCATTTCAAGTTGCATAGTATAATTACCATGCTTATTTTTTGCTCTTTCTGAACCATAATATAATTCAATATGTTCACCAATAGTTATTGAATGAGCATAGCCATATCGACCAGGCCCATCTTTAAGTATTGCCATTGAACCAGTATAACCAAGCATATATAAAAGTGCTTGTAAGTTATGGTCATGCTTTAATTCGTATAAATTTTTTGATATCTTTTCAATTTTTACAAAGTCAAATGTTGCTGATAGCCAATCGACTAGAACTTGCTTGTCTAAAGTCCTTTTTTCTACTAATGCACTTGTAGAGGGGGTATTACCATACCCCCTAGCGACATCTGCCTTACTCATTCATTTCTTCATTACCCTTTTTTAAGTGCTTTTCGTATAATCTTAGAACTTCAGAGATGTATTGTTCATTAAGTTTCATCTGATTGTTAATCGCACGTTTGGATTTAATAAAAAGAAATAAATAAAATACTAACAGAAATATCGCTGAGAAGATCATCAAAATCAAGTTAAATATTGTCAAGATTAACAACCCCTTTCTTTTCATCTTTTGGTGATGCTACCTTTTCAAAATAAGATGGTTGAAAGAATATGTTGACTTCAGCTTGATTTGATCGTTTGTTAAATTGTAAAAGTTGTTCTTGTATATTGTTAAATGCGAACTGCTCATATGTACCAAAAGCCCATAGAGCTGGAAAGTAAAGTTTTAATCTATCAAAGTATTCTTCAGATGTTTTACCTATATCATCAGCCGAATGATATTTTTTAGTTTGAAATCTTACTAAACCATATGATTTTAAATACCATTCAATATATAAAATTTTGTTATATTGATTTCTAAGCTTGTTGATGGTTGCATATTTTCTATCGTAGAATTCTTGATAGCTTATACCTTTTCTAAACCTAGGTAATCGATACCAGGTATAAGGTATAAATAGTTTGAATAGTTTGTATAAAAACATCTTTGATTTCATCAATGATTGAATGACTATATATAATTCTTTAAATACAAAGATATATTTAGTTTCAGTCATTTCTAGATGTGTTTGAGTTAAATTTCTAAGTTTCTTTATCATGTCTGATGAATCTTGTCTAGTATCAATCATTCGGTTTCGTTCTTGATGAATGTGTCTATATTTTCTTCGATACTCTTTAGCACCTGATTCATCTTTTTCAAGATCGTGCCAAAAACCACTTGCTAGTTCATCACTTGCTTCATCAATCAGTTCAACAGCGAAATCTTCAATACCATAATCTTGTTTTTTGTAAGATTCTTTAATCTTATGCCAGTCCAGCTTTAACTTCATATTAAAGTTTCCTGAAATACGATTGAAGATATGTGTCACAGAATAAACATAATTGTTTCTAATGTATAAAACGTAAAATGCAAATACATAATCTTTAAAATAATCAAATGTCGTTTTATAAGTGAAAAAATCATATACAATGTTTTGATTGATATTAAAGATGTGAAACAAATCTTTAACAATTTGATTGAAATCATATTCATTCTGTTCAGTAAAAGCTGAAAACAAGTAGTCATCAATCTCATTAAAGTCTATAGACTTATAAATGGTTTTGACCTTAGTTAATAGTTCAATGATCTTTTGTTGAAAGATAACTGTATAAGCGTGTGTTATCGCTGACTGTCCTGATGATTTACCACCACCAATTTCACCAATTAGTGATATTAAGAATCCAAATCTATTGATGATACCCAGTGTTATCATTTTAAAGACATCATAAAGTTTTAATTTGACATAATAATATAAAATGGGTGAAAGCAGAAGAAGATTAATTAAACCAAATACAATAAATAATGTTTTCATACTCTCACCCTTTCATATGTAATATTTAATCTAAATCTACAAGTTCTACTTCATCATCAATCTTTTCAGGTGATTCAACCCAATCGATTTTAATTAAGTTTTTCTTTTCAAGTTTTTCTAAAAGCTTAAGTTCGTTTCTAGTAAACATTGTTGTGAAGAAATCTTCTTTAGATAAGACAACTTGAACAGCTTTATATTCATTATCAAATTTAGTTTTACCTTTGATAAATCTCACTGGAGCGTCTAAGTTCCATTCAGTGACGTCATAGCCTTTAGCATTCTTATATTCAAGACCCATATTTAAGGCTAATAAGTTAAATCTTGCTGGTGAAATAAAATCTTTACCATCTTTTAATTTGAACTGTCTAAAGTTTTCTTCATGAATTTCAAGATAGATATAAACTTGTTCTTGACCTGTCACTTTTGCAAATGTTCTAACCAGTTTAACTGGGTATTTCTTAAACTTCTTAACTTGATCAATATGAGATTCTAACATCTCATTAAGTTTCATGTACTCATCTGTAGCTTTCACTACCTTTAAATCTTTCTTTGTTTCTTGTTTTTGTTCATTCATTTTTTTGTCCTCATTTCATTTTCATTTTTTTTTAAATTATTGTTTGTTTTAATATTTCAATTTTTTTGCTAAAGTAATCATCAATATCATCGAATATTTTAAATCGATTGACTTCTTGACTATCTTCACCATAGACAACGACTTCAGTTTCTCTAGGATCATCTATATGATTAATTTCATATAATGGTGGATTCTTTGTCTTATGTCTTTTACCTGAAGCATATAATGTCAAATTACTTTCATAACCTGATCCAGTAGACTCATAATAAAATTCATCATTAAGTTCTGATATAAAAGTCTTTAGGAATGTTTTTGTTGATGATGTATTAAAATCAGTCTTTAGGTTGCTAAGTTTGTAATAACCAGGTGATACATCATCACTTTCTTTTGAACCATTTGTTTTTGATGATTCTTTAGGTAACATAACTTTTTTATATCGTGATAAATTCTTTATCTTTTCATGAATCTCTTTAAATGATTTATTTACATCATTGAAGTCTAAATCAATGTAACAGTACCAATCATTATCATTTGTTCCAAATCTCAACTTATTGTGATAATTGTTTGCTAAGTAAAATGTAATGACAGTCTTTTCTTTTCTTACTTCGAAGTCAATAAGGAATTCAAACTTCTTATCAATATATGATGACTTTACTATTTTTGATTCTTTTTCTAATCCATCAAAATCATATTGATCGAATGCTTTTAAGACAGTTGTTACGAGATCACTTTCACCAATAAGTTTTTCTAACATCTTATTAATCTTGATTTCATTTTTTTTAGTTCTAGTTTCTTTAACAGTAAGTGAAGGACTAAACTTATCAATATCTTCATCTTTAACTGGAAGAAGTTCAACTAAGTTAGAAAATGAATATTTCTTATATTTATCAAGCAAATCACCTTGTTCATCACAAAATCGTTTAACGATATTGATCACATTGTTAGTTGTTGTCTTTGAAAGATTAAATTCATTTAGTGCATACTCTTCAATTGTTTTATAACTATTGATTTCAAATAGTTTTGACTCATTTACTTGATTCAACTTTGACCCAATTTCTAAATAGTTTTCAAAAATACCATCAATAAGGTTTTTGATACCATCGGTTAGATCATGATATTGTTCATCTTTTTCAATCTCAGCAACAACTAATTGATAAGATTTATAATCTTTAATTGTTCGGACGTCCGATTTTAGTGTTTCTTTTTTAGTACTCATAATTTCATCTCTTTTCACATTTTTTTAAATTTGATTCACACCATTTGATCGTTGTGATAAAATGAATGTATAGAATGTATGGCTTCCCTCCCCAGGTTTTTAGCCTACATTCTTTTTCTTTTTTCTAAAACTCATCACATAGTTGTGAAATCTATTCATTTCATATCTTAAAGATTTGAAATCTTTTCTTTCTAGATTATCTAAAACCTTTTGTGGTCTATCAAAGCCATATGTAATTTGTTTTACTCCACCAGTTTTGTTGTCTTTAACAACAATTTGATGTCCACCATATGCAGAATAAATATCGAATTTTACTGCAGTTCTATTGGTCTTCTTGAACTTTTTATTCAATATTTTCACTTGGTCTTTTAACTCTTTATAACTTGATCTTGCCATAGCAAACATCCTTTCTATTTGTTATTTCTAGCTTTGTAAGCATTAGCAGAATCTTTTTGTGCCGATAAGTAACCAGCTCTAAATGCTTTTTGTTTAAGTGATAGTTTTCTTGGTTGACCTTTTTTATTTAGCTTCACTTCACCCAGGTTGGTTTGTGCAATCCCAGTCTTCATTTCATGAGCATATTTACCGCCTTTTTCAGATGGATTTAATAAAGCATAGTCTTGACCTTTTTTGTTTTTAAACTTTTTCACAATGTTCACCCTTTCTTAGATTTTTGTTTGATTTAACATTTGTGTTGTTTTTTCAAAACCACTTGGTTTTGGTTTTGCTCTTGGAGACTTTTTAGTAATTCTTTTCATTAACGTCAACCCTTTCTTTTTTGTTTTATTTTTTTTATAGTGATGATTCATAATATTTAACGGAAGAAGCAGTTTCAAGTGTTGCTTAGCACCAGGAGAAATAAGAATGAAAAACTTAAAGGAACGTTTCTACACTTGGCCGAATAGAAGCGTTCCTTTAAATTTGGCCAAGTTATGCATGTTATGTCAGAATCATTTGATTATCTGATCTAATGCGATTCAGTTTTCAAAGAAAAACAAAAAGCACTTCGTTAGAAGCACTTTTCTTATAAAAATATTTAGTGGGTAAAATAAGTTCGATTCCCATCACCCGCTCCATAATTTAAAAGTCGACATTTTGTATCCATTACAAAATGTCTTTTTTTATGTTTTCCCTATATAACGATGTTTTATGTATATCAAGATGATTAGAAAAAAGTCGACAATGTCGAGTAAACTATTTAAAATGTCGACATAAATTGATATAATATACATAAAGAAGGTGAAAATATGAACTATACGCAAACATTAAGAGAGTTTTGTAAGCAAAATCAAGGTAGAATATTTGATGTTCAATATGAACAGAGTCATCGTTTCTCTCTAGTTCCATATAAGACATTATTAAAAATACTAAACAGATTAGAAAAAGAGGAAATAGTTTCTAGTATTTCAAAAGGTGTATATATCGTCAATTCTGATGATGAGTTGGATATTGATAATGCAATAAAAGAATACTATATCGATTATTTTAGTGGAATGTTTGTTGGCAAGTCTATGTATAATTACTATGATATCGGAGATCAGGCTGTTGATTATATTGAAGTTTACACGAATAAAATAATTTCTAACAATAAGACAATAGGTAAATTCCATCTAATTAAATTTGATACTTATTTTTATGATGAAGTAGTACGTTTAATTACTGCGTTAGAATTAATAGAAAAGGTAAGTTCAATTAAAGACATCAATTATATTCGTTATAATGAGGAAAAAGAATCGGGAGTTAAATCGTACACTGATGAAATTTTTAAAGAGATTATTACGAACCACAATTATAAATATTCAACCATAGCAACATTTGATGAAATGTTACAAAGATTCTCAATTGAAAATAACGCTATAAGTATCTATAAAGAGAACTACATAAATGCATTTTAGAAACAATGAAACAGATTTTTGGAATTGGTGTAGATATTATTTAAGAAGAGCGAAGTCAGTCATCAAAGCTTATAACAATATAGATAGCACAAGTTATCGTATCAAGAATATAAAGCAATACAAAGAGGCAAAAGAAATCTTGGAGCAATATGAAGTGTTAAAATATTCACTTTCTGACGAACATAATCAATTACTGGAAGAATCATTGATTAATAATAAGAGTTTCAAGTTCAATATCAAAACATTTAATAATATCGATGAAATAATGAATAATTGGAGTCGGATTTGTTTCCCAAAACACAAACTAAAACTCAAATCAATTGATAAAGTGGCAATTGGTAAATCGATAAAAGAACAAAGACTAAATCACGGGATGTCATTGAAGTTTGTGGCTGATTTACTACACATTAGTGAAGCTACACTGAAAAGTTATGAGATGGGAACTAGATTAGTTAGGCTTGATGTGATTTATCAATTATCGCAAATTTATAATATGACTATTGACGACCTTGTAGAATGTAATGTGTAAATTTACTGAAGACTTGATTTAACATGATTATTATTATGAATTTGACAATTTAAATAAATCATCCTCCTTTGGAGGATATTTTTTTGTTTCATAAATTTTCACATTTTACTTTACAAATAACATCTTTTTTTGTATGATATGATAGTGAGCACTAACATACAAGGAGGAATTATGAGGAAAATTGCGAATTTTTTAATGAAATATCCTGTTAAAACAATGATAGGGATGGTTGTGTTAATTTTAGTTTCTTTGGTAGGTATAACACAAATAGAACTAAAGACGGGGAATGACACATTGGTATCTGATGATACGGAAGTTTATTTAGATAATGAAGCTTATCAGAGTGAGTTTGGACAAGATCCTATAATAGTAATTTATGAAAATGAAGATCCATTTAGTAAAGAGAGTATTGATTTTATATATGCACTTGATCAAGGTATCGAAGGTCTTGATGGTGTTTTTTCTGTCAGTAGTCCTATAGTGATGATTGAACAAACTTCAAAAAATTTATTGGAGCAATCTGAATTGGGTTTAATTGAAGTGAGTTCAGGTTTAGAAATCATGGCAGAGCAACTGGAATTGTTGAGTACTAGTTTGAGTCAAGAACAATCAAGTCCTATTAATTTAGAATTATTAAGTGCTAGTTTGACACAGTTGGTGACTGCACAAGAAAATTTGGGTACAGGTCTTGTGAACTTCAGTGATTTGACTGATATCATGGGATTATCAGTATCTCAAATGATTACGGATTTGATTGGATTATCTGAATCGCTTTCTGATCCAAGTGATTTGGACTTATTAAATCAATCTATACAAAGTTTAAATGTACTTGAACAGCAATTGGTCCAATTTGATGCACTTGATGATTTAAGTGAAGTATCGACACAAACGGTGACTGCTCTTTCTGGTTTAATTACCAATTTATCAACACTTGCAGAAACATTAGACATGCAAAAGGCTCAGATGTTAACATTGTCAACTCAAATTGGAGAGTTATCCACTGCTTTAAGTGATATCGCATCAAATCTAAATTTGATGGCTTCACAGTTTAATGCGTTTGAACCAGGGTTTCCTGAAACTGAAAGCACGTTAGAAATGATGTTGTATGATGCAGGTCATTTAAGATCAGTATATGAAGGCTTTTTGATTGATGAAACGACAATGCGAATGGTGATTGTATTAGAAGCAGGCGTTTCAGATGTTGAAATTGCAGCGATTCATGATGCTTTAAATGTTGTTGTTGAAGATGAAAATCAAACAGAATATGTATTGATTTCTGGTAAACCCATATTGGATCAATCTATTAAGTCATCGATGATGGAAAGTATGCAAGTGATGATGATCAGTAGTGTATTAATTATGATTGTCATTTTAATGATAGTTTATAATGTGCGTATGAGATTGATGCCAATTGTGATGATTATGATAGTCGTTGTAGCAACTGTTGGATTGATGGGATGGATGAATATTGGTTTAACAATGGTTTCAATGGCGGTATTTCCTGTGTTGATTGGATTGGGTATTGACTATTTCATTCAATTTCAAACAAGATATGAAGAAGAAAGAGGGGGATTTGCAAATGAAGACTAAAAATAGTTCCAGAAAAGCCCTGATTAAAACAGTTAGAAAAATGGTGCCTGCGGTCTTGATTGCTATGATTTCAACAGCATTAGGCTTGTTGAGTTTGTATCGTTCAGATGTACCGATGATTCAAGATTTTGGTTCAATGCTAACAATAGGTATTATGATTGCATTTGCTATAGCACTTTTTGTCTTTTTGCCTTTTATGTTTGTAAAAGATTGGTTCTTTAAAGCTGAAAAGGTTAAAAAGCAAAAAAAGATTGTTAAGCATAATAGGTTTATACATGGCTTAACTGGGGTCATTTTAGAATTTAGATATACTGTCATTGTTGTTGCAGTTCTAATAGCTGCTACTGGTATATATGTTGATATAGATGCACCAGCTGAGACTGATTTAGAATCTTTTATGCCACAAGATTCAGAAGCGTTAGCAGATATTGAAGAACTGAGAACTATTATTGGATCTACTGAACAATTGGCTATTGTTTTTGAATCGGAAAATATTTTATTGGATTTAGAAAGTATTCAAAGTGTTGAAGATAATTTGTTAACAACCTATGATGACATCATCATTGAAACAACGTCGATTACTACAATGTTTGAATTGTTAGGAATAACTGATTTATCTGCTGTTGATGAATCAACGCTTGATATGATTCCTGTCGATCAAAGAAAATTATTTATTAATGACAGTTATACAAAAAGTGTTTTCAATATGAATATTGTTGATTTATCTGATGAAGAATTTGATGAATTGTTGACGGAATTAGAAACTTATTTTAACGGTTTAACCGTTGATTATAATATAACTGTTACTGGTCAGTCAATCATTGATGTAGAACTAATGAAGAGTTTAACCACAGGTCGATATGAAATTACCTTAATTGGACTTGGACTGATTTTCTTTAGTTTATTTGCGATTTATCGTAAATTCTCTAGAGCAATCTTACCGTTGTTACCAATCATATTGATTGTTGGTTGGAGTGGTTTGGTGATGTATTTATTTGATATGAGCTATACACCATTAACAGCGACTTTAGGTGCGCTTATTATGGGTATTGGTACAGAATTCACCATTTTGATTACTGAGAGATACGAAGAAGAAAAACATAAGCAGAAAAGTGATAAAGAAGCGATCAAAGTTAGTTTGGCTAAGATGAGTAATCCGATTTTAGTTTCAGCATTGACAACAATGGGAGGTTTTAGTGCTTTAATTTTCTCGGACTTCGTTATTTTATCAAATTTTGGTATAATGACTTTAGTCAATATATCGCTAGCACTCTTATCGACATTGGTGGTTTTACCCGCTATACTGTGTGTCACTATAAGAAAGCCTAAGCAAATAGTACATAGTTAAAAAGGTGGTGATCTTGTGAAAGAAACAAGACAGAATATTCTAAATGCAAGTTTAGAAGTGTTTTCCGAAAAAGGATTTAATCAAGCAACAACCCTAGAAATATCAAATTCAGCTGGTGTGGCTGAAATGACGCTTTTTAGAAAGTTTCAAACCAAACAAAATTTGTTTATTGAAACTGTTGAATATGCGCTTGGTGTATCTTTTGGATTGGAAACAGAGATTGATTATCAAAAACCTTTAGTTGATTTTTTAAAAGAAGTGTTACATCAAAAAATGTTGCTAATTTCTAAACATAACAGATTGGTGAAAATGCTGATTAGAGAATCATTATCACATACCATTCCTGATGAATTGGATGTGACGAAAAGAATTTCTAAAGATTTAATGAGTAGGATTGAAACTTACGTTAGTATGAATAAGGTTCATTTAAATCCAGAAGCATTTTCTGAAGTGATTGCAGGGATTCTGTTACGATATGCCATTATGGAAGATCAACCCATATATCATTTAATAGATCATGATGAACAATTGAAGTATATTGAAAACTATATTAACGTTTTAAATGTTTAAAGGAGATTAGAAAGATGATTGTAGCGATATTTGTTGTATTACTAGGACTGCTTGCTATTTATCAAGGCAAGTTTGTTAGAAAGCATAATTTAAAACTTTATATAGGTTTTACTGTTGTCTCTGTTTTGATGTTTGTTTTACAGGATAAAGCATTCAGTACTCCGTTTGTTCAAGGATTTTTAGGATTAAGTTTTTATTATCTTGTGATGGTTGCCGGTGCACTTAAAAAAGGATCGAAAGTTAAGAAGAGTTTGATGGGAGTAAGAAGAGAGTATTCGATTTTAGGATTTATTACAGTCTTACCTCATACTACTAAGTATTTATTAGAATGGTTTAATGGTGAAATTGAATTTCCAATTTATGGTGTTATTGGATTTGTATTAATGATTCCATTATTCATCACATCATTTCAATCTATTAGAAAATTGATGACACAAAAATCTTGGAAAAGATTACAAAGTGTTGCGTATGTGATATATATTTTACTCTTCATTCATCTAATTATAAATTATACAGAAAGGATAAATTTAGTTTTATATTTGGTTTTATTTGTTAGTTACTTTGTCATGAAGATTGCATTCGAAATCAAAAAGGCAAAAGAGAAACAAATGAAGCTGACAAGATAAGATATATAATTGATTTATTTGTACTACTCTGATTTTTTGGCCACATAGATATAACCTTAGACATAAATAGAGATTT
>SWCC01007646.1_pt1 | contig 12166 bp, 9 predicted proteins | sample 4692971 | NCBI WGS metagenome assembly SWCC01 (sample SAMN10267277, study PRJNA491770) | bioreactor metagenome | isolation source: DHS bioreactor inoculated with subseafloor sediment | place: Japan: off Shimokita Peninsula | collected 2006-08 | reverse complement strand
CTGGTATCTTTCCACTTCAGCCAGTTCGGGACGTTGTTGCTCAGCATAAATATCTGCAGCTTCACGACGCTGTTTCACCAGTTTCTGAAGCAATCTTATCTCATCCTGTTCGGTAACACTTGCTCCGCCTTCGCTGGTAAGTGCCAGGAGTAAGGCTGATTTTATGGCACGGAGCGCCTCCAGCTTGTCCTTTTCGCGGGCTAGCATGGCCTTTTTGATGTCTTCGTTTATTTTATTGGTAAGACTCATAGTACTATCGAATGGTTAATCCACATTATCGTGCAAAAATGAATTGTTGGATTTTATTTCTACCGCGTTATTATCCTGTTTTGACAAAGTATAGCGTGAAACTTCGGAGTCGTCAGAAGACGGAACCTCGCGCAAGGTAACATTTCTGCGCAGGTAAGCAGGCTGTCTTTCTACTTCGTTCAGGCCTTCGGGAGTAGCAATTTTATAACTCATTTCCCGCATTTTATCGTCCCGGCTTTTTGAAACTTCCTGCTGTAGCTGTTTATCATGCGGATTGTTCATTTCATCATCAAAGGCTTTCAGGAAGTTGAAACCTGGCTCCCGGGTAGTGCTTTTATGTGGCACTGCTGAAGGTTCAGAGGTATCCTTTTCAGCAGAAGCTGCTGACTGGCTGCCTACTTCGAACGTAAATGTCCGCTGATTCGTAGTTTCCGTGGTAGGTGGGCGGGTGTCGTCAGTTTTAGCGGGGATTTCTTCTTTCCTGGTGACAAGGGTGATCTCTTCGATGGGTGCCGGAGCTGGATTTTCTACTTTATGCGGAGGCGCCGCGGCAGGTGTGGGCTTGTTCAGCTCATGAACAATCACATCGGCTCTGGGCTGATTGCCTGGCTTTTGCTTTTCGTCAAATCCTGTTGCAACAAGCGTTATGCTGATTTTTTTACCCAACGATTCATCGGTGCCATTGCCCCAGATGATGTCAGCACCGGACCCGGCCTCATGTTGGATGTAATCGGTAATTTCCATTACCTCATCCAAAGTTATTTCATCTGTTCCCGAAGCGATATAAAGCAGGATGTTGTTTACCCCGCGAATGGTAGCATCGTCGAGCAGGGGAGAGGTCATGGCCATTTGAACGGCTTCAAGTGCCCTGTTTTCTCCTTCGGCAGTGCCTGAACCCATGATGGCCTTGCCACTGTCTTTCATTACCGTTTTGATGTCCTCAAAGTCAACATTTATGTATCCGGTAACGGTAATAATTTCAGCAATACCTTTGGCGGCAACGGTGAGAATGTCGTCAGCTTTATTGAAAGCCTGAGTAATGGTCAGATCGCCTTCCAGTTCTCTTAGCTTGTCGTTACATATAATTAGCAGGGTATCAACCGATTTGCGCATCTCCTCAATGCCGAGTTGTGCCTGTTGGCTGCGTTTGCGCCCTTCAAAAGAGAAGGGAATGGTTACAATGCCGACGGTAAGTATACCCAGTTCTCTGGCCAGCTCAGCAATAACGGGTGCAGCACCAGTGCCTGTTCCACCGCCCATTCCGGCAGTAATGAATACCATTTTTGTATTGCTTTCCAGTACTTTCCGGATGTCATTTATGTTTTCATTGGCTGCTTCGCGGCCTACCTGCGGAATAGCTCCGGCACCCAGGCCCTTGGTACCCAACTGGATTTTGAGAGGTACGGTACTGGTCTCAAGTGCCTGAGCGTCGGTGTTGCAGATCATAAAATCTACCCCGCGTATTCCCTGGTTAAACATATGGGTTACGGCATTACTGCCGCCACCACCGACACCAATAACTTTTATGATGGATGATTGATTTTTCGGTAAATCAAATTTGAGCATATCTGGCATAGTTTAAGTCTCCTAAATTAAATGAAATAATGAGTGAAATTAGAATTGATTCAATGAATTTATCAACAGCTCAACTGTTAATATCTCAGGTTAAATTGTCTTCTTCAAAAAACTTTTTAATCACATCGAGAAAAGAACCCCGCGAAGGTTTTTTTGCCTTCACCTGAAGTTTGTCTTTCTTTTCAGCTTCTTTTTCAAGACGCTGAAGGCCAATGATCACCAGTCCTACTCCAGTAGCATAAGCCGGGCTTGCCATCTCTTCGGGCACCCCAGGAGCAAGGTGTTCGTTGGGATACCCGATGCGCGTATCCATTCCGGTAATAAATTCGGTAAGCTGGGTAATGTGGCGAAGCTGGGCGCCACCGCCCGTCAGCACAATCCCTGCAATCAGTTTTTTCTCAAACCCTGAGTTTTTTATTTCGAAATAAATGTGTTCGATAATTTCTTCCATGCGGGCCTGAATAATGCTGGCAAGATTGCGCAGGGTAATTTCCTTGGGAGGGCGTCCCCTCAGACCGGGGATGGCTACTACTTCTTCGTCCCGGTTCTCACTGGCCAGGGCCGATCCAAATTTAACTTTAAGATCTTCGGCATGTTTTTTAATTATTGTACAGCCTTCCTTAATGTCTTCGGTAACTATGTCACCTCCAAACGGAATCACAGCAGTGTGCCGGATGATATTATCATGAAAAATGGCAATGTCGGTGGTGCCGCCCCCTATATCAACCAGGGCAACTCCCGCTTCCTTTTCCTCTTCGCTTAGAACAGCTTCGGCTGAAGCCAATGGCTCCAAAAGCATGGAGTCTACCTCTAAACCTGCCTTTTTGATGCACTTTACAATATTGCGGGCCGCCATGGTCTGACCGGTAATGATGTGAAAATCGGCCTCAAGCTGATGTCCCAGCATACCTTTTGGATGTTTGATGCCCCGCTCACCATCTACTGTATATTCCTGAGGAATTACATCAATGATTTCCTCACCCGGATTCATGGCAAGTTTAAACATACTATCCGTAAGTGTTTCAATATCGGTCTGATTGATTTCAATCTCACTGTTGGAACGTATGCTTGAACCACGGTATTGTATGCTTTTAATATGCTGGCCGGCAATGCCTACATTAACTGTCGCCACGGTGATATCGGAGCGACTGTCGGCCTCTTTTACAGCATTAACGATGCTTCGTACTGTGTCGTCAATATTGGCAACCACGCCCCGTTTTACTCCTATGGATTCGGATCGCCCAAAACCAAGGATTTCTATTTTGCCTATTTCATTACGTTGTCCGACAATAGCCGCTATTTTAGTGGTGCCTATATCGAGACCAACAACAATTTCAGATGCTTCCATTTTGTGTAGTTTTTGTGCAAATAACCTGATTGCGGTATTTTAAACTGATGCTTCGGTAATTGCTCCAGCCTTCAGCATCCATACCGCGGGTGTAAAAGGTGTTCAGATTTTCAATTTTTTCAGTCAGACGCGTTGTATCCCCCAGCAGAATAATTTGTTCGCCAATTTTGGGAATGAGTTCGAGCTCGCCCTGAGTATTTATATATAGCTGTTCTGCCAATGCCCGCGTGAAATCCTGCTTATTTAAAGCAGATGCCGCAACATAGACTTTTTGCAAATCAGGGGTCAGCATTTTGAAAGGTTCGGGGTGAGTTCCCGCTGAATACTCTTTTTTGACGGATGTCCTGGTTCTGATAAGCCCGCTGGCTACCATTACCCGGACAGGAAATCCCGGACTTAAGGGCATAATGGCGCCCTCGGTATCCAGATAAAAAGGGACTCCCTCAGCGGGCATAACCTTAACCAAAGGTATTCGTTGCTCAACAAATACATTTACAATGCAGTCGACACCAATGCGTACCGAGGATTTTTTAATGTAAGGGTTTTTAGTCAGTAATTGCTGAATCTCTGCTATAGGTATATGCTTAAGCGGCTGCCCCTTGATCCTGATGCCTTCTCTGGTAATCAATTTTACAATGTAAGACTCATTGATCAGGGTTTCGGCATTTTGGTATTCAATTTTCACCTTTAATGTCCGGCAGGTTTCATTGCTTTGCTTTTTGTTGGCAAATACAAATAAACTTCCGATACCGCCAACCAGTAAAGCCCAAACTACGGTAATTAATATTTTTTTCATCCTCTGTAGTTTTCGTTCAACAATGTTTCAATTGGAACAATCAACTGGTCTATATCTCCGGCACCCATGGTAAGCAATACGTCGATAGGATTCTTCTTCAAAAAGTCCAGTAAGCCCTCACGACTTAATAAATGCTTATCTCCAAGATTTGTTTTCTTCAATAATGCGGCAGAGGTAATGCCATTAATGGGCAATTCTCTTGCGGGATAAATATCGAGCAGCAGAAGGGTATCCAGAGCTGCAAGACTTTTTGCAAATTCATCCATAAAGTCCCGGGTACGGGAAAACAAGTGTGGCTGAAAAATGCCTGTAATTTTGCGCCCGGGATAAATTTCTTTCACAGATTCAATACATGCATTGATCTCCTTTGGGTGATGAGCATAATCATCCAGATAGGTGAGGCCCGGCAGATCAATGCGCTGATCAAAACGACGAACCACGCCGGTATAGCTGTTTATACCTTTACAGATCTCCTCTTCATTTACACCAAAAAGCCAGGTAGCTGCCGCGGCTGCTATGCTGTTTTCAAGATTGAACCTTCCACGGGCAAGCGGTTGTAAATTCCTGATGACTCCTTTGGGCGTTTTAAGATGAAAACTGAACATTCCTGAATGCAGTTGCAGGTTCAGAGGCATAAAGTCTGCCTCTTCTTCCAGCGAATAGGTATATCGTTTAACTCCTTGTTGAAGTCTCTCAGGCATAATTACTGATTTCTTGATCAGCAGTATGCCATCCGTTTTAATTTTTCCGCTAAAATCTGCAAATGCATCCCGAAGGGCCTCATGATTGTGGTAAATATCCAGATGATCGGCATCAACGGCAGTAATTACTGCCAGGGTGGGGTCTAACTTCAGAAATGAATAGTCGAATTCATCTGCTTCAACCACCACCACATTACTCTGAGGATTAAGAATGAGGTTAGACTGATAATTTTTGGCGATACCTCCTAAAAAAGCGGTACATCCAAAAATCGAATGATTGAGTATGTGTGCAATTGCCCCGGAAATGGTGGTTTTTCCATGGGTGCCGGCAACAGCAATGGTTTGTTTTAGCTGAATAAGGTAGTTAAGAAATTCTGATCGTTTTAACAGCGGTAACCCCCGGCTTTTTACCGCCCTCATTAACTCCAGGTCTGAAGGCACCGCGGGCGTATAAACCACCACATCGGTATCCACAGGGATATTTTCTGCTTCATCCATGAAATGAATGTGCATGCCTTCTGCTTCAAGTTGCCGGGTAAGGGGAGTTTGAGTCTTGTCATAACCATACACCTTTACCCCGGCCTTATTCAGGTACCGGGCAATAGCACTCATGCCTATACCTCCGATGCCGATAAAATAAACCAGATTTAATTGTGTGGTCATAGCGATGATTTTTTTTGCTCGATACAATCCAGTATAACGCGGGCAATATGATGTGCAGCGTCAGGATGTGCCATTTGAGCGATGTTTTCACTCAATTCAAGTCTTGTTTCCGCATCCGGAGCAAGCCGCAAAACTTCTGTGACAAGTTTCTCGCCGGCTTCTTTGTCCTTTACCAAACGTGCCGCTTTAACCTTAACCAATGCCATGGCGTTTTTGGTTTGATGGTCTTCTGCAACGTTGGGCGAAGGTACCAGGATGGAAGGGCGTGCGGTTGCACACAATTCCGAAATGGCAATGGCCCCTGCCCGTGATATAACCAGGTCGGCAGCCGCATAAGCCAAATCCATTTGGGTAATAAATGCATAAGTATGTATGCCGGCTTGCTCAAAAGGCCTTACTGCTGCTTCTGCAAGCGGAGCATAGGTTGTCCCGGTTTGCCAAATCAACTGAATGCCGGCATCGGCCAGTCGCCTCAGTCCGCTGTGGATACTCTCGTTAATGGTGCGCGCTCCCAGACTGCCTCCCATCACCAATAAAGTAATGCGGTTGCTTTGTAAATTGAAAAAATCAAGGGCTTCTGCCTTTTTGGCAGTTGCATTTATTATTGAAGCCCTCACCGGATTACCGGTTTCCACCAGCTTCTTTCTGGGAAAGTATTTCTCCATACCCGGGTAGGCAACACAAATCTTTTCAGCCTTTTTGGCCAGCATTTTATTGGTGATACCGGGGTAAGAATTTTGCTCCTGAATAATGGTGGGTATATTCATGGAGGCAGCCGCTTTTACGGTTGGGCCGCTGGCATAGCCGCCCACGCCGACCACCGCCTGGGGTTTGAATTTCCGAATGATTTTGCGTGCTCTCACAGTGCTGTGAATCAGCTTAATGGGAAAGGACAGATTTTTCCAGGTAATCCGGCGTTGTAAGCCGCTTATCCACAATGGTTCAATGTCGTAGCCTGCTGCAGGTACCTTTTCCATTTCCATACGACCCAAAGCCCCCACAAATAGGATCTCTGTGTGGGGGTTTATCTTCTTAAGACTGTCGGCAATGGCTATGGCCGGAAAAACATGCCCTCCGGTGCCGCCTCCGCTGATGATGATCCGTGTTTCAGACAATGACATTTTCAACAGTTGTTTCTGGTTCCTGTTTGTTGTTTTTCTTTTCAGCTTCTGCTGATTCTGCAAGTTCAACTTCGCAGCTTACGCTTAATATTATCCCTATGCCTATGCTGGTAAACCAAATGGAAGTACCGCCCATACTTACCAATGGCAAGGTTTGTCCGGTAACCGGCAACAGGTTTACTGCCACCATCATGTTGACCATAGCCTGAAATACCAGGCTGAATGCTACGCCAAAAGTGAGGAAAGCCGCAAAGTTTCGCTGGCTTTTGATTACTATTTTTACCGCGCGAAACAGTAAAATCAGGTAAAGCAAAACAAGCGTTGTTCCTCCAATTAAGCCATACTCTTCGATGATGATTGCGAAAATAAAATCAGAGTAGGGGTGAGGTAAAAAGTTTTTCTGGGTCGAATTGCCCGGCATTTTACCCGCAATACCACCGGTGGCTATAGCTATTTTTGCTTGTTCTACCTGATAATTCGACTCGCTGTCGCCACTGTTGAAGTTCTCAATGCGATTTTGCCATGTGCCAAAGCGCCCGCTTATACCAGGGGTATTTCCAGCCACCAGTATAAAAAGTACCACACCTACCACTCCCGATAAGGTAAAGAGAATCAGGAATTTAACCTTTACCCTCCCAATAAACATAATCACCAGACAAGTGGTAAAAATCAAGGCTGCCGATGAAAAATTTGCAGGTAATATTAAGCCGGTAATGATCAGCACAGGAACAAGCAATGTTAAAAATCCTTTTTTAAAGTCATGAACCATATCCTGCTTTTTAGCCAGTAACCTGGCCAGATAAATAATCAAAGCCAGTTTGGCCAAATCAGAGGGTTGAAAAGTGATGTTTATAAATGGCAGTGTATACCAGCGACTTGCCTCATTCAGGCTGGTGCCGAAAAACAAGGTGTAAGTCAGCAGGGGAACAGAAACATAGAGCGCCAGCTGAGCTAAACGGCCATAATATATATAACGTACATTGTGAGATATAAACATCATCCCAAGGCCAAACAACAAAATACCAAGATGCTTAAGCAGATAATACTCGGTATTGCCTGCATGCTTCCTGTAAGCCAGTGTACCCGTGGAGCTGTAAACGGCAAGCACTGAGAATATGGACAATAGGAAAACCACCGTCCATATTACTTTATCACCTTTGATATTTTTCAATATTACCTTCATATTGTTTTTTCAAAGTTGCTGGACAGCAGCTTTAAATTGCCGTCCCCTGTCTTCATAATTTTCGAACAAATCAAAACTGGCACAGGAAGGCGAAAGCAATACTGTGTCGTTTTTATCGGCCAGATTATAAGCAGTATTTACCGCCTCTTCCATGGTTAGGACTTCTGTCATCACAGGAACCAGGTTATTGAAGGCTTCTTTGAGTTGATGGTTGTCAATGCCAAGGCACACAATGGCTTTTACCTTTTGCTTAACCAACTCAGTCAGTTTACTATAATCGTTACCTTTATCGATGCCTCCGGCAATCCAAACCACTTGTTTATATTGTGATTCCAGCGCAAACCAGGTTGAATTTATATTGGTAGCTTTCGAATCATTTATAAATTCGATACCATGAATGTTAGCTACAAATTCAAGCCGGTGCTCGGCATTTCTGAAATCGGCCAGGCTTTGTTTGATACTTTCCTTTCGTAAACCAATAAGTTTACCAGCAATGCCGGCTGCCATTGAATCGTAAATGTTGTGTTTGCCCTGTAGGGCCAGTTCTTCAAGTGTCATGGTAAATGTTTCACCTTTTATATTAAAAATGATGTTGTTTTTTTCCAGGTAAGCTCCCTGATCTTCCTTTTGGGTAAGACTAAAGCGGTACTGTTTTGCCTTTGGCATAAATTGTTCTACCTTCCGGCAGATGGTTTCATCGTCGCTGCACCAGACAAAGGCATCGGTTTTGCGTTGGTTTTGAATGACCCGCATCTTGGCATTCGCGTATGCGTCAAAATTGTGATTGTAACGGTCAAGATGATCGGGAGTAATGTTAAGCAGTATGGCAATATCAGCTCTGAAATCATAATTTCCTTCCAATTGGAAGCTGCTCAGTTCCAGGGCGTAATATTCATAATCCTTTTCAGCCACTATGCGCGAAAAACTTTGACCTATATTTCCAGCGGCTGTGGCATTCAGACCGCCCTGCTGCATTAGATGAGCAAGCAGGCCGGTAGTGGTGGTTTTCCCATTGCTTCCGGTTATGGCAGCAATGGTGGCGGTTGTGTAACGGCTGGCAAATTCAATTTCGGAAATCACGGGAATATTTGCTGCATGGGCAGTACTGATTATTTCAGCAGTGTCAGGAATTCCCGGACTTTTAATGACCTCACGGGCCTTGGCAATCAGTCCGGCACCATGCCCGTTTTCTTCAAAGGCTATTTTGTTTTCAAGCAGTAATTTTTTATAAGTCGGTTTTATCATTCCAGCATCAGAAACCAATACATTTACCCCTTTAGCTTTGGCAAGCAGGGCAGCGCCGGTACCACTTTCGCCGGCACCCAGAATCAGGGTATATGTTGGTTTTCTTGTCATCCGTTTATCTTATCTTCAGGGTTACAATGGTAAAAATGGCCAACATGATGCCGACAATGAAAAAGCGCTGTACTATCTTAGGTTCAGCATATCCTTTCATCTGATAGTGATGATGTAACGGCGACATGAGAAAAATTCTTCTCCCGGTACCATATTTTCGTTTGGTGTATTTGAACCAGCTTACCTGCATCACCACTGATAGGTTTTCGGCCAGAAATATCCCACACAGTATGGGAATAAGCAACTCCTTGCGCAACATTATGGCCAGCACTGCAATGATGCCTCCCAGTGCCAGCGAGCCGGTATCGCCCATAAATACCTGAGCAGGATAAGTGTTGTACCACAAAAATCCTGTGCATGCACCTACAAAGGCACTCACGAAAATGGTGAGTTCCCCGGTGTCGGGTAAATACATAATATTAAGGTAATCGGCAAATACATAATTGCCTGACACCCAGGCAAGCAATCCAAGGGTAACTCCAGCTATGGCTGAAGTCCCCGTAGCAAGACCGTCGATTCCATCGGTAAGGTTTACCCCATTTGAAACCGCTACAATGATTAAAATAACAATAGGTACAAAGACAAGCCAGGCATACTGCATGGCTCTCTCTCCAAATGGTTTAAGTATCAGGGCATAATCAAGTTCATTGTTTTTAAAGAAAGGGATGGTAGTCTTCGTTGATTTTGAGGATTGCCTTGAAAAACTTCGGGTATGACTGCCTACTTTTTCAAATTCACTCAGTTCAGTGGTTGAACGTGAACTGATGTAACGCATTTTTTCACGAATCACCACGTCGGGATGAAAATAAAGCGACAGACCTATAATCAGCCCAATAATGATTTGACCTAAAATTTTGGTATGCCCTGCCAGTCCCTTTTTATTTTTGCGGAATACCTTAATATAATCGTCAACAAAACCAATAAATCCAAGCCAGATGGTTGTAATCAGGATAAGGATAATGTAAATGTTGTTGAGTTTGGCAAACAGCAGTGTCGGAATAACTATGGCTGCGAGGATGATGAGTCCGCCCATAGTGGGTGTACCTTGCTTCTCCATTTGCCCTTCCAGGCCAAGGTCACGAACCACTTCGCCCACCAACCGGCGTTTCAGATAATTGATAAGCCTGTGCCCAAAAATAAGTGAGATGGTGAGGCTGGTGATTACTGCCAGGGCTGCCCGGAACGAGATAAACTGGAACATTCCTGTCCCGGGAATATCAAAATAGTTGTCCAGATAATCAATCAGATAGGTCAACATCTCGGCTCACTTTTTTATTTAACAGATTCATTAATGCCAAAGCATTTCCTTACTTCTTCCCTGTCATCAAAATGGGATCTTACGCCCATTACTTCCTGATAGGTTTCATGCCCTTTTCCCGCCACCAGAACCACATCTCCGGCAACAGCCAGTGTACAGGCAGTTTTTATGGCTTCTCTGCGGTCCAATATCTGAAGGGTGTTTCTTTTTTTGTTCACTTCCACGCCTTCAGCCATTTCTTGTAGAATTTTGCCGGGGTCTTCGCTTCGTGGATTGTCAGAAGTCAACACGGTAATTCCGCTTAATCGTGTGGCAATCCTGGCCATTTGAGGGCGCTTGGAATGATCGCGGTCGCCGCCGGCCCCTACCACGGTTATTATCTTGCCGCTGCCCTGCAAAATGTTGTTTATGGTCTCCAGCACATTCTTAAGGGCATCGGGAGTGTGAGCATAATCTATGATAGCCAGTATGCCTTCCGGGGAACGTACATACTCGAAGCGGCCATGCACCGGCGTTAATGCACTCAGATGGGTCAATGCTTCTTCCTCGCTTAAACCTGAAAGCCGCGCGGTAGCATAAATCGCCAGTAGATTATAGGCATTGAAAGTACCCACCAGGCTGCACCATATTTCTTTGCCATTGATGAGCATTTTCAACCCCTCAAACTGGTTCTCGAGTATCTTGCCCTGGTAATCGGCTGGCCGTCTTAATGCATAAGTCACCGCTTTTGCACGGGTGTTTTGAACCATTACTTTCCCATTGCGATCGTCAATATTTACCAGTGCAAAAGCATTGCGGTCAAGTAAATCGAAAAAAGACTTCTTAGCCTGAAGATAGGCATCAAAAGTCAGATGGAAATCAAGGTGATCATGAGTAAGATTGGTGAAGATGCCACCGGCAAAGGCAATGTCAGCTACCCTTTGTTGAACTATGGCATGTGAACTCACTTCCATAAAACAATGGCTGCAACCCTTTTCTACCATTTCGGCGAGCAAGCCGTTCAATTGTATTGCGTCGGGCGTAGTATGGGTTGCGGTTATTTCGCGCTTGCCTATTTTGTTTACAACTGTCGAGAGTAAGCCGGTTTTATAGCCTGCATTGGTAAAAAGTGTGTGAAGCAGGGTGGCAATAGTGGTTTTCCCATTGGTGCCGGTAACCCCGATGACCGTCATTTTACTTGCAGGATTATCGTAAAAGTTAATGGCCATTAGCGACAAACTTCTCGCACTGTTATGTACCTGAACGTAAACTACATCCTCAAGCAATTCTTCAGGAAGTACTTCGCAAACCACTGCACTAATGCCCTGTGCAATGACCTGGGGGATAAACTGATGACCATCATTACGGGTTCCTGGAATAGCAACAAATACCTTTCCTTTGGTGGCTTGTCTCGAGTCAAAAATAATCTCATCAATTTCTATATCGGTATTTCCCGATATACGCTTAATGTTGACTTTGTATAATAGGTCCTGTAGCGTCATCTTCTTCACTTTATCCTAAGTCAATAATACATTTGCCGCCTTCGCTCATTTTACTTCCGGCATTGGGCGATTGGGTTTTTACTTTGCCTTTTCCCCTGACAAACACAGAAAAACCAGCTTTTTCAAGCAGATAAACTGCATCGCGGGCTCCCATGCCCCGCACATCCGGCACCAGATCTAAATCAATGATCTTTTCCTGCAATCCTCCGTGCTCCATGCGGGTGTCATATACTGTCCAATCGGTAGTTTGCTTCACTGATGGTACATTAAAATCCAGTTTCTTCAACAAGAGCCTAATATCACTTCCATGTCCGGCTACGTAAACGGGATGAGTTTTCAGCAGGGAATCATTTTTTACTTCCATTGGATCCAACCGGGTAGCATATACCTTGTCGGCCACCTCTTTAAATACAGGCCCGGCAATGGAACCGCCAT
>SWCC01016830.1_pt1 | contig 12172 bp, 9 predicted proteins | sample 4692971 | NCBI WGS metagenome assembly SWCC01 (sample SAMN10267277, study PRJNA491770) | bioreactor metagenome | isolation source: DHS bioreactor inoculated with subseafloor sediment | place: Japan: off Shimokita Peninsula | collected 2006-08 | reverse complement strand
GGTCCTTTGATATTCCAGTGAAACCCACGTGTATTCTGGTAAAAAATTTCATAGTTTGAGAGCAAATCATTCAATTTTTCAATCAATTGTGCTGCTCCGTTTTTGTCCAATCCAAGAATGTTCTTTTTCATGTGATTAAAATTTAAGGTGAATATTTATTTTATTTGTCGAATTCGCCGCTGATTTGCAGCCGGATTTCGTTTACTTTGAATCCTTTGATTTCATTCTTGTCGAAGTAATCCTGTAACAAAGCATCAAGTTCCGGATTGAAATAATCCTCCATCTGATCAGAAACTACTGAATACAAATGGTGGTGCTGTTCCATGATGTGATCATAACGCATGCGCCCGGCATCGGTTTTTACTCTTTTTATCAAACCTTTTTCTACGAAAATTTCCAGGGTATTATAAATAGTCGTAGCCGAAAGCGCAGGAATGGTCTTTACTACTTCGTGGTAAAGCTCATCCGCAGTGGGATGTATTTTCAGTTTTGCAAGTGTCTGCAATACTGCCATACGCTGTGGAGTGACTTTTAAGCCGGCTGCATTCAGTTTATTTATAATTTCTTGCCTGTTTTTCATTTTGAAATCAATCCTTAATTGCAATGATGTTCTTCTTGTAGTAAATACAATTTAGAACGCAGATTGTTCAATTTACGGGATGAATTTCTTATGGAAGCGAGACAAAACGTTATTAAACAGATGTTTAGAAATAAATTTCGGGATAAAACAGAAGAGTAGGGATTTTATTGCGGGAAACTAACGAAATCAGCATACAGGATATTGGTTTAATCATCTTCATCCGGTTCATCATCAACAAAGCCAGGGCCTGGCTCTGTTTCAAACAACAGGGGAGTGGCGGGGTCGGGAGAAGTTTCAATGTTGCGGAGCTTACGCTGAATAGCACGGGTTCTTTTTCCCATTACTTCATCAATCTGATTGCTGGCGGTCTGGATGTTTTTTTGTGCCTTTTCGAGCATGCCGCTAAAATTCTCAAATTCTTTTTTAACTCCGGCAAGAATGCTCCATACTTCACTGCTTCGCTTTTGTATGGTAAGGGTGCGAAATCCCATCTGAAGACTGTTGAGGATGGCTGCCAGTGTGGTTGGACCGGTTACTATGACCTTGTAGCTGCGCTGTAATTCTTCAAGCAGGCTTGCTTTGCGAACCACCTCAGCGTAGATACCTTCAAAAGGCAAAAACATTATGGCGAAATCGGTGGTAAATGGCGGATCGATGTATTTTTCGCAGATGTCTCTGGCCATTTTTTTGATGGTATTTTCCAGATTTTTTTGTTCAGTTTCTATGGCTGGCAGGTCGCTGGAGTCGTATGCGGTTTGAAGATTTTCATAAGTATCGCGGGGGAATTTGGCATCTATGGGCAGCCAAACTACTCCTGTGGCTTAATCCTTACCCGGTAGTTTAATGGCAAATTCAACCACTTCATTTCCACTTCTTTTGGTGCATACATTTTGTTCATATTGCTCAGGAGCCAGTATCTGTTCAAGCAAAAGTGAAAGCTGAACTTCTCCGAAACCACCCCTCATTTTTACATTGCTCAACACACGTTTTAATCCTCCCACATCCTGCGCCAGCGTCTGCATCTCACCTAATCCTTTCTGAACATTCTCCAGTTGCTTGCCAACCAGCGCAAACGATTGACCCAGTCGTTCATTCAAGGTCTTCTGAAGCTTTTCATCAACCGTATTTCGTATCTCATCCAATTTTTTTTCAGTACTTTCAATTAACTTTTGCTGTTGAAAGGTAAGCTGAATGGTCAGTTCCTTTTGTTCGGCTTTAAGCTCGTTGAATTTGATTTTTTGCTCTGTGGTGAACTCTTTGAGCGAAAGGGACAGAGCTTCGCGGGATTGAGTATTGATTTCGCCCATTTTGTCAATGAGTGCCGAAATTTTCTTTTCGAGTACTTCTGCAATTCGGTCAAGTGATGACTGGTTTCTATCACTCACGGCACGAAGGCTTTCCGTTGTTTCCTGTTTGAATGCTTTGAGAGATTCGCTCAGTTCGATGCGGTTCTCACGAATCAGGGCATTGGTTTCTTCCCGGTTGGTTTTAAAGTCCTGTCTAAGCTGGCTGTCAAGGCTTTGTATGCGCCCGGTAATTGTCTCCAGTTTAGCCAGCACAATTGACTGATGGCTTCTGTTTTTCAGCACGCTGAAGATCAGGACAACCATCAGTACCAACGATGCAAAAATCAGCGCAATCACAATCAGATCCATGGGAAACAGGGTTAAGGATTAAAAAGATCAATGTAATACCTGGTAGTGCATGCCTTTTTTCTCAAGTTCAGCCAGTATGGTAGGCAACTGGCTCGTATCCTGAAGATTAAAGGTAAGGGTTGTTTCCACATAACCGATTGGAACGCTGGTGATAGAGCGTTCATGAGAAATCTCGTGGATGTTGGCTTTCATTTGTTCCAACACGGTGATGATACTTTTCAACTTACCGGCCTGATCAGGTATTAACACAGAAATACGGGCACGATATCCTTCATCCATTACCCCTTTTTCGAGTATTTGTTCCAGAATACTCATGTTTATGTTTCCGCCGCTGATTACGGGAACAACTTTGCGGCCGCTGAAGTCGAACTTTTTGTATAAAACTGCTGCCATTGCAGCCACGCCGGCTGGTTCTGCCAGAATTTTAGCCCGTTGAAGCAAAAGGTAGGCCGTGCGTGCAATCTCAGCATCATTCACCACAAGCAATTCATCCACCCATTGGTTGGTGGCCTCAAAAGTTAAATTGCCTGGTGATTTCACAGCGATACCATCGGCTATGGTATCTACTGAGTTTAGAAGTTCGGGTTTGCCGGCTTCTATGGATTTCTTCATTGATTGAGCACCCTCAGGTTCTACGCCAATAATCCGTATTTTGGGATTTAATTGCTTCAGGGCGATGGCCATTCCTGAAATTAGTCCGCCCCCACCAATGGGTACTACCACATCGGTTACATCTCTGAACTGATCGAAAATTTCCAGTCCAATGGTGCCTTGTCCGGCTATGATATAAAAGTCGTTGAAAGGATGTACAAAAGTGGCTCCGGTTTTCGTTTGATATTCCAGAGCAGCATTAAAGGCATCATCAAAGGTTTCACCCGAAAGGATTACCTCGGCACCATAACTGCGGGTAGCAATTACTTTAAGCGGAGGCGCAAATACCGGCATAAAAACCGTACTTTTTACCCCTAATGCGGAGGCAGCATAGGCTACTCCCTGAGCATGATTTCCGGCAGAGGCACACAAAACTCCTTTTGACCTTTCGGTTGAGGTTAAATTGGCAATTTTGTAATAAGCACCTCTAACCTTAAATGAACCAGTGGTTTGAAGGTTTTCCAGTTTAAGATAAACCTCAGCTCCCGACATGGTTGAGAAAGACTTACTCCGCTCCAGTGCAGTTTCTTTAATCACTTTTCTGAGCACCGACTGGGCAGCAATAATATCAGAAAATTTGGGAAGTGTGTTGGCAGAATCAATGCTTTTCATGGTAATATATTTAATGCTGCAAAGGTAGTTATTCTGTATGTTATATTTGTTGGGAAGTTGACTTGCCTGGAAGGCTTCATCATTTAGCGCTTACCGTTTTCACTATTTCTTTTCAATTCTTCTGTCGGAGGCAGACTGGCAGGCAACCCTCAACCCGAGAAATCCTCCAACCTTGGCAGCCATCTAAATGATTTTTGCTTACATTTGAAGCTATTATAGTCAGTATTATGAGACGATTTTATCTTATTCATCTTTCATTACTGATGGTTATACTATCGGTAAGCGGGCAGGAGTCGAAAAAAGTGCTGTTTATTGGAAACAGTTACACAGGTGTAAATAACCTGCCTCTGCTGGTGAGTAATCTTGCCATAAGTACCGGTGACACCCTTTTTTATGATTCGAATACTCCCGGTGGATTTCGTTTTATGAATCATGCCACAAATGTGGTTACCCTGCAGAAAGTCAATGCCATGGACTGGGATTATGTAATTCTTCAGGGCCAAAGCCAGGAAACTTCACTTAGTCCGGAACAAATGCAGGATGAAGTATTCCCTTATGCAGCATCGCTTTGCCATTCCATAAGGGCTGCCCATCCTTGTACTCAACCCATGTTTTATATGACCTGGGGGCGTAAGTATGGTGACCAGGCCAACTGTCCCGAACGGCCATGGGTGTGCACCTACGAAGGTATGGATGATGCCATTAGGGCAAGTTATATTTATATGTCGGAAGGTAACGTTTCAGAACTCTCACCCGTTGGTGCCGTCTGGAGGGTGCTTCGGGAAAACCATCCGGAGATTGAGCTTTACACCCCAGATAATTCGCATCCGTCGCTGGCCGGTTCTTATGCAGCAGCCTGCTCATTTTACACCATGATTTACAGGAAAGACCCAACCGCAATTACCTGGAATTCTACGTTAACTGAAGCGGAAGCCAACAGCATTAAAATGATTACCCGCTTAGTCGTTTTTGATGATTTGGATGGCTGGAACCATACCATCTATCCTGCACAGGCAGATTTTACATTTGAAATCAATGATAATGAAGTGTCATTTACAAATACTAGCAGTGATTTCGATTCGGTTTTTTGGGATTTCGGAGATGCTACCCATTCCACTGAAGTGCACCCTGTGCATACCTATCAGTCGGGAGGAGATTATGCCGTATCATTAAGGGTTACCAGGTGTGGAAAAACGGATAATAAAACGATTGATATTACCATTCAGAGTGGAGTCAATATTCAAAAAGAAGAACTGATGATTTTGAAAATTTATCCCAACCCTGCTATTGATCAATTAAATGTAGAATTGGATAATATCTGTAAAAATGTCTTCATTAAGTTAAGTGATTTCTCAGGAAGAGTTATGATGGAAAAATCAATATGTGATATAGACTTTTTTCAATTAGACCTCTCCTCATTTAGTGCCGGAATCTATGTTGTAAGTATTGATGCAGATGATATTTATTATTCAACAAGGATATTTAAACTGTAAAAACAAAATTACAACAGTTCGTCTGAATAAATTGTAAAATCAATAATATAAGAAAAGTTCAGATTAATTGCAGTTTGGGTGTGATGTCGCGAGGCAAAGTCGCATACTGATTACAGATCAAACCGTGGCATTTTTGTTTGTTGAATCATCAGAGCAGGAGTGATCCACATGCTCTGAGGGGTATTTCAGAAGTCAATCCCTTCAGACAGGTTTATCAATGGCTTGTCTTACTTTCTCTGTCAAAGAGTCGTAAGTTTCTCCTTCAGCGATAACAGCAGGAAGGAACTCAATGGTAATTGGAGCAAATATCCGTGGAAATTTACTTCCCGAAGGAAGCGCTTCATAAGCTCCTCTGATTCTAACCGGCACAACCGGTACATTGAGTTCGCGGGCCAGAATGGCAAAGGTCTTTTTAAATTCACCCAGTTTGCCGGTTTTGGTTCGCGTTCCTTCGGGAAAAATTATCATGTTTTGCTTTTGTCTGAGTACTTCGGCCATTTTCTGAATGGATTCCTTTAAATCTTTATTCAGGTCAACCACGATAATATTGTTTCTGTTGGCCAGGAATTTCATCCATGCCTGTTTAATATGCTTTTCTTTGGCATAGAAATAGGTCTTGCGCAGTTGCCGTCGTCTCAGAAATGAGGCAATAAATAATCCATCCAGATAACTTTGATGATTGGGTACGAAAATAACCGGTGCATCAGGAATGTTTTGTGTGCCTTTGCCTCTGATTCTAAAATAGAGGTGAAAGAACACCTTGGAGGAATAAACTACCCACCGGCCGGTAAACCAATTGGCAGGTAATTTCAGATTAACTTTTTCCCGGATAATGTCGGTCCAGTCGAGTTTGCCTTCTTCAACACGGGTTTTGTGTTCGGCTACATATTCACTCAATTCCGAGATGGTATTGAATGCCGTCATTTGTAACGGTTCCATGTTAACACCGAATGCCTGCATCAGCCATGCCTGGAAGCTAACTTTGTCGAGAGAGTCCATGCCAAGGTCCATTTCAATGTGGTGGTTGGGTCTTACCAGGCGCATTTTTTCTTTGGCGAGATATTCGGCAATAATTTCGTACTCAACCCCTTTGGGTTCATCGGATACATGCTCATTTCCCACCGAAGCAAGCACCGCCATGGAAGGCAATTTAAATCGCTGCAATTTCCCGAGGCGGGTGCGGGGCAGTTCAAATTCGGTAAGATGCACGCCCATTATTTTTTTATAAGCTGAAATATTTTTATTCAGCGGCTCAATAACTTCCCACCTTATTACTTCTGATGCGGGTTTGCCTGTGGGAGCTATGGTTGCCATATCGGGCTGTATAATGGCCTGAATCTGTTCATCGTGGTAAAATACACCACATTCCTTCACAAAAGGAGAGGCGCCGATTTTCTCTTCAAGCTCGGCAGGATTAATGTTTTTGCCGTTGGATAATACAATAATTTCCTTTTTTCGACCGGTGATGTAAAGAAAGCCCTCGTCGTCAAATTCGCCTAAATCTCCGGTATAAAGCCAGCCATCATGTAAAATTTCAGCAGTTTCTTCAGGTTTATTATAATATCCCTTCATTATATTGGGACCTGATGCCACAATTTCTCCATCTCTGATTTCCACTTTCGTTTGCTTCATTACTTCACCCGGAGACCCGATTTTTACCCTGCCCGGCTGAGTAAAAGTGATCATAGGTGCAGCTTCTGTCATGCCATATCCTTCAAGTACTTCAAAACCCAATGTTGTAAACTGTTCGCCTACTGTTTTATCCAGGGCAGCACCACCCGATACCAGATAGTGTATGTTACCACCCAGTTTATCGTGTACCGTTTTGAAAACTTTCTTTGAGAATGCGGGACTTTTTACTTTTCGGGCAATAGAATATAAGGTTCGTGCAGCAAAGCTGGCTTTAATCTTATCCATTATTCCTTTAATGATAACTGCATATAAGCGGGGAACCCCTATCACAATATCCACCCGGTTGTCCTGCAGTGTTTTGAGGATATCGGCTGAAACCATTGAAGGGCTCATGGCGATGGTAGCTCCCATATAAAGTGGGATAACTATGGTGCCAACCAAAGGGAAAATATGGTGCACCGGCAGCAGCATCATAACCACCGATTCGGGTTTATAGATATTTATATAGCGGGATACCGCCATAATATTGGTTTCCAGATTACGGAATGAAAGCATTACCCCTTTAGGATCTCCGGTAGTACCTGAGGTATATATAATAACAGCGGTATCATCGGTTTGGTATGAAGAAAAATTCAACGCATGGCCTGTTTGTCCAGGGGTTGATTCTGGGTGATCGCTGTAATCCTGCGATTCAAGTAACACTACCCTGGTTTGTATCCCTGATTTGTCAATGGCTTGATTCAACAAATCCAGGCGGGTTGCAGATGTAAATATCACCGCTGGACGACTATCACTGAGGATGTATGCGGTTTCATCCAGGCCGGATAAATGGTCTACAGGTACCAGAATGCCTTTATGCTCCCATATGGCATACATGGCAATGATCCATTCCGGCGCATTTTCGGCGAAGATAACGGCACGGTCGCCGGGTATTAAACTGAATTTTTCAGCATAACCGGAAATTAAGTTTCTCAACCGGGGATAGGAAATTTTGATATCACCATATACGATTGCATGTTTTGATGCAGGTTTCAATTCCATAGAAAAAATATTGCAGTGAAAAGATCAAAGGCGGGCATCAATTAAGACTTGTCTACAACTTTGATGAGAAATCCCGGTGCACTGTGGATGCAAAAATAAACAATATTTTGTTTACAGGTCTTAGTCGAGTGCTATCAATTGTTGTACTTCATCAAGAATTTTATCTGCCATTCGCGGTTTAATGCCAGCTTTAATGAGTTGTTCAGGTTGTTCAAGTAACTGCCGGCACAGTAAAATGTCAGCATCTAAAAGTGATTGTTTCTGACGATGATTCAGTTGTGATATGGCAGTAACGGGAAACAATCCTGCCATTTCAATTCTATTCTTAAGGTTTCCATTCCGGGGGTAATCCCAGCCAACGAGATGGAGTCCGGCGCATTTGCCATAATCCTGAGCATCGCTGGTGTAGCGTGTATTGGTTACAATCCAGCCTTCATAGTTTTTACCTTCACTTTGCGTTTCTCTTTGCCACATATAACGAACATCATTAAACCGGGAGTGAATGTACAATGGCACCTGTACATGACAAATGCGTCCGGCAGTATTGTGGTATTTACATTCGATGAGCAGTTGCAAATTATCCTTCCAGGCCACCACATCCACTTCATGGGTAACACAGCGACCCTGAATAATTTGACCGGTCAGGGTGTTAAACCCTTGTGCCCTGAATACTTCTGATACAAATTTTTCAAAGGGAAAGCCGGTGGGCCCCAGTTCCATAATTGCCTCTTTAAGGCTGTAGCGTGATGCAAGGACACCAATTTTCTGTCTCAATAATTTAAAGGCCAGTTGGTAGATTTTCCGGGTGGTAACGCCCTGAACCAGTTGAGGCCTGATTTGCTCAATAACCCATGAAATCAATGGATCGCCGGCTCCGGCATTATGCAGCGATTGATAAAGTTTTTCTTCCGAAAAAACTTCAAGTTCACCTGAAGCTTTTCGCACCGAAATGGATGAATTCATGGTAACTATAATTAGGAGTTTAAAGCCAGTACAAAAACAGAAGTTGATTAGGCATAAAATTCATTCTGATATTGTTTCGGAAACAAGACTTACAAAGAAGATTCATTTTCATTAGAGTGAACGTTCAATTGGCTTTAATTTCCAGATAAGAACTAATTGCATTAGGTGTCCAGTCACACCATAAGGATGGCCAGTTTTCCTCTCCAATAGCTCCGGCGAAGTTCACCTTTTCAAAGAAGGTTCCGGCTTTTGGTGTATTAGACCAATCGGCTGCATTAAGCAACAGACCTGATGTTGGAACCGGAACTTCAAATATTGCGGGATTAATGTTTGCGTCCTGCCATTTGAGAAGGAGTTGGTTTTTATAAGAGGCTGTATTATACCAGGTATTGATTTCAAAACCCGGAGCAACACTGGCATTCACTTGTTTAAGTGGCCCGTTGGTATTGTTGGAGTTTCCACCCCAATTATTGTCACCCCAGTTTTCCACACCTGCAAGTATGAGGTTGCGAATCTGGAGATTTCCTTTCATTGCCTGCTGACTTGATCCGGCTTTGCTGTCATCAATAAACAAACCTATGGGGAACCCGGTAGCAAAGGAATTGTATATGCTCACAGCACTATTGCGTCTCAAATGAAAGGCATGCTGAAAGTAAGGACTGATATAGGTTTCGGCGGTTTTTTTTGGTCCGATGATGGTTACATTTGCGAAAACGGCTGCTGTTATCGGTGTAAGGCTGGTGCCGGCACCGTCGTTATCTGCTTCAATGCCGTTAGAATGGGAATTGTCAGCCTCGCTACTTCCACGCAAGGCGAATGCAAACTGCACATTCCCGCTGTATCCGTAGTCTACATCAAAATCATCGTCCTGGCAGTGATACGATATCAAATATCTGGCATTAACATTGCCTCCAAACCATTCAAATGAATCGTCTAAAGCAAAAGAGCACTGCACGTATTCAATGGTAGTGCCATTACCTACACTTGCAAGGGTGAGGGCATTCTTTTCCTGATTGTTACTCAGCACGGCGCCGGCAAATTCAATACGCACATACCGCAGGATGCCCGAATTGTCATTGGCAATGCTGCCACCATGAAAAGCTCCATATCCGCCTTCCAGTTCGATATTGCTGCCCTGATTGTTGATTGCCCTGCCACAAATTACAATCCCACCCCAGTCTCCGGCCTCGCGTTGACCCCGTTCTTTTTCCGAAGTAAAAACAATGGGTTGTTGTGCACTTCCATCGGCAATCAGCTTGCCTCCTTGTTGTATCAGCAGAGAGCCTTTACTTGAATATTCACCTATGACAGTGGTACCCGGTTCTATGGTAAGTATGGCGTTATCCATCACCTTAACCATTCCCTGCATGCGCCAGATTTTATTCTTGCTCCACGTGACATTGCCGGTAATCTCGCCGGAAACATTCACTATTTCTTTGGGAGGAATCTTGCTCACGGTTACAGTAAAAACAACCGGATCAGAGGATCTGTTTAGCGCATCCAGGGCTGTAAATATATAGGTGTAATTTGAATTGGCCGGAGCAGCAGCCGGAACGATGGTTTTAAAGACATACGTGGCCGATTGCTCTTTGACGTAGGAAGCAAGGGTGTCCATCACTCCATTGCTATTTAAAATTAGCTTCGAAAGGCCTTCTGATGCATTCATAGTAAGTGTGGTTGTAACCTCACTGCCGGGTACTGCCGTAGCAGAGGCAGGATTAAGCTGAATTTTTGGGACATCACCCGGATCATCTTTATCATCACTGCACGAAGCAAAACAGAGGATTGCCAGTAACGAAATGAAGAAAAAAGCAGCAATACGCTTTGCCAAAAAATAGACCAGATGTTGCATAAGAAGCAATTTTAGAGTATGAAATGAATTTTCAAAAGTATGAAAATATTGGTTAGCACGCTTATAATTAAAATTTCAAAATTTATCCCGTGCGTTTCAAAAAATCAGCTCTTAGAATTGCAGGTATTGGCAAAGATTATTCGCAATCAAAATGTACAAGTATAAGTCATTCCTGTAGACTGAAATCTACCTGAATCCCTGTTTCAGCAAACCACTTAACTGTTCCCAGGTTATCAGTACATCTGTTTCACCCTTATCAGAAGCAATTTCATAATTATTATAATGAAACACCAACCCGTTTTCAACCAGATAAAAGTTATCGGATGCTTCGATGTCTGCGTAGTAATATCCATGATTTATTAAAGACTCATCCATGGGTAAACCCAGGTCTTGTTTTAGTTTCCGGCCAATCATTTGATTGAGCCTGGTTAAGGAATCTTCAGTGATCAGATCCTTAAGCTTAAGCTCGCGCTCGTTTATGATATCGTAAACCAGAAAACGGGTTTGTTTTAACCCGAAACTTCCGCCCGTATAGGCATAATCATGCATGGCCAATGAAACTTTATGATTTCTGTTATATATTACCCGCATGATCCGGCTTTGTTCCCAGTTGAGCCTGGAATAATTTTCGGCAGTATTCAGCGATTGGTTGCGCTCAATATACTGAGTGAAAAAGTCATTTTCAGCAGCAGTCAACACTGATTTTGAAGGTATAGGTTCCTTAATTTTGAAGAATCTTTTTTGAATGGCACTATTCAGATTGTTTCCGCGGATTGAGGAAGCTTCGAGCAAAGCAGCATGGTAAATAGCCACCGGAGAATCCGGTTTTGAATCCAGCAATTTTACCGTATTCAGCGAGTGTACTTCCATTGGCAGGCATCCTTCATCACAACTTTCATCCAGTTGGGCAGGGTATAAGGCCCTGTTGTGATGCAGTTCACCGATTGTCTTTTCCGAATTATCGTACTTTTATGGAAATACCTGATCTGTTTGAAAAACCTCTTTACTTTTCAGGTTGCCTGAAATAAGGGTACCTGAAAAGTAAAGAGGTTTTTCAAACAGATCAGGTATTTCCATATAACCAGAAACGTTCGTATCAGACACAATTATATTGGCATAGACGCTTCCTCCGTTTTCAATATTTCCCGCAAAATGTTGATATTTCTCCTGCGCGCAAGCCGGCTGGGTCGCAAGGGAAATGATCAAACCGAAGAAAGCATAAGCTGATTTTATATTTTTCATGAAATTAATTTTTAACGTGAACCAAAAATGGCAGTACCGATTCTCACCAGAGTGCTGCCCTCTTCTATGGCCATGTGATAGTCGCCAGACATGCCCATCGATAATATATTGAATGACTCCTCTTTACTAAACCAGCCTGACTTTAGCTGATCGAAAAACTTTTTTAAAGTTCTAAACTCATTTTTTACCTGCTCCTGATCATCGGTAAAAGTAGCCATGCCCATCAAGCCACAGATTCTGACATTTTTCATTTGTTTAACTTTGTCATTCTCAAGTAATTGTATTGCTTCTTCTTGCGAAAGCCCGAATTTGGTTTCTTCTGAAGCGATGTAAATTTGTAGTAAACAATCAATGGTGCGCTCATTTTTTGCTGCCTGCTTATTGATTTCCGTCAGGATTTTAAGACTGTCAATGCTGTGAATCAGGTGCACAAAGGGCGCTATGTATTTTA
>SWCC01016749.1_pt1 | contig 12174 bp, 9 predicted proteins | sample 4692971 | NCBI WGS metagenome assembly SWCC01 (sample SAMN10267277, study PRJNA491770) | bioreactor metagenome | isolation source: DHS bioreactor inoculated with subseafloor sediment | place: Japan: off Shimokita Peninsula | collected 2006-08 | reverse complement strand
TTTTTTTCGCTTTTCTTCGTGTCGTGTGATTTTGCCATAACGTTCCTTTTTAAAAGGTTAATTTTAGAAATCCGGAATGAATCCATTCGGGCATTCAATCCTTTGTAAAATTACATTTTTATTCGATCTCAAAGAGCCGTTGGGTATAATTCTTTCTTTCAAAATCTTCGGTGCTGAAAACCAGCTTATCAGCGCCTCATAGCTTTGATTTTAAGTCCCGATTCGCTGTCGGCCATCAATTCGGCCAAGCGTCTGTCCCGGGTAACCTCCTGCTTGGCGCTCATTACCCAGTTGATGGCTGCTTTTTGGTACGAAGGCGCAAGCGTTTCAAAGAAAGCCCATGCTTTTTTGTTGGCCCGAAATTGTCTTTCAAATTCCTCCGACAGGCGGGGCGCTTTTCGTTCAAAACTGTAAATTTCCGATCGACTTTCCTTGCGGATTTGAAAGGCTGCCAATCCCGATGGTCTCATCAGTCCGAGCTTGGTTAATTGATCCACTTTTCGAATATTGACGGCGCTCCAGTTGCTGTTCGGACGGCGTGGTGTAAACCGGTTCATGTAGCGCTCCTCGTCAATCGACTTCCGGATTCCATCAATCCAACCAAAACAAATGGCCTGGTCAACTGATTCGCTCCAGTTCATACTCTTTTTCCCGCTTTTCACCTTGTAATAACCAACCAGTACTTCGCTGGCTGTTTTGTGGTTTTCCTCGAGCCAACGCCTGAATTCGGCAGCCGATTCAAAAAATATTGGTTGATTAATTGCTTCCATTTTCAACTTCGTTTGAATGCTCTATAAACAGGCAGTTTGCTTGGATTGTTTGGCGGGGCGTTCTGTCTCGAGTTAAGTTTACTTCTCACTCCAAATCCTAGTTCGCCAACTTAATTTCAACCAGTTGCTGAATGTCAGGCACTATTCGCTCGTCACGCACATCAATCCGAATTCCACGTCCTTCGGCATAAACACGGGCCTGCAACAATTCCTGTTTAATTTTCGGGCCCACCGTGCTTGCCAGAACCTGGTCGGTCGCTTTTTGCCCGAATACAAAAGCCACTTTAAAGTAGCCCTCGCGAGGCAGCATATAGGCAATAGCGCGTCGCTTGTCTTTGATTCGGAAGTTCCAGCCATAGGTTTTCCCCGGATAGGTCCACTCTTCCACTCGGCGTGGATATTTTTCCAGAATAAACTGCCGGATCTGTTTCCACAATGCATAGGTTTTGCCCAGTGGAGCAACCAAATCATTGGGATTTGGCTGCCGGGCTTTGTCGGTAAAAATGCTGAGGGTCATCTTCGTTCAATTCCAAGAAGTTGGGAAAAGTGCTACAATTCAATTTTGGCTCCCATCACTTTCAAAAATTCACGCATAAAAGCCGGATGTGCGGGCCAGGCCGGTGCAGTCACCAACTTCCCATCAACAAAGGCGTCATCGACCGAAATGTCCTGATATTCTCCACCAGCCAAAGTTACTTCCGGACCAACTGCCGGATAGCAGGTCAGTTTACGGCCTTTTACAACCCCGGCAGCAGTTAGAATCTGGATGCCATGGCAGATGGCAGCTACCGGCTTATTGGCTTCGAAAAAGTGCTTCACGATTTCGATGACCTTCGGATTGAGACGCAAATACTCCGGCGCCCGGCCTCCGGCAATGACCAGCCCGTCGTACTGCGAAGCATCAACATCAGCAAAACTGTAGTTTAAGGTAAAAAGGTGACCGGGTTTTTCGGAGTAGGTTTGGTCGCCTTCAAAATCATGAATGGCCGTTTTTACCGTTTGTCCTTTCTTTTTGTCAGGACAAACAGTATGCACTTCGTAACCGACCATGACCAGCATTTGAAAGGGCACCATGGTTTCGTAATCTTCAGTAAAATCTCCGGTTAAAAACAAAATTTTCTTCATTGGTTTGCGGTTTTAAAGGATTACTAAAATGGTTGGTTCAAGCGGATGAAGAGCTTTTAATTGGACGGGAAACACGCCCGCCACCATCCGCCTGCGTACCAGTAAAAAAACTTCGCTATCAAATTTACCACTTTCCTTTTAGAAATGCATGACGAGGAAAAAGGTGCGATCATCTGGGTAGTAAAATGCTCCAAAGCCAAACCCTCACAGCCCCCCGGCCCGAGCAAACGGAGAGTCTTTCCGAACTTGTTTCAGAACCTCCCGGCGAATTGATCCGGCTTCTCGTGTTGAGCATGCTCTGGATCCATTGATATTCTCGCAGGACAGGACTGACCAATAAATCCTCTCGCTGAATATAAAGCCTTATTCGTATTTCTTAAACCTTATTAGCCAGCGATTAACGTAAAAGCCATAATCTTATTTGCCTTATTTGACGGAGACTGAATACAGCAATTTTCACACCTATTAAAGGCAATGAGGTACATAAGGAGGGAGGGGAGTAATTCTAACGGAGCTACTAATGCTAGAAAAAAAAATCAGGTTTCTTGAATTGGATCATGCTAATTCTCCACAAAAATCTGAAGTGATCTCCTTTTCATGATCAACCGGGGTTTCTGCTTGGCACGGAGCGCTTATTACTTGACACTGCTCATTCGTTCTTTTTGTTTGAATTTTGAGTGATGAATGGTCGGGTCGAAGCGGGTGAATTGAATACAGAAGCGGCTGCCTTGCCCCAGCTCGCTTTCCACCTGGATGGTTCCTTGCAGGGCGGCGACAAATTCCTTGCAAACAGCCAGCCCCAGTCCTGAGCTTTTTTCTCCTTCGGTTCCCATCGTGCCTTTATCGCGGCTAACCTGGAACAGAATAGCCAGTCGTTCGGGCTCAATGCCGACCCCCGAATCCTGAACGCAGAGCTCCGCCCGCTCGTCTTTCATGCGGTAGGCTATGTTGATTTTGCCATCTTTCGGGGTAAACTTAATGGCGTTGTTGATCAGGTTGCGGCAAATGGTTTTCAACATGTTCCGGTCGGCCCAAGCCACCAGATCGTCCGAGTTGGCATGGCTTAGGTGAATGGATTTGCCCTCGGCTATGGGCTGGTACAGTTCGTAGCAGTCTTCTACAACCTCCTTCAAACTAACGGGCTCGAAAAACGGCTTTAAATCGTCCGACTGGCTTTTGGCCCAGTTCAACAAGTTGTCAGTCAGTTCCAACACCTGGTCATTTTTTTGTTCCATCATCAGGGCTGCTTTTTCCAGCTCGTCGTAGCGTTTATCTTCCATGTAAAAGCCAATCAGCTTGGCCACATTTGAAATAGAAACCAGTGGACTGCGCAAGTCGTGGGCGATAATACCAAACAGCTTGTTTTGGGTGTCGACCGATTGCTGCAGTTTTTCATTCTGAATCGATATCTTGTTGCGTTGACTTAAAATGCGCTTGCTTTGCAGTTGCAGCAGTTTGTTCACCTTTTTGTGGTAGGAGTAGAAGTAAATGAAGATGCCCAGGATTCCACATACCAGGATGATAAAAATAATCAGAAAGTTGCGCTGCGTACGCTGAATGTACAGCTGATCCTGCTTGAGCTGGTTTTCCTGTTCGAGCAGGGTGATTTGGTCGTTCTTTTTTTCGGTTTCATACTGCTTTTCAAGCTCCAGAATTTTTTCGGCCGTTTCGGTCTGGTAAAGGGTGTCATTTAATTTTTGGTAAAGATCCATGTAGGTCAGCGCCTGATCCATATCTTCAACGGTTTTGTTTTCGTAACCACGACTCCAGTAGTTGAGGTACAAATTCTTATAGTTCCCCAAGATGGATTTCTTGTGGTCGATCGTTTTCGCGATTTCCAGGGCTTTTAAAAAAAAGTCTTCAGCTTTTGCATAATTGTCCTGGTCCAGTTGAATGGTACCCAAAACCCGGTAACAACGTTCAATGCGAACTTGGTCACCAATTTGCACGGTGGCGTCCAGTGACCGCTGGATATATTCTTCCGCTTCCGGGTAGCGTTTTTGCCGGTAATACAAGGCGCCCAGATTGTAGGTAATTAAAGCCAGGTTGGAGGGATGGTCGATTTGCTGAATTTCGTGGTAGGCTTTGTTGAAAAGTGCTTCTGTTTTGTCATAGTCACGTTGCACCGCATATACATTCCCCTTGTTCATGAATAAGTTGAAACGCTGCCCGTGATCGAGTTGGTACAGGTAGTTTTCCTCCAGGTAGCCGAAGTAGTTCAAGGCGCTGACATAATCCTTCATTTTTCGGTGTGTTATTCCAAGGTAATTAAAAATGGCAAAGCGCAGATCCATGGAATCGGTATCCTGCAACAAGCGTTGGGCCTGGATTAAATGACTGACAGCCGGTTCGAAACGGTAGTCCTCCTGAAGGTTGAAGGCAAGCTTGATCCTGGTTTTTATTTCAGTCAGTCGGTTTTGGCGTTCCATCGCCTGTTCCAAAACCTCGTTCAGGATCAGGTAGGCGGTGTCTTTTTCCCCTAATTCGTAGTAAATACTGCCTTGATTTAGCCGGGTGTCCCACATGGCTTCCTGATCATTCATGGCCGAAGCTTGTTGGTAAATCGAATGGCTTAGGATCAACGCGCTGTCGAGCTTGCGGTTCGTCAGGTGCTCAAGGGTTTCGAGTTGTTTTTTGACTGCGGAGGTGTCATCCATACTTTCATCTTGAGCTTGACAGACCAATCCGGTCAAGCCCAAAAACAGCGTCACAAAAAGAAAGCATCGGTTTGGCATGAGCACCGTGGATTAGGAAAAAGGACTCTTAAGCGTGGTGAATTTACAAAAAAGCTTGCTATTTATGGGGTGAATTAAAAAAAGGTATCCTTCTTGCCAATCAGGACACCTTCTTTTATTCATGGTTTTAATCTTTCCCGTCTTCAAAATCAACATCAGATTCTTCGTCCTGGGGTGGTCCCATTTCGTCATCTTCCATTTTTTGCCGGGCAATGCATTTAATGGTTTTGTAAGCTGCGCCCTTTTCTAGGGGGATATGCACCAGGGAAGAGAAAATGGGTGTATCAGGCCCGTTCACCAGTTGCGTTTGTGTCGATAAGGTAAGAATAACGCCCCAGTAGGCTTGCTCGTTTTTTACAACTTCTTGTTGGTCAATGCTGGCTACCGTTTGGTTTTTTGATGCGGAGAGCACCACGCCAAGCTCATAATTCTTTGTTGTTTTACTCAAACTTAAATACGGTTTATAGCTCTTCATTCAAATTAATTTTATGGATTAGTTCAGCTAAATTAAGAAACTTTGTTTGATTGAGCTATGTCGAATTATTTAGCATCGGCGGCACACCGGAATCCGGTATTGAAAAGCGAGGTTTCGTGCGAGTTGAATGATCGTCCGGAAACAGTATAGCTGTCCTCGCCGTTTTGGTCGAAAAAGAAGGACCCTCCGCGAATGACCTTTACATTTTCATCTTTCCGGGAAGGCGAAGGATTGCCCGGATACAGTTGGTAGGTGTCGGCACACCAATTCCACACGTTGCCTCCCATGTCGGATACTCCGGCTTCGTTTTCGCCAAAGGCACCAACTGGGGAAGTGTACTGATAGCCATCTTCGTTGCTGTTGTGGGTCACCTGGTTGCCTTGCCAAACATTAGCCAGGTACTTGCCATCAACAATCAATTGGGTTCCCCAGCTGAAACGTCGATCGTCGGTTTGTCCGCTGCGGGCGGCCACTTCCCATTCGGCTTCGGTTGGCAATCGCTTTCCTGCCCATTCGGCATAAGCTTGGGCGTCATTCCAGCTCACTTGTGTCACCGGATGATCCTCCTGCGCTTGTTCGCCATCGGGTCCAAAAGGGTGTTCCCAGTTGGCGCCTTTTTTCAGTTCCCACTGGTTGGTGGTCAAGTTAAAAATGCCGGAGTCGCCAAAACGGTCGGCTTCGGTTTGGTAGCCGGTGGTTGCGATAAAACTGCGGAACTGGCCTACGGTCACCGGTGTTTTGTCGATGTAAAAAGCGCTGAGGTCAACCGCATGCGCGGGCTGTTCGTTGGGCAGGCCCTTGTTGCTGCCAATGGTATAGCTTCCGGCCGGAAACAGCACCATCCCAGTGTAATCGGTTTCAGCCGTGGAAGGAGTGTTTTTTGTCACGGCTTGCTCTGAAGTTGTGCTTGCATTGTCGGCTTGGTTTTGGTTGGTGTCTTTGGGTTGACTGGAACAGGAAGCCAGCAAACAGGCCGCTGCAAAAAGTGGTGCTAATTTGAATTGCATAAGTTGCGTGTTCTGATTATTGAAATCCAAAAGTGCGTATTTCTGGTGGTTATTCAAAATGACGGACAGAAGCGTCAAATTCCAATGATCCAAGCACAGACATACCGAGCTGCGGGCTGCAAGCCACCAGTCCAGTCAACCCAACAGTGTTTCTTTATTCTTTGGGCGTTTCCGCGCACGCGCCGACGATGACCTGTCAGCGTTGCCAGATCCTGAAAGCGTAAAAGAAGCCAACAATAAGAAATATCGAATAAGAAACAAGGAATCTGAGGGTACGCAAAGCGAATCAGCGACAAGCAGGCTTCAAGGCTCCATCATCGAGAATCCAACCACCAGCGATAAATGACCACTTAATGACACCCAAATGACCAGAGTCCGGAATCCAAAAGTCCAACCACTTGCTGCGGCTTGTGAAAACCGAGCATCCAGCCTCCAACAATCTGGTGACTTTATCGTATATTTCGGTAAAAAAACAACCCATTATGAAACGAAAATCACTGTTTCTGACAGCCCTGTTTTTTGTGTTCTTTTATGGCTGCTTTGTTTACTCCTTTTACCCCTTGTACACCGACGATGACTTATTTGCGAATGATTTGCTGGTTGGCGAATGGATTGATTCCGATTCAACAATCTGGAAATTCGACTTTAATTACCGCGGCGAACGTTTGCCCGAAAATCGGGACAGCACCGCTTTTGTATTGCAATTGAAGGAAAAGGATGGTTTGGACTTTGACAAACACGAGTTTTTGGTCCGCATCATTCAGATGAACGGAACTTACTTTCTCGATTTTTATCTGGAAGAGTATTTTGATGAAGACAATTTTACGATTTTCGATTTGCATGTGATGCCCATGCATACTTTTGCCCGTCTGGAGCTGGATGAAGATGGCGCTAAAGTCTGAATGGGCACCACATATTGGCTGGAGGACATGCTCAAACAAAACCCGGCAGCCATTCGGCACGAGAACAACGGAAACCACATTCTGATCACAGCAAAAACGGAAGATTTGCAGCAGCTTGTGGTTCAATATGCCGATTCGGAAGATGCTTTTGACGATGGGGTGGATGCGCAATTACGGAGAATCAGCAAATAAATTTCTGATAATTTTCAATCAGAAAGAAAACTGTTGAATACCGTTGAAAACGATGGACTACAATTGTGTCCGACAGTTTTCAGCGGACTTCCATCGTTTTGAACCGTTTTAACTGGCAAGCTATATGAAGCTTTGATGTGTGTTTATAATTTGAATTGGAATCAGGTTGATCGTTTAAAAGCCTAAAGTTCAAACCATTCCTCCACTTTCAGATGGTAGTCTTTTTCATCTTTATGCCGAAAGGTATTGGTTCGCGGAACCGGCTCATAATAGGTTGAATAGTCATCGATGTGTTCCAGGATGTCTCTCAGTCCGGCAATAAACAGCCCGACCTCTTCATTGGTCATGGTTGGATGGAGTGACCAGCGCACCCAGCCGGGCTTCTCGGACAGGTCGCCATGATTAATTTGATCGGTAATTTCATTGGAGCGTTCGGCAGTTACTTCCAGCAGAAAATGGCCGTAGGTTCCGGCACAGGCACATCCCCCGCGCACTTGGATACCGTGGCGATCGTTGAGCAATTGCACCAGCAAGTTGTAATGAATGCCGGGAACGTAGAACGAAATAATACCCAAACGATCGCGCTGCCCGTCGGCCAGGATCTTAACATCCGGGAGGCTGTCCAGCCCGTCAAAAGCAAGTTTCAGCAGTTCTTCCTCACGAGCCCTTATTTTTTCAACGCTCATCTGATCTTTTAACTGAAAGCACAGGGCCGTTTTAATCGATTGCAAGAAGCCGGGCGTGCCACCATCTTCGCGTGCTTCAATATTATCCACATACTTGTATTTGCCCCAGGGGTTGGTCCAGTCCACCGTTCCGCCGCCAGGATGATCAGGAACGGAATTGTGGTACATCGACTTGTCGAAAACCAGCACTCCTGAAGAGCCTGGGCCGCCCAGAAACTTATGGGGCGAAAACAGAATGGCATCCAGTTTCATCATTGGGTCTTCGGGGTGCATATCAATTTCGTCGTAAGGGGCCGACGCTGCAAAATCGATGAAGGCAACCCCGCCAAATTCGTGCATGATTTTAGCCAGCTCATAGTAGGGCGTGCGAATGCCGGTTACGTTGGAACAAGCAGTAAACGAGCCAATCTTAAACGGACGGTCTTTGTATTCTTCGAGCTTTCTGCGCAAATTGGCGGGTTTCACCAGCAGGTTTTCATCCGGCTCAATAATGACCACATCGGCAATGGTTTCGTACCAGCTCGTATGATTGGAATGGTGCTCCATATGGGTAATGAACACCACTGGCTTTTCGCGTTCGTGAATACAGGTTTTCCCCGATATTTTACCACAAACCTTCAGCCCTAAAATACGCTGAAACTTATTAATGACTGTCGTCATTCCAAAGCCGGCGGTGATGATGACATCGTTAGGACCCGCGTTGACGTGATTCTTAATAATTTGATGCGACAACTGGTACGCCTTGGTCATCAAAGCCCCGGTTTCACTGGTTTCGGTGTGCGTGTTGGCTACAAACGGACCGAACTGCTCCTGCAATTTCTGCTCAACGGGACGGTACAGCCTTCCGCTGGCAATCCAATCAGCGTACAGGATTTTTTTTACTCCAATCGGACTGGTAAATGACTGGTCAATACCGATAATGTTTTCCCGAAACGGGCTGAAGTATTTTTCCAATGGGCTCATCGCATGTGTTTATCTTCTGAGTAAAGCAAAATAAGGGGTTTTAACTGACATAAAAACAGAAATAAGTCATTCTTTTTCGCCAGAATAAGGAAGCTTGCCGGAGCGATGGTGACAATTCGTCATTTTTGGTGAATGGCACAGGCTTTGGGAAGGAGGAGCCGTAAAATTGATGTCAAACTAAAAATATAAATAAGATGCAAAAAGGTAAAATTGGCGTTTCGAGTGACAATTTGTTCCCAATCATCAAGAAGTTCTTGTATTCCGATCACGATATTTTTCTTCGTGAAATCGTATCGAATGCGGTTGATGCCACCCAAAAGTTGAAAACCCTGGCCGGACGTGGCGAAACTTCGGTTTCGGTTGAAAATGCGAAAGTTCGTGTGTCGCTTGATCCCGACAAAAAGACCATCACCGTATCTGATACCGGGATTGGGATGACAGCTGATGAGATTGAAAAGTACATTAACCAGATTGCTTTTTCGGGAGCCAATGAATTCCTCGAAAAATATGAAAGCGATGCCAATGCCATTATCGGGCATTTTGGATTGGGTTTCTACTCTTCGTTTATGGTTTCAAGCAAAGTCAAGATTGTCACCAAGTCATACAAGGATGGCGCCGAGGCCGTGAAGTGGTCGTGTGACGGAAGTCCCGAGTACAGCATTGAAGAGGCCGAACGCGAGGAAGTGGGTACAGATATTATCATGTACATTAATGAAGATTCGAGCGAGTTCCTGGAAAAGGAGCGGCTTTCCGGAATTCTGAATAAGTATTGCAAGTTTTTACCCGTGCCGGTTGTTTTCGGAAAAGAAACCGAATGGAAAGATGGCAAGCAGGTGGAAACCGACAAAGACAACCAGATTAATGAAACCAATCCTGCCTGGACCAAAGCTCCGGTCGATCTGAAAGATGAAGATTATTCTTCGTTCTACCGCAAGCTTTACCCCATGGGCGATGAGCCGCTGTTCAACATTCACCTGAACGTGGATTATCCTTTTAATTTGACCGGAATCCTCTATTTTCCCAAATTGAAAAACAGCATTGAAGTTCAAAAAAACAAGATCCAGTTGTACTCGAACCAGGTTTTTGTGACCGACTCGGTGGAGGGAATTGTGCCTGAATTCCTGACTTTGCTGCACGGAGTGATCGATTCGCCGGATATTCCGCTGAACGTTTCGCGCTCGTACCTGCAGAGCGATTCGAACGTGAAGAAAATTAGCAGCCACATCACCAAAAAAGTGGCTGACCGCCTGCACCAGCTGTTTAAAGATAGTCGAGCCGATTTTGAAAAGAAGTGGGATGACCTTAAGATCTTCATCGAATACGGTATGCTGACTGACGAAAAGTTTGCCGAAAGGGCCATGAACTTCTTCCTGTTCAAGAATACGGAAGGCAAATACTTCACTTTCGAGGAATACGAAAAACTGATTAAGGACAATCAGACTAACAAGGACAACAACTTGGTTTACCTGTACTCCAGCAACCTCGAAGAGCAGTTTACCTTTGTACAAACGGCTAAAGATAAAGGCTACGACGTGCTGATTATGGATGATGTGTTGGCAACACCTCTGCTGAACAAGTTTGAGCAACAGCACAGCGATAAGCGTTTTGTACGCGTTGATTCCGATGTGGTTGAAAACCTGATTCAGAAGGAAGAAGAAAAAGAGGAGCTGAGCTGGGATGAGAAAGAAGAGTTGAGCCCTGTTTTTCAAGCGGTGTGTCCCCAGGCAAATGGGGTGAACTACATTGTTGATTTTAAAAATCTGGGCGAAAACGGACAACCCATTGTAATTACCCGAAACGAATTTATGCGCCGGATGAAAGATATGGGGCAACTGCAAGGTGGTATGAACTTTTACGGCGATTTGCCCGACAGTTTGAACCTGGTGGTGAACACAGCGCATCCTTTGGTGCAAAAAGTGCTGGACAGCAAAGACAAGAAGCTGGGCAAAGCGTTTGAAACCATCAAAGCCGATTTGGAAGTGAAAAAGCAGGAGCTCGACGTGCTTGAAAAAGCCAAAGAAGGTAAAAAGGACGAAGAAGTACCAACGGCCGACAAGGAAAAGCTGGAAGATCTTGGCAAGTCGATTGCAGACTTGGAGAAACAAAAACGCGAAAAACTGACCGACTTTGGCAAGAAAAACAAGCTGACCAAACAGCTGGTTGACCTGGCCTTACTGGCTAACGGCATGCTGAAGGGCGAAGCGCTTGACCAGTTTGTGCGTCGCAGCGTGGAACTGATTAAATAGGCTCATGTTAATACCCAATATTATTTAAAGAAAGAAAAAGCGATTTGGCATTAGCCAGGTCGCTTTTCTTTTTGGCAATGGCTAACCAATCAACCGAACCAGGCTCTTTGTCGGCTGTGTAAGTTAGCCAGCGTGTCGATGGTAATGTTAACATCCTGAACTAATTGGAAGTCAAACATCCCCACGCAAATAAAGTCGGCGCCATTTTCAAAAGCCCAGCGAAAGCCGTCTTCTGGCTCAATGGCTCCGGCAGCAAGCACCTTAAAGCCCATCACTGGCACCTTTGCGCGGTTCACAAACTCAACGGTGCGGTCGGGAAACAAGCAGAAAATATTGTTGTGAAATCTGTTGTGGTCCAGGTAATTTTTTCCATCCACTTCAAACGGCACACGGTTTTCCAGCGGATGGGCTGACCAGTAGTTGTCGTGATGCATCGTTTTCATGTAGTAGTCAGGAATAATTCCCTGTTCCTCACAGGCAATCAGGGCGTCGACCGTGTGTGAGGCCAGCCCCGCAGTGTATCCCTGCGAACGGATTTTGTCCATCATTTTGTCAATCACATCAATTTTCCCATCGCGCACCAGCCAGTCGCACCAATTGCCTTGAACCTGAATAATGTCCACGCCATAGTCGATTGCCTTGTTGATGTTGACAAAATAATCTTGATTTTCCATGTCTGGCCCGACCTGTGAAATCACCTTGATTTTACTGCCGGTTATTTTTTTGTATTTCCGGAGCAAGGGGTTTGACGGAAAGCCAATGTTGATGGTGTCAATTCCGGCTTTTTCTGCCAGCATCAGCGTTTCGTAGACTTTCTTTTCATTGTTGTAAGCCTTGAACAGGGTATCGACATAGCGTAAATCGCGGGCATGAGACCAGCCGCCAATTAAATTGCCACCAGCTACTAAACGGCTGATCGAGTGGTGACCAATCTTACCTTTTGGAAGTTCACCTTTAAGCTCGCGCAGGGCGGTTTGCTTGACCTGAATGGTTGCGCCCGACGTGACATCAACAGCATACTTCTTTTGATTCTGCAGTGCACCCCAGCTCAAAAGTCCAAGAAAGGGGAGGGT